>Ga0210398_10000564_pt1 | contig 41808 bp, 74 predicted proteins | sample IncBWC4OmetaG_FD_161047 | JGI IMG/M metagenome (GOLD analysis project Ga0210398, IMG submission 161047) | Forest soil microbial communities from Barre Woods Harvard Forest LTER site, Petersham, Massachusetts, United States - Inc-BW-C-4-O | ecosystem: Environmental > Terrestrial > Soil >... | reverse complement strand
TTGCTCGTCTACTTCGATCTTCCATTTGTTTATAATCATTTGATTCGTCAAAATTACTCTTTTTAAACTTATCCCAATCTTTCCCCATAAAATGTAGTCCGTAAGGAGGATCGGTACAAATAAAATCAATGCTACTCTCTGCCATGCTTCGCATGACTTCTAGGCAATCACCCTGGATGATCTCTTGCTTAGATGTATTAGGGAATAATTCTAATTGTGGATTAATCATTTTATCCTGAACTCCCACTGTACTCAGTTCCCCAAAACCAAGACGCGAGTGGCCTTCAGGCTGACTAAATATTGTCGAAGCCCTCTGGCTGCTCATCTGTCTCAATGAACGCCTCTGCGCCATCTGCAATTGATCCTGATATATCGGCATGAGCTGTGCCATCCCTTCAGGATCTGGAAAATCTGTATAGATAAGTTTTGCAGCGATAGCACAGATGAAAAGATACCATTCGTCAAGCTCGGGAGCCTGATTGGTAGCAATCAATTGTGTCGGCTGCTGACTTATCTGGAACTCGACAAGGTAGACTTGTTGAGGACATGGCCTGAATATGATCTGTTGGTTATAGAAGAGAACATCTGTCGGCCTAGAAGATTGATAAGGCACAACGGCAGCATAGATCGGATCTCCCTTAGGAATAACGCTGGAACCATTTACGGTAAAAGTATATGCACCTGTCACATAATTCACGGTACCGACATCATTTCCCTGGGCGTCATATAGGGCGCCTGTGTTGCTATTAGGAGATGGAACATCTGTAAGTGTGTAATTATAACCTGTGTTATCGAAAGAGGAGATAACCACTCCGGGTTCTGTCACATTTCCGAAAATGTCTAATTGAGCTCTGTAGAATGGTGTAGGTGGTATTATTCCAGAATATGTCTTTCCAATTACTCCATTTCCTGTATTTATTTGCTGATTCACGCTCAGATTAGGCCATCGATTATAAAAAGTCGTTTTATCCTGAAAGTATCTTAAAATATATCCCTGACAATACACTGGAGGGGTTATTTGGATGTTTCCTGGAACTGCCTTATTTCCTGGTGGCAGAGTCGGATCGTCTACAAGCCCAGCCTCATAAACAAAGTCATAAGTATCCACATTAGGAATTGTAGTAAAAACATAAGGTTTAGTTAATTTAAGATTTTTAAATTGTTCTGGAAAATGAATTATATAAGCTAAATTAATATAATAATCGATTTGAGTGGTAGGCATCTGCTGCTCGGTATAACGCGCAGTCATACGCCTGACAGTATTCTCCATCTGCTGCAAACTAACTAATTGAGTAAAAGCTGTCATATTACATCCCGTTTACGGGGTCGCCTGGCGGCCCATTATTGTAAATAACACCCTCAAAAGATTCCTGATTGCCATAAGGCAATGGCTGCGGAGGCAAATAAGGGCCAGAGTTGTTAGGGATTACCGAAGGAGGCGTGTAAGCAGAAGGAAGGGGACTAGGATAGGCAAACGCACTGAAATGCATAGAGTCGATCCCTATCGTCAATGTATTAGCAGTCAAAGACAAGACTTGTCCGATTAATCCATTAAGCTGAGTCATTCCGAATTGTGAAGGAATCAAGAAAGTCACATCCATGCCAGCCACGTAATTATGATCGTTAGTTGTAGTGACGACCATAGGATTTGCATTAGTGATCGAAGCAATCTGCTTAGTGACTAGATTCTGAGTCACGACAACTTGTGAGTAACCTGGGTAATAGACAATGCTAGACATCTGACTCCGTGTAAAGCTGCTTTACATACTTGATCCCTTTTTCATCCATCTGGACTTCTAATCTCTTTTGATAGCTATATAGAAAATGATTTGCATATTTCTCAGTTTCGATCTTTCCTTCGCTATCATTCATGAACTCACAAAAAGCCATGAATTGACGAAAAAAACATTCCAAGTAAGATGCGTAAGTTTCTTTTTCCATTAGAAATTCACCGGAACAAAGGCATACATCTTTTGGCTACTATCAACAGAAGCAATCGCAGAGTTTTCCCCAGGAGTTTCACTCAAAACTTGATTGCCTTGCTTCTGCGTAAATCTAGGAGTGTAATAATGAGGATCTTCTTTTTTTCCTCCGTTTATTTGATCAACAAACCCTCTAAGAATCGTATAGACTTGATTATGATTGAAATTATGCCATTTGACTGGGTCGTCATTGTATTTAATGTATGGAAGTTTTTTACTCTGGCCAGGATTTCTAATATTCATGAATTTTCCTGTAACTTTCACATTGTCATAGTCTTTTTGCCTTTCAATCTTTAATGAAAGTTCGCTTTTCTTGCTTCTATTTGAAACTTGCCTTTCAGATAATTCTTTCTCATCTTGTGAAATTTCTCTTGCCGGAACCGCTTTCAATTCCTGTTTCTTTTCTTCAAGTTCTTTCTTGGTTTTTTCTAGTTCTAATCTAGCTTCATCAATTTCAGTTTGTAGAGCATCCAAATCGTTTTCTTTAGATTCAACTTGCACATCTTCCAAAACGGTATTCTCGGTCATAAATGACTCCTTTTTTTCTTATCAATAAACTTTAAAATTTAAATTGTCAGCAAGAAAAAAAAAGGAGGGGATTTCTCCCCTCCTATAGACTAAACGTAATTAGCGTTTATGTTAGCTGGGAACTCTTGAAGGCTTGTTATTGCCCTCCATTCCCATACATCACCCGTGCTTCCTATAATGCCGCCAGTTATATCGGCATCTGTTCCATCTCCAGCACCTACATACACACCATTAGCGCCATTGCCTTGTTTTGCAAAGCTGAGCACGTCTTGGTTTGCATATGGTAATGGACTTGGATTGACTCCAAAGGCTTGGAAATTATTAATATTTCCCTCTCCTTGTGGAACCATAGTTGGGAAGGTAAATGGATAGCTTGAAGAAGCTGGCCATCCATTAGCACCTCCAAATACACCATAATTAGTGCTATTTACTGCAAGAGTGACGGTCTGAGTACCTACAGCATTATTAGCAGAAATAACAGTCGCTTGAACTGGCAACCCTGTCGTTTGTGCTGAAAGCTGAGGAACACCAAAAACTGTCGGCATGCTAAAGGTTACGACATCACCGACATAATAGTTCTGTTGAACCAATGTAGTGATAACCATAGGATTAGCATTTGTCATAGCAGCAATCACTCTGTTTTCAGGATAAGTCCCCGATCTTGTTGGAATCAGAAAGTTACCTGTTTTTATGACTGAACCTACTGAGGTAGTAGCTCCAGTACTATTCAACAATGTAGTGAATGTGTTTGTTGTTACGGCTGTAACGGTCATTGCAAGTCCACTAAATTGAGGTGCACTTGTAAGACCATAAACACGTACTGTATCCCCCACCTGATAACCATGGCCAGTAGCCCCCCAAACGGTTGTGGTTCCTGGAGTAAACGATTGTATCGCGACTACAGGATATGTGGGAGGATTGCTTGAATTAAAAATTGTAATACCATTCTGCTTCAAGTTACCAATATTCATGAGTGCATGGTTACCAGAAACAGTAGTTGTTTCGATAATTTGTGCTGTCCCTGGATTTTGATAAGCTTGATTAAAGAAAGCTTCGACAATTCTAGTAGCAGTCAAAGCACCAGCTACGGACCCTACAGTTACACCTGAACGAGTTAAGTTTTTTAAACGAAACTCACTCACATATTGTTGTAATGGAATGAAATATGGTGTTGAAGCCACATTCGTAAACATCCCTGTGCAAACTTGTGTACTCATATATTACCTCCTATAGTGCCACTTGAAGCGTGCAACGTAATGCTACGATCCAAGATGTGTTGGTAATATTGAATACTTGCGCCATCTTCCAACCAGCAGTCTGATAAAGTCTCAGACGAGGAGATGCAATCTCAGGTGGTGCATAGATGAACTGAGCGGAATAACCGTCCAGGTCAACCATGTCATACGATTCCTGGCCAGGCAGGAAAATATTATAGACATCTGAACCGTTTGCAGAAGCACCAGGAATAATTGAGCCTACAGACGATAACAGGAATCGAATATTTCTAATCGAACCCCATTCGGCCATAAGCAAGTTGCTGTTATTCGCATAATTAGCAACGTTGATAAAGCCGACCATCTGGTCTAGGTCTGCGCTCAAATTAGTATGAGCCAAACCAAAGAAGGCGGTACGTACGGGAGCTGTACCGAACTTGTTCTCGCCTTCAATCATGTCCTGGATGAACTGAGCGTTGGCAGTTCTTAGCAATCTGACTGCTTTGGAGCAATCTAACGGCGAGACGTTCGTAGGATTGTCTCCGTTTGTACCACTAGTACAATTAATCGGAGGTGCCAATTTCTGTTACTTTTATGACCTGATTTTATTTCTCACACTATGTGTGACACATTCAGGCGGGGAAACTTCTTCGAATCTCCCTCTCTATGTTTCCATAGAGTTCAGACTATCGCATCACCTTTCGGTGTCTTCTCACTTAGTCGTTCAGGCTGAAATTCTTCTTTCAATATTTTTGTTAAAATTCTACCAAAAGCAATATCTCTTCCTAGATTTTTGCCATATAATTTTTTCATTTGCTTTTCAGTCTTATAACTCATTTTCATTTGAAAGTTCATATCTTGCCCCTTGTTGTCCCTCGACCTTATGCCGCTAGGAGTTCCAAGTCAATCAGAGAAGATTTATAGGGGGCACACATTTTACCCCCTTCCATCATCGATCTAGCTAGTTGATCCTCAGTTTCTCTTAAACTCTGACCTAATACACTAATGGAAGAATTTAATACGGGATCTTCGTTTATGAGCATTCATTTTGTTACTAAGTGTTACTATTTTCAACTAACACTTGAACTAGTCATTTCTGCTAGTTTCTGCAATTTCTTCTATATTTGCAGATCCGACTATCGCTTCACTGTCTCCAGTGTCCACTCGCCTTAGTCTGTCAGGCTGACTAGGATATAAAATGGTTTCATCAAATCGATCTATAATCGCTTTTGATAATTCTGGATCATCATAACCAAAAAAACATTCTGAAAATGTCATCGTAGTTATAATTTTTCCATTCTCCTTTTTAATTTCCATAATCTTGCCCCTTGTTTGCCTCTCGGCGGTCCAAGTCAATCAGAGCGGATTTATAGCAGGCCATGTTCAAAAAACCTGCTCTTGCAGAATAATATAGGTACCGTCATTTACCTATGCTGCAAGAAGATTGGCACGGTCGAACCAATCTATTCTAGCATCAATATCCAGAGCGGTTAACTGCTGCGCTGGTGGGTCTACAATACCATTGCCTAATGGCACTGGTGCTGTCTGTAGGTTCTGATAACGGCGACGTCTCAGAATGTCTCCAGCTTGTTGGTCCATTGTGATCGGATATCCCATAGTTGTATGGATCAGATCAGGCATTGGACGAGCAAGCAGCTTCATTGAAAGCTGTTGCTGTACTGCTGGAGGTAATATCGATGTCGTAGTGGGACCTGACATTTTGTCTTAACCTCATGTTAAGACGAAGGCTAACGACGAGCGGCTGCTTGAGTTTCTTTCCAAAGAGCGTTGCGCTGTTCACGTGTCATTTTTGAATTAGACACTTGAGCAGCGGTTGTGATAGCTGCGGAGCGAACTCCTAGGCTACCAGTCTTTGGTGCGGATTCTTTTTCATCCACACGCTTTTGCTCTTGAGAAATAGGTTTCTCTTTAATTGAGCGATCATTTTGATATGCTGCGCTTTTTTTAATGAGGTTATACACTTTTCTCAAAGGATTCGCGGCTTTCTCAACAGCTTCTCTGTTGTCTTCGTCACTTTTGATATATTTTTCAATATTTTCAGCTGTGACGACCTCGTGAAAGTCTTTAAACTCAGTGGCAGTTTGAAGAATCATGATATCTTGATTCTTTTTAGCCAGCTCTTGCTCATAACCAGATAGTTTCTTGTTTACCTGATTGAAAGCTTTAACAAGTTTTTTCCCATCGGGAAACTCTTCGTTTTCTAGCTGTCTGAAATCAAAATCTTCTTCTGGTGGTTGTTGTTGCTTTTGCATCTGCTGCGCTTGCAATTGCATCTGCTTCTCTAACTCACGCTCTTTCTTCTCTTGCCAGAGTTGACGTTCGAGGTCTTCTTTAGCTTTTCGAAGCTCCGCAAAACTTTCTTTTGGAGTCTTCGATTCATGGTTATCTACAGCCTGGTCAGCCACGTCAGGATTTTGGGCTTGATCTGTTGTTTCCATGTTTTCCTTTGAGTTGGCGAGTCTCATTTGCGCCTTTTAGATTTCTACCGTACGTTAATTTAAAGTTTTAATTTAACGCAAGTGTTGTGTAAAAGGAAATTTTAAAAAGGAGATTTTATGGTCAAGGGAAGCGATAAGACTTATGGCGAATTGATGTTAGAAGCCAGGTCAAAGAATGATCGGCAAGAGGTTGGGGAGACTGTAGAGCCATGTATGGCTAAATTTAAGGAGATAATTGAAGAGGCTGTTCAGAAGAATTATGAAAATGGAGTGAAAGGAAAGTATTACATTCACATATGGTTACAGAAAGAGCCGTATGCACATAATACCCTTCATATCTATCCGCAATGCAGAAGAACAAGACCTAGCCCATATCAGGGCCATGATCATTATCTATGGAGTGTAGAGGATGGAGGTCTTGTTAAATTCGAGTGGTGCATACCTAAGAAAGAGGCTTTGGCGTATATTTTGAGTCATCCAAGTGAATTTGATATAAATTATGTCAGGATGCTAAAAAAATATGTTGGTGATAAGCTAGAGAAGATTGAGGACTATTTGGTTGATGGGAAAGTTATTTAATTCTGATTCTTTTCTCTCAATAAAGCATAAAACTTTTCGTTAGTTTCATTCCATTTTCTGTTATGTTCTTCTTGAGATTCCATGAATTTAGCATAAAGAGAATCAGTTCTCGTATTAGCTGCATCAATCCTGTGTGAATTTGAGATCCAAAGAGAAACAAGAATTGCTGCAATAGCTATGTTGACGCCTATAATAGCCAGTGTATCTATATGATTTTTAAGGAAACTTGGTTTTTCACTCATGATTTCTTCAATTTTCATTTATTTTTCTCTGATTCAATCTTGCAAAGTCTATTATGAAAGTCTTTCATTTCAATATGAATCGCATGCATTAACTCTCGAATAGCGTCAATTTTATTATCCATGTGCCTAATGTCTGCTCTAGATTCAGTCCTGTTCCAGATAAAAAGCCCAAAAACTCCTAGAAAAAATATAATAAATTGTGTCCATTCCATATTAGCCTCCATTTTCCATGAATTATACCTGAAATCAGGAATAAATGGGTATAATTATCGAACCATCTTTGCACCTCCCATGTAAAGGCCACGATTGCTATGGGTAGATCCCTGCTCAGGCTGCTTTACGTAGCCTTTAGGCTTGTGCAGGTTTGGAAGCTTTTTGATCTTTGGGGGTATCATTGTCATGTTTAACCTCAAGTGAAGGGAATTTATATTTGGTAAGAATATCTGGATCAATCGGCATTGGTATTTTTGGGATGTAAGAATTTATTATCGTTTTTGTCTTTGTCATTTTCTTTATCCATTATAGAAAATAAATTCTTGATCCATTCGGGATTTGTTATGTGATAGACTTTATTATCAATGACCAATTCAGAATCACTAATCCATTTCATCTATTTACCTATCGCTAATTTCTTGTCTTCCTCGTCGATCCACTCGCATAGAGACTGTAAGTATGCTCTGCGCTCTAATAATACAAAATTCTGCTTCACGTTGTATTCAAGATCTCTCTTTGCTTGAATAAACTCTTTTCGCGCTCCCGTCTTGAAAGTGCTCCAGTCTTCGAAAATTTCGTTTTCCATCTATCTATTTCCCTCCATAATATCTCTAGCACAAATTATTTTAAGTAAAAGACAATCTACTAGATCCTCAATTTCTTCATGTGTCAACTGGATCATTTTATGATCTGCTTTCATCCCAAGTCTCAAAGGATCGATATTTGGATTTTTTTGTTTATGACCATTCCAAATGTAAACTAATTCGTCGAAATCAAATTTACGCCAATCTCGTGCCATATTAACCACCATGTTCTTTCATATGCTTGTTTGGTATAATTATCATTTTAAATGATCTAAAGCACCTGATATTTTATATTTATCAAATACTACCTTATAATTATTACACAATTCTCTTTGATATTCACTTATTTCTTTATAGGCTAAAAAAAGATTTTTATACCTTTCTTTCAAATAAATTTGGTATTCAATGTCGTGTTCTTTTTCTTTATCAATATTGTGATTTTGCAAATTTTTTTCCTTTACTGGTTTTGGCGTTTTTGATAGACATTTTTTCATATTCTTTTTTTACTCCAGGTTGTTGCATTTTACCTGAACTCCTTGACTCAGTAGACATTTTTTTCATTCTAGTTCTAATTGGTTTAGGCGTAGCAGCCATCTTAATTCTCCCTCTGTTTCTTAGCCTGCGGGCTAAATGATTTGTCTATAGCTAGCGGAGGCTTGCCAGTGTTTTTGTAACGTGGCTGCTCCGTACTTAGCTGTTTAGCGTTTGGAACCAGAGGCTTTGCGGCCGATGGGATTATTTTTATCTTAGGCATGATTGTTTCCTTTTTCATCAAAGGGAATAGCGATTGAAGCAATGGCATAAAAAACGCATTCCCTTAATTTTAATATGGATCTTTCAACATCTTCTATAGATCCTCCATTCTCTAAAATGACTCTACCTAAATTTTTTGCAGATTCTCTGATTATTTCGAATCTCTTTGGATCTATCTCTTTTGGATTGTGGTAAGTAAATATTTTTTCTATAAATTTATCATTCATATTAAACCTCGCAATATGGGCAATACCACTTAAAGCATTCTTTGCCGATTATTTGATTCTTGTAATTATCACACTTTTCACATTTAGGAATCTCAATCTCATTTCCTTCTGAGTCATTTAAAGTTACCATGCCTGGCCCAGCAAATCTCACTGGATGAGAAGTTCCCCATTCCTCCTGTAATCCTAAAGGTCTATAAACAAAACCTGTATCAATTCCAAATTTATCATCTGACATATTCCTCCTTAAAATGCGCCCTGCTTTTTTAAGGCTTTGCCTGGGCGCGATGCAGCCAAGGGAGGCCTTGGACTTACTTAAAAAGAATCGGCTTTCTGTGAAGTTTTGTCGCCCTATGCACTTCTCCCTTTCGAGGAGCTTCCGGTATCGTTTTGTCTTCATCCGCAGCGCTGTGATGCGCCTGCCGATTCTAACTCTATTTAAATGAATGGCGATCAGGTTACACCCATTATGGTTTATCCCTACTACCATTCAAAATTATTTATTCATCATCTTTTCGCGCGTATATGGACGCTTTGCAAGAGAAGAATCATCATGACGATCAATCTTTTCTCTTACTTTCTCATAAGAATTAGATGCCCCAGCAGGAGGCTTTGGGTCAACATTTTCTTTAATCTTGATGAAGTCATTGCCTTTATTTCCTTTGCCTTCACCGCCCATTGACGTATTTTTGTGGCTATGTCCCATATATCCTCTTATTTTTTTGATTCTTTAATTTCTAACCTGTCTAAAAGTTCTTCTACAAGATTATGAATCTCTATGTATGTTAATCTTGTAGGTCTTGGATGATCGTACATTGAAAAACCTGATCCACAACATGAATTAGTATAACCTTTCCAAATCGAATAAATCTCATCATCTTTCATTTCTTTCCATTTTCTCATGACATCCTCACTTTGTGGCCGCTGTTTCAGCGGGTTTTTTTTGTTCAGTCTGTATATCATGAATCAATCTAACTATTTTCTCAAAATTGTCAACATCTACCGTCTCTAATTCTTTGGCAGCTTTTACAGTGTCAAGTGTAGCAGATGCTTTCTCGTGTTCGGCTTTATTGTGAGCTGTCATAATTTGGAATTGTTCAAGGTGTCCTTTCTGTATTCTTTCTTCAGCAAGCGCTCTATCACTCATAGCTTTTGATTGTAGGGATTCATTAACGATCTTCTGATTCTCCATCTGAAGCTGTGCCATCTGTTCTTGCTGCTTGGCTTGCTGCTGCTGCTGTTCCTGCATCGCCTTAACCATCTTGTCCTTATCTTGAATAGTAAGATCAGATATAAGCATATCCACAGGTATGGGTAGACCATCTTTCCACATGGTATATTTCTGCAGGAAGGCGAGTTGTTTTGTGGTAGATGTGAGAGGAGCATCTGTTACTACAGCATCGTATTTCTGAAAGGACTTATCTCTAAATTCATTTGTTGGCTCTTCCTGAATCATCTTGCGTATCTTGCCAAGAGTATAGTTCTTCTGAATAAGCGCCCAATGTAGACGGCCTGCATTTCTTTGGGATAGATCAAGATTATCAAAAAGCTCTTGTAAGGTTGTAAGCGCAGCTCCTTGACGTAACTGTTCGGTGATACCAACATCTGAATCTTCCGCTTGGCCCAAAAGCTCAGGTGTGACGCCAGCGTTTGTTTGTATGTCCTCCTTAAGAAATTGGGTAGCCTGATAATTCGCAGGATCAATGTGAGCTCCTGGCTTGTCAACGACCGCATTAATTCTTCCTTTCTTTAAGAATCTAACCTTACCTGGTCCAACTTTAAAAGCATCGTCGTCACTTATTAAAGCGTCTTCCTCGACATCTACTCCACTAAATTGAGCAGCTAATAAATCTAATTCTAATTGCTTCCGGTAATTATAAAGGTATTGGGAATCTTTAATATTTCTAATAATTCCTTGATAGCGGTAGCTATAGTTATTATTTGACAAATCGTGGTATCCCACGAACGGGGTGAACGGGTAGAAATCCACTGAAAGGGGGTTAGGACCATTATAGAAACACACATTGTTAACGATGATCGCTAGGTGTACAGTAGGAACCTTTTCTTTGACAATAACTATTTGAGGAAATTTGAATTTAAGCTCTGAAAGTTCTTCCTTAGATCCTTCAAATTCTATGCTCTCGTATGTCTCAGGATCGACTAAGAATGTACCCATTCTTTCTGATTGATACCAATATTCATCATAGGCTAGGAAACCTTTACGCCTTATATTGTATTGTTGAGGCATAAATGTAAATTTCGTGTCGAAATAAGCTTGATCGTTGAGCATGTCAATTTCTTTCTCACGCCCAGGCAATAACTCTTTAACTTGTGCTTTATGAAGATATTTTCTAGTGCGTATAAACTGGCAGTCATCCAATGACATTTCTCTCCAAAACGCATCCATCATCACCATGTCGGCACTGAATCCCTCTGTACGCAGGTCTCCGCAAATTGGATCTCTTCTATAGTCAATCCAGGAATGAAGCAAAGACAATCCCGTTATTCCAGCCGCCTCTTTGAAGCACCAGCTTATCTTGTTATATGTGTCATCATTATAATAGGCTGATTGGACTGCCTTAGTCGCCTGGCTTGCAGTCAGATCACTGCTACCATGCACAGGAACCATTTGAGTAGCTTTTCGATGTTGTCTTTGTCTACCGCAAACCATGTTAACAACGGGCATTGACACGTTAAAAATGTATTTTTGGTGATCATAATTCAAACCGGAATATAGGTTTAAATATCGCTGATCTCCGAGATAGATCTTTCGATCAATGAGCTGTTCCCAGAAATATAGCTGCCATGCCGAAAGATTCATCTGGTATCTTTCATCGGCTTCTGCGACTATGTCGCGATCATTGTCTACATAGTGGGTTTGGTACAAATTTGGAAGCGTTTGGGAACGCTCAAGCATGCCGCTGGTCATGGATCACCTCATAAAAATATCTTTATACTATTTTTATGAGGTTTGCAAGATTAATTAAAGGTGCTGTTTATCCTATTTAGGCGCCCCCTTTGATTCAAATAATTTTACATTCTCTTTTATTTGAAATATAGCTTTTTCAATACATAATTCCCTAAGTTCATCAGGAAAACATACATATAACATCTTTGCTAGTGAAATTAACAATATATTTAATACAATGTTTGTTTGTGAATATTTGCAGTCATGGATTTTAGAGTTATATAGATAATTAATAGTTTTATCTGATAAATCCATGATTTTCTTGTTGTATTCTTCATCTAAATTTTCATTTATAACCATGACGATTTCTCATTTCCTTTACTTTGTCGGGTGTCAAATACTTGCCTCCCACGTATCCAAGATCAAGAGCAGTCGCCAAATAGCGAAAGCTATCAGCAGCATGGCTAGCAGAGTCGTGGAGAGGACAATTGCGATAGGAACCAATTCGCTCATTCCATTCTTTTTTGTAGGCTTCAAGATGTTTTACTCCTTTTGAGCATTTTGATTCATCAAAATAGCAACGGCCCAGCATAGAACGCACGCTTTGAATGCCATTGAATATGTCTGATTCCTTATGTGTAAGGACATGTATTTTACCAGACATCAAACTTTGAAATATGTCTTTCCAAGATGTAACTGTAGCAGCATTCGCGTTTTCTGCATCATGCGGCAATATGTGTGTACCGTATGTATAAGATTTACTTTTCAGTATGTCAACATAGAATTTTGCACCCTCATTACAATTTTCGTAATAATCTATGATCTGAATTTGTCCTCCAGTGCCAAGTTGAAAAAACCAAATCGCCGTATGATCATCAAAGCCAATATCGAAACTTGTGTGAACCTGAGAGCATTCTTGATAGGGAACTTTTGTGATGTGACCGTCTGCACGCAATTTAGAGATTTGTTTGCCATAATACAATCCATCATTAGAAGTTTCAAATGCCTCGGCAGGAGTGCTAGGATATTCTTGTTTCATTGAATCGCCGTTCTTTCGGCTCATTAGCTCGTACCAGCGGCGTTGATCGAAATTTATCACAGTATTGCACTCCTTTTCGACTCCATCAAGGTAATCATTGATTTCTTGAGTAATTACAATCGATTCGTCAGGTTCTGCATATGTAGGCTCACGCCACCAAGTCAAGAAAAAAAACTTCATTTGCATTTGGGAAAGCTTTTTCTTTTCAAGGGCTAATCGTTCGGCTTCTTTGGAGAAATCGTAAAAGTATCCTTCTCTACCTTCCGCAGTAGATTCGACAATAGAGATCTGATCTCTACTAACTGTGTTGAGAGAACCTGTAACGATCTCCTTTGCAACATCTGGAGATTTTGCGCAGATCTTTCCAAACTCAGAAATAAGGAGTCTCTGGTAAGTTCCGGAACGGAATCCAGTAGAGACTCGATAGCTGCTTCCATTTTTAAAAGTGAGTTCGCCAACTCTGTCGTTTGTTGCAGAGTTAAATACTCTTGTCCATTCTGGCATTCTGTCATATGCGAATTTAACCTTTTTTTTGAATATGTCTTCAGCGTCTTCTTTGCGATGTGCGATGATTCCTGCGAACGTATTTTTGTACCAAAAGCAATCATCAAGAAAATACATCGCAAAGAATGTTGTACAACCTAGCTGACGGGCTTTTAAGATTAGCATTTGATACCAAAAACCATCAAATAGCTCAGATTGTGCCCAATTTAGGTTAAATTTTACCTGCTGTCCGTTTTTATCTGTGATGTAATATAGGTTTTGAAGTCTCCATTTCTTATCTGAGAGCTGTTCAAGCGTTGGAATTTGATCTTTCACGAGAATTTCTGTATCCAATAAAATATTCCGTTAAAATTTCCGCACTTGTTGAACCTTTCCTAGATGAAATTGTCATATTTAAAAAACATTCTTTAGAAAATCTGAAAGATGAAAATTTGTCTTTGTCTTTGAATTTCCATCCATTTTGTGACCACCATGATTCTGCTAATTCATTTCTAAGAAACATAATTTCTTTATTCATTTCTTCCATTTCATGAGAAATAAGAGGTATTTCTTTTTCAATTATCTCTTCCATATCCACTCCTTAATCAACTTAAGAAAATCAAATAAGACGAAATCATCAATGCCCAAACAAACAAGAACACAAGAAAAAAATATGTCATATAATATCTTCATTTTTCTTTATAGAGTTTTTTTTGCTTTCGACGTTATCAAATATTTTATTCAATATTTCCATTGAATCAGAATTTCGTGTTTCAGTCTCTTTTTGCTTCAAATCAAGTTCGTACTGCTTGATTTCTGGATCGTATACGCCGGCATATTTACGGACCATTGCATCGTGTATGAGACCTTTGATCGCGAGTTCTTCTCTACGAGCTCCGACTATTGTGAGAGCAAGCTTTTTAGCATCATCAAAGACTGAGTTTCTCTTCGACCAATACATTGCGTGCCATGAGTGATACCCCCTTTCTCCGTAATGTTTACCAAGAACAAGAGATTCAGGATTTTTTGCGTATTGAATTAGAAGAGTTGCTTCTTCTTCAATTTTTTCATCTGTCCAGATAATAGGACGACCGCCGGTTTCGCAGCCTGGATACGGTTCGTGACCTTTTGGAGGAGCCATGTTTTACCTTTTTCTTTTTTCTACAATAATTTTCACTATATATGCAATCAAAACTCTTTTCCAGATTGATTACAATTAATGTCTTATATGCTGCAGTCTGCAAGCGTTCCGTCTAACTTATTTTTTTGTGTATAAAATACCCAAAATCTTTTCACCCAACTCTCTTTTAGCCCTTTCTTCCGCCATCCAAGTTTCAGGGTTGGATATGTTCCCTTTCACACTAAGAACATGTTTCATCATGAGAATAGCATCTATAACACTTTGTGCGTCATCATCTCTCATATCTTTTTCTAAGATCACCGTTAATGCATAGTATCTATCTGTCATTTTGCCTCTTGGTCTTTTTTCCATTTCTTAGCATCTTCCCACCAAAGAAAGATGAAATACAATTCACCTTTAGGATGATAGTTCCAAATTTCTTCCCAGGTTTTATGAATGCCTTTTGATTTCCAATGCTCGGAAATAAGCTCGCACATTTCTTTTCCAGTCATTGGTCCTCTTGGTCTTCTGTTCTTCGCATAGCGTCTAATATTAAATCAGCTCTTTCAGCATTCCAATTTATACGCATCTCTAACCAATCCTTTAGGCTCACATCTCCTATAGGATCGAATGGAGGAGGTTCGCATCTTCTATTGCAATTTCTGCAGAAACCATAAATCACAAAGAATTTTGGATCGCAGTAGTTACACCACATGTATCATTTTCCCTCTTTGTCTTTTTGATATCCTACTAGGAATATTTGTTCTTCATCTGGTCTCCTCCATCTATTTCTGAGATATAAAACGGAAACATTTTTTTTGTAAGGGAGTTTTCCCAATATCTCCCAATTTTTCATATCAATCTCATTGGATTGTCTATCAATAACTATTGACATAATGTTTTATTTTAAAGTTTTTGGTTTGGTCTGATAATTTTTAATTTATTTCCATATTTTCGATTTGTCAGGAGGATCAGGTAAATTTCTCCACGCATAAACTCGATGCCATCTTTCATCAAATGATAGATCTTTCGATTTTCGTATTATGGTATCTGTATCATTTGAACGTATATATTCTTCCTGATAATCAAACCATTCGATCCTTTGCTCAAATTCAGCATCTTCAGAAATAAATACATAAACAAGATAAGGACCCTGTTTTTTTGGCAGTTCATCCTTGCAGAATTTCCACGTCATTTTCCCTCTTGGTCTTTTTGTATACCTTTAAATGTAAAATCATCTACCTTTGCTTGATAGCATTCTTCGCACCACCAATGCATAGTCTCTTTTAATTCTCCTGTAGTCAAATCAATTTTTTTTATGTGATACAAAAGTTTTGATTTATTGCAATTTTCGCAATATCCTGCTTTGCGACTCATTTTCCTTCTCTGTCTTTCAATTCTTTTTTCGATCCCCATTTCATATCCAAAATAAAAAAACCTAAAGGAAATTGAAATGTTTCATCAAAATAAGCCTGTCTAAAGTCCAATCTAAAAAACTCACACTCTACTTTATGAATTTGGTTAGTCTCTTTCATACAATATAGCAATCTTTCGATCATTTTCGATAGTTCCGGTATGTTTCCATAAATTGATTCTGCTATTCCTATTTTCTTTCCGAATGCAAATTGTGGTTGTTTTTCTTCAGTCATACTTTATCCAAATCTTGTAAGTTCCAGGTCTAATATTGCTTTCATAGTCATGAGTTTCTTTCTGCATTCCATTGGATAAAATGAACCAAAACCTCTTAATGACCTGGTTTTTTCTAAAAGCAGATCTATATACTTCATAGATTCATCGATCAACACTAGGGTCTCTTGGATGTTTTCATAAGTTAGTCCAGAAACATCAATATTTTGTTGAGCATCTGACTTTAGGTGATCCCAAACTTTTTCAGCGATTCCATTCATAAATTCATTCATTTCATTTTCCATTTGACACAATCTCCGAATTTAAACAAATAACTTTGGTCTGATAACTTCAATTATGTTGCATTGTACCCCAGTTCAAACCTACGTATAAACATGCAGTGATCCCCAGAATATACCAGCAACGCATTTTGCCCGCTAGCATAGTTATAAAGGCACCGATGCCCTCACCTATAAGCATGAACCGTATAGGAAGCTCTAAAAATCGCACTTTTTATCACTCAATTTATTTATTAACACGTCCAGTTTTTCTATAGTGCTATCGTATATATCTGGAGGCAGTTCATCTATTCGAAATACACCTCCCTTTGCTAGTATTTGTGCTCTCTTACATAACCTTATACATATTTCCGTCTCTTCTTCATTCAGCTCTATTTTCATCGCATTTTTCTCCATATTCAATATAACATCGCAAGGCGACTTGTAATTTTACCATTGCTGAATAGGCAGGATCACCATAATTCAGATATCCTTCAGATTCACATTGATCAAGGTTGCTTAAAAGATCTTTAATCTCTTCTTCAGTCAGCTCAATTTTCATATACTTTTCTCATCGAGTCTTTATAAGAATCAATCAATAGACATAAAGCAGAATTTGCAACCCCTTCGCCCTGCTCTTCGACGATAGAAAGATACCATTCTGGAATACTGAGAATTTTGTCACCTTTTAGAATATATCCTTCCATAAAGCATTTTTCTGCATAAGTCAGCTCGATTTTCATAAACCACCCACGTTCCAGTTTCGTTTTATCATGTGATGCTGTATTTCTTGATCGTGAATCTTATCTATTACCCAAAGCCCCTCTTTCTTCTTTAGATCTATGATGTCTCCTTCCATATCGTCAGTCACTCCGTCTATGAAGGTTACGAGCTTCTCGCCTGTCCTGACTAGATTTGGTATACCTTTCTTGCGCTCGACTCGTTCTAATTCACACTGTCTCATTTGATCCTCCTTTTTCTACCATTGCTAATTCTATACGCTCTAGCAGACTATCCGTAAAAATGATCATGCGTCTTTCTGTAATGAAAGCACTTTGCAAAAGACCCTGTTCAGCCTCTCGATATATTGTAGATTTTGATCCATATATTCCTAGAGAGACTAACTGTTTTGGTGTATAAAATACTTTATTCAGAATTGATTTTAAATAACTAATTCTTTCTTCTATTTCTAGTGTATTCATAATTAACCCATTGAATTTGAATTCTTATCAAGACTTTAATTTACTTTTGTTTAATTTTTTATTGCTATAATATAATAGCATTTTAAAAAAGGTATTATTTATGCAATTAGATTTTTTGGAAGAGGTATCAGAGTACAAGCACTATTCCTCGCAAGTTAAAGAATTGATTGATATGACTCATAAGCTCCGTAAGAGTTTTTTCGCTCAGATGAATGATCATGACAAAATACTCGTTAAACTACAAGATCAAATTGATTATTTGCATCAACGTCAAGCTGAAATCCAGCTTGTTCAAATAAAATGAGAATTTTGGCTCCATATAGTGAACTTTTTTGTTGATTGTAGTACCACTTTATTTTTTTATTAGAGTCTGCACGTCCTGGGCGAAAGTCTCCAGTGATTTCTGCTGCGATATAATCTTTCAAATATTTAAAAGACATAGGCAGATTATCATCGGGGTCGAGTAGCCCAGGAGCGAGGCGTGTAAGCTTTACTTCGCATGGAAGAGAAATCTTGTAAGAAAGTAAGGCTGTGCGGATCCACGCTTTTTGATTATCATGACGTTTCTTCGATTCTGTCCAGTGTTCGCGCGTATTTGCTTCTGAGGCTAGGTAAACCGGGAGGATGAGATAGATGCCGCCGAAAATTTCCTGGTTGAAGTAGGGCATGTATTTGCGGATTTTCTTAGGCTTTTTGAGTTTGACTGGCTTTTTTATGTTGAATGGCACAAAGCCTCCTAATTTTGAATTGGTTGATTTTTTTCACCTATCAAGGGCTACACACTACCCTATATGCGTTGATCGATTGGCGCCATGTCTCTGTTAGAAATTAAGCCATTCTTAGAAATCAATTACCCTTCTATCTGGATGGCTCCATTTTTTCACAATTCCAGAAGCAACTCTACTTAAAAAAGCATCTCCAAACATTTCACGAATCTCTTTTGCGTTTCTATTTGTAGTGACAATTGTTCCAAGTTTTTCTTTATTTCTCCAACGATAATCAATCAAAGAATAAAGAAAATCCAAAAAAGCATCTGTCGGCTTTCTTGTTCCTAAATCATCTATTATCAGTAATTTAACATTTTTATATGTGTCAGTAAAGTATGCTTTATCGTCAGGATTAGAATTAATTTTTATATTTAAGTCAGCTTGGTTTATGAATATAGCTTTATCAGAGTCATAATAAGGCAATCGCAAATGGGTATTCAGGTTAAAAATCGCTTCTGCTGCATATGATTTTCCAGAGCCATTTGTCCCAGAAAAAATAATAAAACCTTTTGGATTGTTTGCATACTCAAGTAATTCTTTTTTATCATCTTCCGATTGATTCATATGATCGAAGGATGGATGCATTAAAACCTCCCTTCATGAATGCTACTTACAGCGTTTCCGTTTGCATCTTTTGTTCGTCTATCGATAGAGAAATTTTGAAATGGAATTGTTTTTGATGCCGATTTGTTAATAGCACTCTCATTAGCTCTTGAGAGCCAATTTGTTATAAATTTTCGCCAAAGTTTTTTAGATCTAGATTTTTGTTCGTTCGAAAGACACCACTCTGTCATTCGCAGGATTTCTGTTTCGATGGAAATGGCGGGGTAAAGTTCTTTCCATGTAGAAAGATCGGAGAAAGAAATGTTTTCGAATCGACGGTTTTCAAAAGAGAAAAAAATAACATCATTTTTGCGAAGCGGCGTAGCCGGCTGAGCAATATTTTGTTCTTCTTTTTCCTTCTTATTCTTTCTTATTCCTTCTTGTTCGTGGTTAGGCAGTGGTTGGGCAGTGGTTAGGCAGTGGTTGTTTCGGTGGTTATGTGTTTCGATATTTATATCCCAAACCCTTGAATCTAATAGTTTTACTAATGTACCTTCAGTGGTTGATCCAGTGGTTGATTTTTTGCGATTTCTGTTAGTTTCGATAATTTGAAGAAATCTTTTTACAACTAAAACCTTCAAAGCTGTACGATAATTTTGCCTGCTTAATCCCATGTTTTCCCAATCACCTATCTTTGCCATACCTGGCTCTAATCCATCGGAATGACCTAAAAATCGTCTAGCTCTACGGGCTATAAAATATAGAAGAATAAATGCATTTGGATGTTTGATGGCTAAATCATCAGATTCTGCAGCTTCATTATCTAGATTGAGTTGTAAAAATCGTTCAGCCATTAATTTTCTCCGCAAAGGTATTGCGAAGAAATCCGGGAAATAGTAGAATGGGGGTATCACGCTCCCAATGGAGATCCTCCCAGATCTCTTCAGTTAAACAACCTCGATTTGCTGTCGAGGTTGTTTCGTTTTCTAATATATCAAAAAAGCAGGATTCTACTCCATAAAAATTCATAGATATGCTACGAAGCTTCTATCGAGTCAAATTCCTCCTCATCGAAATCAACTAATTCTATATCATAAATTTGACCTTTTTTTTCTTTGACGGATAAAATGCCTAGAGATACAAGAAACATCAAGTTATTTTTGAATACAGTCGGAGACATGAAAAATGAATCCATTATTTCCGAGCGATTTACTCTAATTTCTTGATCTTCTTCTCGTGCTTGCCAGAGCAAAATATAAGTCCAAGCAGCTCTTGGGCATTGTCTGAGCACAGAAATGAAATAAGGGTAAGGAGGAAAATCTTCATACGAATGCATATTTTACCTTGTTTAAAATGTTAGACAAGGGTATGCTACACTCGTCTTTTCTAGTGTCCATCCCTTGGAGTCGATATTCTAGCGTATATCGGCTCCTTTTATTCTAAATTTTAATTTTTTATCAATTTATTTCTGTTTTCTTGGGATTCGTCAGCTCTAAAACTGTTACCTCTCCCGCTGTAGCTTCTTGAATAGTTCTAGCCAGTCTTACAGATGCGTAGGATTGTCCTCGTATCAACTTCTCAATGTGTTCCCTAGAGTATCCAATTTCCCGTGCAAATCTGGAAATTTTCATGTTTTTCCTAAAAAGATATTCACGCAAATCCATTTTAGTCTCCTTTTTTTTAAGACCCTAGCACACAGTCGATTTTTTCTCAAGCGATAAAAAAAACACAAAAGAGAAAAAAAACGCTTGCGTGAAAATATACTCTTTTTGTATAGTGATGGTACAAAAGCAAAAACGCCCAAAGGCAAGGAGAAAAAAATGAAAAGCTTAATAGGAAATACTTATCCACATAAAGAAGTAATAAAACAAAAGGGCGGAAAATGGAATGCAAATTCTTGCTCTTGGATGGTTCCAGACGATGTTTATGAAGAACTTGAAAAATTATGCTCACAACAAAATAACAGCAAAACTAAGTTAAAAAATTTCAGTCACTATTTTGAATGCGATGATTGTGGCGACCGAGTTTGCGCAGGAACTCAATGTTGGGAAACAGGGTTAACTCACTAACAAAGGAAAAATCATGAAAAAATTGATCAATCAAATAGCAGTAGAAAATTTTCTTGCATCTTTAGACCTACAAGATGATATCTACATTCATTATACAAACGCGCGCTTAGATGCGAGACAATATAAATGGAACATGCCCACTCTGAACGCTATCTTACGTGGCATTTGCAGATTGTATCACAAAATATAGGAGAGATTATGGACGAACTAGAAAAAATAAAAGAGCAAATAAAAAATTTAGGGGAAAGACTTATGTCTTTCTCCATTTCTGACAAAAATTTTAACAATTCGATATCGATTAATCTTGAAAAAATGAGTTACGATTTAAGCAGAATGTGCAGTGAAATTACACAAATAAAAGAATATTTTTAATATAGGGGATGAAACATGAGTAAAGACTTAGTAATAGCAGATTTTCAGAGCCAACTTGCAGAGCTGGACAAAATCCAGGAAACTTGCAAGAAGCTCTTGCAGACAAAACATTATATGGCCTTGGGAGAAGTGGGCATACATGCGATAATGGCCAGGGCCAAGGCCTTGGGGATTCATCCATTTGAGGCTTTAAACGGCGGATTTCACTGCATCAATGGCAAAGTTGGTATGAGTACAGAAATGATGTCGGCGCTTGTGAGAAAGAAGGGCCATTCTGTACAGAAAGACGCGAAATCGAATAATGAGATCTGCATACTTCATGGCAAACGCGCGGATAATGGTGATCAAATGACTGTAAAATTTGACAAAGAAGACGCCATAGCTGCCGGACTGTGGGGCGCTGCGACATGGAAGAAGTATCCTGGCGTGATGCTATATAATCGCGCTATGTCTATGCTATTTCGACAACTTTTTTCTGATCTTAGCTTGGGAGCTGGGTACGTAGAGGATGAGCTTAAAGAGATCACAAGGACAGGGGAGTATAAAAATGAAATTGATGTGAAAGTTGAAGAAATTCAAGTTAATGAAGAAAAAACAGAGAAAAAACAAGAGAAAATTGAACTTTCAGGAGAAAAAATCTCGCATGAGCAATTTTTATTTCTAAAAAACACTATAGGAACAGATAAAGGGTTTGAAGATAGACTTGTCAAATACCTGAAAAGCATAAATATTGAAGCAATTCAAAATCTTCCTATCGAATATTACGATCGTTATCTTAGCTGGGCCTTGAAGAATCGTGAAGAAAACAAGAAAGATGAGGAGGTAGAGAATGCCGTTGCTTAACCTGAGACAAAATACGCCTGAATGGTCCGCATACAGGAAGGGAAAGATAGGGGCTTCATTAGCCCCTGTCATCATGAATGTATCGCCTTGGCAGACTCCATATCAACTATGGGAGGAGATGCTAGAGATCCGACCGCCTAAAGCACAGAATGCAGCCATGAGACGCGGCCTTGATCTTGAACAAAGAGCCAGAAATCTTTTCGAGATAGAAACGGGTATTTCTGTATCGGATGCCGTATATGAGCATGATGCTGTAGATTGGTTGTTTGCCTCTTTTGATGGATTATCGGAGAATGGAGAAATTGCAGTAGAAATAAAATGGACAAAAAAAGAATTTCACGATCTTGCATGTAATGGAAAAGTTCCTGAGTGTTATTATCCACAACTGCAACATCAAATGAATGTGAAATCTTTAAATAAAATTTACTACTCAAGTAATTATTTTATTGATGAAATCAATATTTCTCAAATTAATTTGAATGTACCAAGAGACCAATCATACATCGACCAACTGATGGATAAGGAGACTAAGTTCATCAAGCGCGTGCGCACTTTCGATCCCCCTCCTATGACGGAAAGAGACATTGAGGTTCGTGAGGATTTTGACTGGCACTATGCATCAGATCTATACAAGGATTTGATTCGATATCAAAAAGAATTAGAGGGAAGAATAGAAAAAGCTAAAAATAATTTGATCGATCTATCGAAAAATCAAAATTGCAAGGGAAATTCAATCTCTCTTACAAAAGTAGCTCGTAAGGGCAATCTAGACTATTCTCAGATACCAGAACTTAGACAAATTGATCTTGAAAAGTATCGTAAGCCTGTGTCATCGTACTGGAAAATTTCAATAAATGGAGATGAATAATGAACATACACGATTATACTCAAATTCCTGATTATATGATGGAGTCAATCAACGAATATGTTAAAAATGGATGCCCTATGGGACACTTTTTAACTGCTGTATTTTCAAACGATCTTTTTAAATCTTTTGGAAGGGCAGATGAACAAAACACTTTCTTACTTCCTGTTTATGTAAGTTATATTTATAATGAATGTCCTCTAGGATGTCATGGAAGCATGGAAATTGTGGAAAATTGGATAAAAAAAAGGACCGAGAGATTAGAGCCTCTCGGTCCAGATAAACAATAAAAATATGAAGAAACTATGCATTTCGAGTCATATCATTGACACATATTTTTTCCAATACAAAAATTCCGAAGTCGATCTCTTCAGCATAAAAGCTGAAGAGGTCTTCGGTCAATGCAAGGAGGACATTGAATCTAGCACTTTCCGCGCATGGCTTTCTTGCCTTTCTCTACGTACTTATCGCGCTTTTCATCTTTTGCAAGGACTTTTTTAGTGTCTTTCTCAAGAGATTTTTCTTTTTTGATTAATTTTTTGTAAGCCTTGTCCATTATCTTTTACCTTTGCGAGACATTCCAGCCTCACTCATCGCGATTGCTTGCGCTTGTTTTCTGTCCTGGACCACAGGGCCCTTTTTAGAACCACTATGAAGCTTTCCCTCTGAATATTCCCCCATCACCTTCCTCACCTTCTTTTTTCCTTTTCCATGTTTCTCTTTGGACATTATTTTTTCTCCATTTCGTTTAGATCGATTGACATCGATAGATTCTTTCCACTGTCAATTACTTCTTTTGAAATCGATACGTCAATAGAATTGTTTGTGGCCATATCATCTACGCTCTGATATAGTTGTGGAAGTGTCGTGCATGAACTAAGAAATACTAGACTTATCAGAAATAATCTTTTCATTTTCTTCCTTGGGCTTTTCGTTTGTTAAAATGCTACTTACACATCCCTTGGTTCCGGAGTGATCGAATTGAATAAGCGGATCCACCCAGAGTTCAAAACTCGATTCTCTGGCGCGCTTACAAAAAATATAGTCCTCTCCCCAAAATTCCCCATCTATGATTTCAGTATTGAAAAGACATGTGCCATTTTCATTTTTATGAGTAGGGCTTTTGGGTTCAAAATAAAGATGTGAAAAATGTGCTGTCATTCGTTCCAAAACAATTCTTTTCATTAACATGAATCCCGCTGGAACATAATTCATTTTCAAAAGATTTTTGCTTTCATGTTTTACGATTGCCTTATCTTCTGAATATACGGGCCTGAAAAGAAATGTAGTCTCCCCTCTGGCTGGATACAGTCCAGCTACAAAATCGACATCGTGGTCTAACATTGCTTTAACAGCTACGGGAGGCCATCCTAAATCCGAGTCTATGCAAAGCATATGCGTACAATCTGAAGCTAAGAATTGCTTGTTTAGTCGATTTCTCTCGGCTACAAGTAGAGAACCGCTGGAATTCATATTGATCTGGACATCGATTCCCTGACTTCTGAGAAGGGAACAGGTATCGGCCAATGCAATTGCATACTGGACATGGACACGACCGTCAAACGCTGGCGTAGCAATAAATACTTTCATCAAAAACCTCCTTGTTAAAGCGCCTTTATATAAAGAGATCGTTGAAAATTGGAAGTATATTCTAGCGTCAACTGTCCGTTAATGGCAGCATCTGTCGGAACAACAAACTGAGTAGCAGGATTATATGCATAGTTTGTATTTGACGTTTCTATTGCGCCTCCTTGCGTCCCGGCAACAAAAATTGTCGACCCCTGAGTCAATGCTTGAATTGTTGATGTAGTAGCTCCAGGAGCTGAATTCCATAATGTGCCGTTAGTTGAGGTCAAGATAATTCCAGCTAGTCCTCCGGCGACATATATTGAATTTCCGTATGTCAAAGCATTAAGAGTAGTTTTCGTTGTACTATTTTGTGCTGTAAATATTTTTCCATCTGTGCTAGTTCCTACAATTCCATTTTGTCCAGCATATATGAATTCCGATCCATAAATAATTGAAAGTATTTGAGACGCTGTATTTGAACCTTGATTTTGTACCCACGAAATAGCATTTGTGCTAGTTAAAACAAAACTACTTCCTACTGCATAGTAAGTAGAATTTTCATATATAAGTCCTGAAATTGATGTCCCAGTTCCAGAGCTGACAGCAGTCCAGGTAATCGCATCTGTAGAATATCCCATTCCACCGTTTACTGTTCCATAAACATAAACAGTACCATAAGTAAGAGCTGAAATGTTGCTTACAGTGTTACTTGTAGCAGTCGTCCAAGTCGTACCATCAGTACTTGTGATGAGAGCGCCTGCTACTCCTGCTGCTACATAAACAGTACCATAAGTTAAAGCATCTAAATTTGAAGTTGTATGAGAGGTTCTAGCTGTCCACGTTATCGCATCAGTGCTACTTCCAACTACACCCCCAGCTCCTGCATATACATAGACAGTACCATAAGTTAATGATAAAATGTTTGAAGAGGTATTTGAGGTGCGAGCTGTCCATGTGGTCCCGTCTGTACTGGTTCCTAGGCCGCCTCCACTTGTTCCATATACATGCACTGTACCATAGGTTAAAGAATTTACTTGAGATGTTGTGTTTGAGGTTCTAGCTGTCCACGTAACGGCATTAGTTGAAGATTCTATTAATCCACCAGTCCCCCCCACAACATAAGCAGTCCCGTAAACACTTCCTAGTAAATTGCTGGTTGACCCACTCGCTTGCGCTTGCCAACTTAATCCATCCGTTGATGTAGCAATATATCCAGAACTGGACACACCTACAAATAATCCATTTCCAAAACTTATAGGATTCCCTCCACTTCCTCCAATAAAAGGAGTTCTTGTAAACCAAGTGGTAGCGTCTGTTGAAGTACAAACAACTCCTCCAATTCCAGCTGCTACATAAACTCCGTTTCCATAGGCTAAGCAATTTAAGTTATTAGTCGTTGGGCTTAGCCTCACCGTCCATGTGATAGCATCCGTAGAACTAGCTAATCCTCCACTTGATGTGCAATATGAATATACTGTTCCGTAGGTCAATCCTGTTATATTCGAAATCGTATTTGAAGTTCTGGCCGTCCATGTAATTCCATTTGTGGAAGTAGCTAAGGCTCCTCCGTTACCACCATAAACATATAAAGAATTTCCATAAGTAAGAGAAAGGATATTGCTCGATGTTCCACTAGTTTGAGAAACCCAACTTACCGAATTTGTACTTGTTAAAAGAACACCTCCATTTCCTGCGGCAATAAAAGAACTCCCGTATGTCAATGAAAAAATAGTAGCTGAGATTCCGCTATTCTGCAGAGTCCAGAAAGTCCCCCCAGGATCTAGTAAACCAAGTCTAGAATATAATGTGGGATATGTTACTTGAGAGTATGTTGCGCCATTGCAGAGTAGCCAGTTCTGAGATAAATATGCTCCTCCAGTAGCATTTGCAAAATACATCAAACCGCCAATAGGAACAGAATCAACATCATTATAAGCCATATTTATACCAAGTAAAATTGTGTTCCATTATAATAAATATCTACTGAACCGTAGTTATTATTTATAACGTAAGTCGACATTCCATCTATATTTACACCATTGCCATTTAGGGTAATGTTATTTGCTGCTGCATTTCCCGACTCATCTTTTATACGCCACTGTTGCCCGATTACTAATGCAGAATTTGGCATCGTCAAAGTCACTCCTCCTGAAAAATTAACTCCTATAATAAAATCTGTTGTAAGAACATTTGAAGAGGAAGATGTAACTTTTCTATATGTGTCTCCTGTAGTGGTAATGGTAATTGTATTTCCTGATCCACTTGTAAAAACATTACCTGATCCTAACACGTTTAATACATTTGTCACCGGAACAGCCGTTCCGGAATTGGTCACGAAACTTGTAGGAACTACAGGAGGTAAAATTCCCTGAGAAACTCGGAGCATCCCTGACTGACTCATATCACTCTCCTTTACCGTAGATAGCTACAGCATATATGGTATCAGATAACATTCCTGACGTTGATGTGGGAGCTATCAATTGTTTTATCCATAGTTGGGAACCCACTTCGTAACGGAACATTTCGTTTGAATCTTCATCGCTTGTGAGATCATATAATGTAAAAGTTTCGGCAAGAAGAGGGAAATTATCCGTAACACCATCGAATGAAAACATATACGTGCCATTCGAATCATTTATAAAATGAAGGACACGCATCGCGTGTCCAAACTTAGATCCAAATTTTACATATGATCCCGAAGTGCTCGCTATAGGAAGAGATCTTACAGCATCAAACCTGACTATATTGCTGGCCATTTTGTTCCTCTGGTTTTACTCCTTCAGGCACAGATTGAGCTGGCTGAGGAGGCTGATTTGATTGAACGATCATATTCACGATAAAAGATTTCATTTCATGCAGCACATCGTGTACTTCACCTAGTGGACACGAAGCCCCGGCAGGCAAATGCAATTGATAAGTATTTTCGCCTTTCGTTACTTCTAAAAGTCCTTGTTGTTTTAACATAATAAATCTCCTTTTTCGTTTTCTTTAATTTATAATCATCCACGAAACTACGCTAACATCAGTAGCCACGTTTGTATTTGCAACCGCTGTAGTAACAGCATTTATAACGAATGACACTCCGGCAGTAATTGTGCCAACAGATAACATACCTACAGGAGCAGCGCCCGTAGACCCTATTGACTGTCTAGAAAGGAAGATAAGAGAATTTGCTGTTACTGCTGACGTATCTACTGTAGCTGTTCCGGAAACAAGTGTTACGGAACCGAATGAATTTGCTCCGGCCGCTGTAGTAGTACCAACGTTAGCGCTTAAAATCTTATTTCCAGCTGTGACAAAGTTGAGGTTTCCTGTGACGTTTACGTTTCCTGTTCCTGCGCGCAAATTAACCGCTGAACTTGATGCAACGTGACCGATAGTCACTGATCCGGTTGTTAATGCTCCACCGATAGTCATCGATCCCGTGGTAATGCTTGTCCCTATGTTGATTATAGATGATGTGACACCGTCTAACAACATATCTGGTGAGCCGCCCGTACCCGTCAACAATTGAAGATTTGAAGCCCCAGTAATATTTCCGATTACTGTACTAGTGGCAGCAGCCCCAGATGCTATATTAACCGTTTGAGTTGTACCTGTTGAGGCTCCTGTTAAAATATTAACCGCGTATGTTCCGGCCGTTCCTACGCCAGTCATAATATTGAGTGTTTGAGATGCTCCAGGAGTTGCACCAGCGAGGATATCAACAATATTCGTGCCCGCAATTGAAGCAGCACTATTAATTAATACAGTTTGACCTGAAGCGCTTGTAGATCTACCAATGGTAATATTCCCAGTTCCTATAGCTCCTCCAAGTGTAATAGTTCCACTTGTCATGGCGTTACCAACTGTAACTGATCCAGTGGTTTGAGTGTTGCCAATGGTAATTATATTTGCTGCCGTGCCTCCTATAGCAATCGTTTTAACTCCTGTTGTTCCTGTTCCTATATTTAGAGTTGCCATGCCTGTTCCAGTGGCCAGGTTAAAGGTTTGACTTCCCCCCGATATATTTCCTGTGAAAAGATTGAACTGCGATACACCAGCCGATTGTGCCCCTGTCATGATATTCATGATGGTAGCAGCTGCCGGGGTCACACCTGTAAGGACGTTAACTGTAGTAGTCGCCGCGATTGAGGCTGCTAAAGCGATATCCACTACGCCGCCAGATGCTTGACCAATGGTTATTGCACCTGTCTGAGAAGTACCGCCGATTACTATTGTTCCAGTCGTAATACTATTACCAACCTGGAATTTAGAGCTTGTCACACCATCCGCTAGAAAATCAGGTGATCCACCTGTTCCGACTAGCAGCTGCATATTTGTTGTTGAAGTTTTATTACCAATAACAATTACGTTTGCATTTGTATCGTTACCAATTAATATACCTGTAGTGTTAGCATTACCAAGAATTTGCAATCCACTTGCACTTGTACCAGCATCAATTATAATAGCTCCTGACGCGCCAGAACCTCCAATAGTCGTTGTTCCTGCACCAGAAGCATTTATTGAAACGTTACCTAAAACTGTCAAAGCTCCGAGAGTTGCAAGTCCTGTGATTGTAACGCCTCCAGTTGTGTTACCAATCTCAACTGCACCGCTTCCACCCGTTCCAATCTGAGTTGTATCTGCGGTGCCTGTATTGATAGTAGTTGTACCTTCAAGATCAGTAGTTCCTGTGACTGATAAGTCACCATCATCTAAAGTTAAATTTCCTGACGCAATATCAACATTTCCTGCTGAAACAGAAAGCCCATCAGCAGCTGTCAATAAACCATCAACCGTAACCGCTCCTGGGAAAGTAATGTTTGAAGCTAGACTAAAAGCAAGAGAGTGAGTAGCAGCATCTCCAGTTACAACGATTTGTCCGGAAGTTCCTAGAAGTCTAATATTTCCACCTGCCCCAGGAAAAACAGTATTAGGCCCATCTGACAAACTGGCCACTCCACCAGCAGAACCAGCACTTAAAGCAACCCAATTTGGAATCCCTGATTGGTTACCAGATTGAATATAAAGATTTCCGCTTCCAGCAACACCGTTTACACTCTGATCTAGAGCCGATAACCAAAAGTAACCAGCAGCATAATTTGAATCTGTTGTATTGCTTGGATTTCTACCTGCAATAATCATAGGTACAACAGTTCCCCCCTGGGGAGCATCTCCATAGGTAAAGCTGCTAGGGATAAATGGACTTGTCATATAAAACCTCTTGTTAAGTTGACCGCAATATGACAATATCAAATTTAAATCTATATACTTTCGATTGACAATGTTCAACAATTTTCTACAAAGGTGAGCATGGATAAGGAGTTTTACTCGATAAAAGAGACAGCGGTGATTTTCGGAGTCCACGAAAATACGATCCGGAAAGCTCTGAAAAAGGGTTTTTTGATTGGGATACGCGTTGGTGATGGACAAAAAAGCCCTTATAGGATATCAAAGATGCAGATCAGTGCAATTCATTCTAGTATCATCAAAGATCTAGCAAGCAAGGTGAAAAAAGATGGAAAATGACAGAAGAATCCAATGGCAACCAATGATTGAGATGTTGATAGTTTTGGTTACAATTCTAGGTTCTACAATTCCTTTATACATGCATACAGACACGAAAATAGATGCTATGCACGAAGCAATGGAATATAATCTTATTGCTATTAGAGAAGAAATGAAAGACTTTCATGGAAGACTCTGCGCTATAGAGGAAAGGAATAAGAAGTAGTAAGGAATATGTTAAATGGTTTGGATCTTTTTAGCGGAATCGGAGGAATTTCAGTCGCACTTAAAGAATGGGTGCGACCAGTTGCCTATTGTGAAATCGACCCCTATTGCCAAGGTGTTCTTTTATCACGGATGGCCGAAGGAAGATTACCCAAGGCTCCTATCTCTGAAGACATACGTAGCATTACAGGATTGGACTTCTCGGGAAACATTCACATCATATATGGAGGATTCCCCTGTCAGGATATCTCTACTCTTGGAAATGGAAAAGGCTTGGCGGGAGAGCGAAGCGGATTATTTTTCGAGATCATGCGCTTGGCCAAAGAAATCAAGCCCGCGTTTCTATTCCTTGAAAATGTCTGTGCCATTACAAGGAGAGGTGGACCTTCCATTGCCCGAATCATTACCGAGATGGGGTATGATTGTCGATGGTGTGTTATATCCGCTGAAGGACTTATGGCGCCGCATAAAAGGGAAAGATGGTTTTTGCTTGCCCACTCCAACAGCAAGTCAAGCGGGGAAACCAATAAGAAAACCTTCACCCAGTCGAGAGAACAAGCTTCATGGTTACGACATTCAAGATCGAATTGGAGAGATGGATTCGGAAAGCATTGGAAAGAAAATAAATGTCCACCTTTTGGAATGGATGATGGGTTACAGTTTGAATTGGACAGAGCTAGAGCATTGGGCAATTCAGTTTGTCCTCAGCAAGCAAGAGAAGCTTTTAAAGTGTTAATGGGATTAAAATGAATTTTACTTGTAAAAAATGTGGATTTTATTTTAATCATACAAATTTAAAAGATATAGATTGTCCTATTTGTGATGGAAATTATTTAAAAATTGAAAAATATCATGAAAAAACTAGACTTGATAAATATAATAAAAAATCTATTAGAAATAGAACAAAAAGAACTTGAGATCGAACAATATAATTATTTTTCTCCAGAAATAATAATGTGGAGAAAACGTTTTTTAGAAGAAAAAAATATTTTTGATAAATCTATAATTAGCAATTTCATTTCAGTATTATCAGAAAATTTAATGAAAAATACTCCAGAAGAAGTTTTAGAAATTTATAATAAAAGTCATATAGATGATGTTTAATCACTTCTTTTTCTTGATAGCTTTCTTTGTCTTAGCTTCGTAGAAACTCATCAACTTAGCATCTTTCTCAAGTTGCTTTCTTTTTTCGCTTTTTTCTTTCTTCATTGAATTTTTTCTCTAGTTCTCTGAGTTCTTTTTTACCTTTCAATTCCATATAAGGATGCTCGTAGACAGCTTCTTCTTTTACGAACCAGTATTCCTTATTTGGATCGTCTTGTGTGCCTTCTTCTTGGGAATTTTTTACCAATTCTTCATAGTTTGCAGCACCTCTTGAATCTGATTTATCAGCATTCCATACGCCCCAGAAGCTCATTCCTGATGAAACCGGAAGTTGTGTACCTTCTTTGATTTTATTTACATAGTCCTCAGAAAGAGGCCGACCATCCTTGCGATAGTATAAATATCGGACAGGTTTCAGGCCAGCATTATATTTCACAGTAACATGACGACGATCAGAAGGCGTGTAAACTTCATTAAGAGGCGCGCTTCTTAAGTCTTCTGGAACATCTGCTAGATCGAAGTCAAATTTGGAATTCTTGACTTCTTCCGGCTCTCCCTCCAAATCCTCAATATCGACCTTATGGAGCTTGCCATCGACCTCAACCAGGGCTTTGTCGCCCCGGATCTCTCTGACTTCACCAACGCCCTGCGGAGAGGCTACAATTTCGTTTTTGGAGATTGGCTTGGTTTCCTGTTTTACTTCACCCGTTTCTTTGGGTACATCCAGTTTTTTGCCTTCGGATTCCAACATCTTTTGTTCTTGTGGCGCTGCTTGCTTTTCTTCGGCATAACGTCCTATCGCATCCTCTACAGTGCCGCCCGTTTCCTTCTCGATATCTTTAACCATTTGCGGAAAAAACTTCTTAAAGTATGCTGCTACCGTCTCCGCTCCATTACCGGACTTAATTAGATCATCTATCTTTTCTATCGCGTTATGCTTGTTAAATAACTGGGTAATGTTTGTTTTAGGTTGCTGCGGTTGTGGGGCTTGTGGTATATTTCCTGCAACTTGATTAACTGGAGGTTGTTGTGGTAATGCATTTGGTTGGTTGTTTTGCACCCCTGGCATTTGTTGGGTTTGTGGCGCTGCGCCAGGCTGCCCATGAACGGGATTTGGATTCGGCGCTGCGGGTGGGGGCTGCCCTGCTCCTGGCAACAATCCTTGTGCTATGCGCGGTATTGCCCTTGATAACGCATAAGTAGCAGCTGAACCCCCTAATGCTGCTAGACCATGCTTTGTTAACATCTCTTGGTTTCTATCTGTGGCCTTAAGGACTTCCTGCTGAGAAACACCTTTCGGAACTTCATTATCCATTGTTTTAGAAAGAAAACCTAAAACTTGCTCTGCCGTATGACCATTTCTTTGGGCTTGTCTTATTTTTGGAGTTAGAGAAGGAAAGGCTTTTGATAGAAACCCTATTAATTTTTGTGCAGAATATCCTAGAGCTAACCCTTGAGCAATTGGATTCATTATTTATTTCCTCTAATATATTGCATCCATCTTTTCCAGTCTGAAAAAACATCCGAAAGAGATTGTAAAGGAGCTTGAGTTTGTAGTTGTGTGATCTCGGCTCTTTGATTAGGTGATAATTTTACTGCGTTTTCACCCGTAGTGGCTTCTTGCATAGCATCGGCAATTTGTCTCCAGTCATAATCTTTTTCATTCCATATTTTATCTCTTAATCCTAGCAATGTTGTATCTGGATCTATGTTTTTCTTGAAAAAATCTACAAGCCTTTTATTCATCACTTCGATTCCACGAGGATCTTTTTTTAATGCTTCATTATAAGAAACAAAAGGGCCTTGTTTTTTTTTAGGAATTCCACTTGTAAATTCCATGCCCTCGCCGAATTCTTCTTTAGGAAAAATACCTTTAGGAAGTTTTTCTAAGTTACTGTTAGTCTTATTCGATAAAGGATGAATGGCTAATTCTACCTCAGTAGGACTTAAATATTCCCCTTGCAAATCAGCTCGTATTTTAGGTTCAAGAGCAGGATTAAGTTTAAGGATTTCTTGGATTGGTTTTTCTAGACGCTTCAAAGATGCTTCTCTTTCTTTTGGTGAAGAGATCAAACCTCTAAAAAATCCCGGGACAAATGCATTTGAAAGCTGTTCTTTCGCATTCTTATATGGCCCCCAATCCTTATTTGTGGCTTGAACCCACTTGTTAGGATCTCTCATATAATTATGATTTCTTCCTAATTGCATAAATTCTGGCATATCCTGTCTGCTTACACCCTGCTCTGCGGCTAAATCTTCAAGTTTAGAAATCTGTTTCTGTTTTTCTTGATTTTGTAAATTTAATCTATCTAAAGCTCTTGAATATTCCGCGGGATCATTAAGATCTATTGCCCATTGCTTAGCTTTTGAATCTATGTCTTGTTGTGTATCTAAAGTAGGAATTATTCCATTCGTTTCTGTAATGTTTGCCAATGGAGAGGTTCCGGGGATTTGAGATTGTTGATCATTGTTTTGTGTATTCTGTGAAGGATTAGAAGTAATAGCTGGATTTTGCGTCCCACCTGCGCCTTGTCCTCCAAAAGCCTGACCGACTTTTGCTTGCCTAAGCGCATGTTCTGCTATCCCTGAACGTTCTAATGCAGGATTGTCAGTATATGCCCTAGCAATAGCCGGAAGCATTTTACTTATATCGCCTCCAGATTGTGACAAATCCTGCTGTAATCTATCAATGGCATTATGACCAATCTGTCTTTGATAACCTTGCTGTACAGCTCCAGGTAGGTTTTGAGAGACGTTTTTATTAATAGCCGCCCCTATAACGTCCCAAGGGCCTCTTTCGGCCGGTAAAATACTAACCATATCCTAAAGCTCCTGGTTGTCTAAATAATTGATCCCATCCCGCACCAATTCCCGTATCTGGAGAAATATTTGTCTTCAATCCTCCGCCAGCCATACCTTGACCCCACATATTCCCTAATCCCTGTGCCGCTCCCCCACTCAATGAGGAAAATAGGTTTCCGAATAGTCCTGGAGTAGCACCCTGGAATGTGTTTTGTGTAGGAGTCAAAGCCTGATTAAGCATACTCATGTAGTTACTAAAGGGTTGCTGAGCATATCCTAGTAGCTGTGGAATCGCTTGTTGCTGCATTCCGCCTCTAAGCGCACCTAGGTTAGTCTGAAGATTGCTACCTTCTCTACCTAATTGCCTTCTAAAAGCATCTGATTCTAACGCTCCTCCTGATCCCATAGCTCCAAATCGGTTAGCTAACTGTGGTATTGTCTGCTCCTCAAACTGCCGTTGCAATGGAGCTTCAAACTGATTAAAAAACTGTGGATCATTGAACATGCTTTGCAGCCAATTTTGACCAGTCTGAAAGTTTTTGTTTTGCTCTATATTCGGCGCTCCACCTTTCAAAGATTGTGTAATCTGATCTATAAGGCCAAGTTGCCCCTTGTTGTAGGTAGATCCAGTCTGCGCGTTCTGACCTCCTAATTCTGTACCCTGTGTCATCTTCATCAACATAGGAAGTACAGCCATCAGTGCACTTATTTCCATGCCCATAAAACACCTCATTTTTTCTTTAAAATATCATAGAATTCATTTTAGGTGTAATCTTAATGTAGATGCGGTAAAATATACGAAAATTTGGAGGAAAAATGGACGAACAAGAAATATACAAACAAACAAGACCTAGCGGATGGTTTTTTGCCGAATGGGTTTCAATTATAGGAACTTTTGTAATTTGTTTCGTTTTTCTATTTTATCAAAATCAAGTCCAGTCTGCTAGAGCTGATGATCTTTATGCAAAATATGCAGAAACTCAAAGAGAAATTAATGAATCTAGAAAAGAAATGAAACAACTTCATATTGATTTCATAACTAAAGAGAAAAGACAGAATGGATGAAAAAAATAAGCAAGACATAGAAATTATACAAGGTGAGGATTATGAAGATTTAGTGAGGAAAATACGTAAAGAAATTATTTTTAATGAAAAAGAATTTTATGTTCAACAAATTGATTATTTTGCAATGGATGACAAAGATTCATGTCGATGCACAGCAATAATACTTTTCAGACAACATTTATTCAATAGATAGTTTTAATTTAAATTCCATTCCTCAGATACGAAATGAAAATGAACCCTGAATACGCTGTGTAGTCTCCGGTCGTAGTTATCACTATCACAGTATCGCTCATCGTAAATGATATCCGAGAGTCTCCCTCGTTGTTGAACTTGAAGAAATCTCCGTCTCCTGCACCAGTAACACTAGGAGGCTTAGAGGCTATCCCATACAGGTCTGTAATCACAAATTCGGGATTAACATTAGGAATCGGATAATTCTGAACGCTTCCAGGGCTTGCAGGAGTGCTAGGAAGCGTTAAAGTTAATGTATTGGTGTTGGGATAACTTGGTATGTATGCAATCACAGTGTAGCCGTTGCGAAACACGCCAGGCGTGATATATTGCCACAGCTCCCCATTGAATACAGAAGACTGATCGACAACTGATCCTATTTTCTTGTCGTTTATGACATTAGAGAAATTGGCAAACTGCTCTTCTATGAACGAAGGAATTCGGTCTTGTTCTTCTGGAATATTATAAGTAGTCGGTAAAAAAGGCGTGAAAGAATCTGAGGGATTCCCCATATCAATAGGAGTCGTCATACCAAGCGTCCTCCTTTTCTCATGCTGACCATCATTCCTAGAATCTCGACGTCTTCCGTATTAATTACAGTTACCGCCATCTGACGATCTGACATATAGAATCTGAATTGAAGAGTCTGAGCTATCGCATCGCAAAATAGCCTAAAAATAGTTTCAGATCCATTTCCTACTTGATAAGGATTAGGAGAAGTTAGTACCACATTGCTTTGTGGATTGTCAGAAAGAGGCGTGTTAACAGGTATATTGCTACTATCTGCCCAAATGTCGCATGTAAACTGTCCATTGGCGGTTGCATCCGTGTAAAAATCAATTTTGCTTAATCTAGCACGCATATCGTTTTTCATGAAATTGAAGACTTTAGTCTGGATATCAAAGTTTGATATTTTTGCTATCAACCCTTCTCCTGTATACGCTCCTATAGTAGCGACAGGCTCTAACTCTTGCTCATTGTTATATGAAACGACTCTGATGTAAACCTCTGTAGATGATATAGGAGGCACGAAATTCAACACAATAGTTCCTGTATTATAATCAATCGTTCCGAAACCTCCAGAACTGATTAAAGATCCATCCAAATCGGTATCTTGAAATACAAGTGTTCCTACATTGATTTGCACCGATCCAGGAATAATAGGCACATAATCAATCTGAAATACATAGAGTGAACCATCAGCTGCACCGCCATCTATGGAAGCAAATTCATTCAAAGTGAAATTCGTAGGATCTAAAGTAGGATTTGAGATTTTGAAATTTCTTCCATTCAATGAAACCCCATCTGTTCCAGTCGTACCTGTTATTCCGCTTAATGTGATCCAAGTACCATCAGGAAGGTTATTATTAGGACTGCTTATTGTTTGTCCAGAAATTGCGCTAATATAAAGGCTAGGATCGTTAGTACCGCTTGTCTGCTCTAGAAGAAATACAAAACCCTGCTGATTGCCTGCGATAATCGTTTCGGTACCCTCTTCACTGACTCCAGTCGTAGCACCTTGAACCGTGTAAGAAGTCCAGGGTTGATCTAGATCATTCCAAGTGTAGCCCACTTCATTAGCATAAAAATAACCAAAACAAGTGAAACAATCGTCGAAATAGCCCCAATTCTTTGTGTCATAGTTGAAAACTAGCACTAGATCAGGGAAAGTGCCATTTGGATTTAAATCGCTAGGTATTGTCCAGTAATTCAAACGAGTTCTAAAAGTCCTTATTCCATAGACACGCTGAAGACCTTCGTTTGCCTGTCGAATAGCAAATATATCATCAGGAATTTTCTCATCGAATCGACTCGTATCATTCGAATCAGAAATTACAATTCCTCGATTTCCAATCGCCATCAAACCCTTATCGAAAGGTATGGTAGAGAATGTAGAACTTGCGCCTAACTCAACGTTTACACGCTCCCATACAAAAGGATTTTCGCTATTATTAACGAATCTAAGTCGCCAAGTGCTGCGTTCGAAATATACAACTAGAATGTCACGAATAAAAGCCGCACCTATAATCGCTTCTTGAGTAGGGGCATCTACGGATGATCCCCTGCCAAACAAGTCTCGTCTTGCAGCTAAAGGATCTACAGACTGGATATTAGGCGTGATAGGTGCAGGTTGAGAGTAATAAGGGGTTCCCTCTTGTGTCCAACGTGCTCTATTTTCATAATTGAAGAGAGAATTGGGATTATTTCCTTCCCAAGTGTTTAGAAAAACAAGATATCCGCGATACGAAAACATCAGAAGACATCCAGCCAGGACAGTATTTGGATCGAGAGGAGGTTGATAATTGACCCAGGTCGTGCCGATATTTGTATCAGCATAATATTTGATTCCATCTTGCCCTGTAATAGCTTGCATGGAATCCATTACATATCCCGTGGCTTCTGCTCCATTTGTAAAAGCATTGACTCCTTTAGGATATGATAAAGCCTGAACTGTGAAAATGCTCCCAGGAGTGTTTATGACTGTCACTATTGCAAAAATTAAATTATTTGCTTTAGTTGAAGATCCTGTCATATTGACAAAATAAACATAGTCTCCCACTGCCACTGTATTTCCTGCTGCGGTTACTTGAACTGTTGCAGAAGTTCCAGTTCCCGATTCATTTGCAAAAGTTTGTACTGCCCAGCCATTAATTCCCGGCTTAGAATTTGTCGCCCAAAATGCTCCCGCATAATTTATAGTCCAAAAAAATTGATAATTTGTACCGCTCCATACCACAGGAACGGTAGAAGGTAGAAATTCGAATAGTTCTGTTGTAGTATTGTAAAGATAGGCATTCGTGGTATCGAAAGCAATAAGAGCCTGTAAACCTAATTCAAAAAGCTCTTGCGTTCTCAATCCCATTACTGGCAGTTGATTCGAAAGATTGCCAAGTAATTTATATCCTTGTCTTCTTACAATCCTGCCACGATACTGATAAGCATTCAAAAGCGATTGAAAAGAATCCTCTGGAGTAGCGAAAGGTTTAATGTCCTTCCTTAAACCATCATTGATAGGTGCTATCAGAAAATTGCTTGTAGTCATCTTTTTTCTATGTTATATTATTTGCAACAAAGGATTTAAATATGGACTGGATACAGGTAATCACTATCATAGCGTCTTTAGGTGGGTTCATGTTTTTCATGCTGCAACGTATCGAAAAAGACATTGATGGACTGTCTAAAAGAATGGATAGCCATACATCAAGAATGGATAGCCACGCAGCACGTATAGACCAACTATACAAAATGTTTTGCAGCCTATTAGAAAGACAAAAATAGTCTAAGCTTGAGCTATTGCCATCCATAGAAATTTAGCTCCTCCTGGCGCCATTGTAGAATTGATATTAATTGTTTTAGGTTGCGTTACAACCACTCCCACATCATACGGAACGTTTGTTTGTCCTCCAACTGTAGAAGTTCCTTGAGAAATTGCCTGAACGCATAAAATCTTAGTTGGAGTTGGCGAAAGAACTATCGGAGTGCCAATTGTCGTTGTGCTTCCAAAATAGAGAATATATCCCCCCACAATAAAACTTTGATATATCGGTCCTGAAATATTAACAGTATTATATGTGAGCTGCATTCCAGGATTCAGAAACTTTGTCGTATCCAAATCAGTGGGCAGAAATCTAGGGATCTGTACAAACAATTGCGGTTGTGGGCCTCCAGTAGCAGCAGTAGCATTTTTAGAATAAAGAATTGCTAAAGATTGTGTGTCACCAATACCTATATCACCGCTTTGATTCTGTATCAAAACAGCGGCATGTTTGCCTTGATTGAAATCATTAAAAGGCACATGATTATATATCACTCCTCCGGATGTACTGGAAAAAATGCTTGCAAATTGGGAGTAATTGGTCTGAATGCTGGATACAGATGACTTAGGAGAAGATGAAGGTTCAGGGATATTTGGGCTATATGTCATATGTTTGCCAAAATAACATAGTATTGAGTTGCTGGGGCTACACTTGCTACTGCCGTAGACAACGTTAATGCTGTCGTGATTTTGTTATTTGTAACCAAAGTAACTGAAGATGCAGGATTTGTATTATTTACACCTGTAAGGTTCACACTTATGATATTTCTTGCTATCGGAGGATTTAACAAAATCTGGTTTTGGATCGGCACAGAAACGGTTTGATTGAACAAACCGAAATAGCAAATTACCTTACCAGGCAAAAATGCAAAGAAAGGGGTCTGGGAGTCCGTTGGTGTTAAAGGATAGATCTGGTAGCAACTAAATTGAAATTCAGTCCCATTTCCCTGGTAACGCATGAAAATTTGATCTGTAGTGGTGTCATCTTCTTTGGTGTAGATTGCAAACTCTCCTACATTTGTTTGCTGTGGGCTAGTTTGCTCGAAAAGCTGGATATAAGTATGATTTCCTGCATTTGAAGTGGAACTGAGCGAAACATGATTTTGAAAAAAAGCTCTAAATAGCTGTTTAAAATTCATTAAGAATTCAGGCTGCCATTCTGCAAAACTATCTGTTATTCTAGGTACATTAGGATTATAATTTAGCACTCTTATTGTCCTATTGCTAAGTAATAGATATTTTGTGCTGTAGCGCCTGAAAACTGCACAGTAAAACCACTTCCACTTATCACTGGAATTGCATATTTAGTACCGCTAGTAGGTGATTGACATATCAATCCTGCATAAATAAGCGTAGAAGTAGGAGTAAGCGGAAACGAATTTCCACTTAATACATTTTTTAATAAACCTCCATAAATCACGAAAGGCCCTGCTACGAAGCTATATTGTTGTGGAAGATAAACATCGGGATTTGTAGACTGTAGGCCAGTTGAGATTGATGGGTATGTGAGCTGAATAGGAGTTTGACTGCTGTTAGGAGCAAAAAACAATGCTGAAATACTATTTATAGCCTTTGTATACAATGAAATCTGAGTTGATGAAGTTGTGGGATCAACAGTTTGCTCTCTAAATAAAAGCAAGCTATGCATGCCCTGAACGCTATTTCCAGTCGTATTCATAGGAACATGATTCTCAGAGAATACAGCATTGATAGCCTGAAAGTTAGCCCTGCATTGCCCTTGAGACTGTAGCATTGCATTTGTGACGATCGGGATGGTTGCGTTAAATGACATTATTCCCCTCAATGCGCTTGCGTGCTATCTCTACGTACTCTGATTCTTTCTCGATGCCTATGCAAGAGATGTCCAGCTCTTTAGCTGCGCAGAGAGTGGAACCACTACCAGAAAATGGGTCAAGGCAGATGGGATTGCCAGGAGGGGCGAGAAGCTTTAGAATGTATTTCATTAGGGCGATTGGTTTAACTGTGGGATGTGAATTTTTTACTTTAAACTCATTATTGGCTTTTGGAAGACCGCCTTGTTGTCTTAGATTGCAAGATGATGATTGATCAGGCAACCCCTCAAGCCCTTTATTACGTTCACTTGACGAGGCTTTTGCGCAGTAAAAAAATCTTGAAACATTATTCCCCGTCATCTGGTCCAGCTCTGCGGCGCTTTCTTCGTCGAGAATTAAATTGGAGGGCCAGCGGCCTTTAACAAGATTTGCATTTGTATGTTTACTTGTGTCTTTTCTTTCACGTCCTAATGAATCATGAAATCCACATGTCGAATTCCCCCACGGTTCACCTTTTGTTTCAAGTCGGCTTTCATCAACGTTGATTCCCGCCACACCCCATTTTTCGGCGTTCTGTGCGAATGTTCCGTCTAGAGGTTTCATTGCGAGTACTATTATTTCTACTGCTGGTTTTAGAGCTGTGCCATAGCCGGAAAATGTTTTGGCGAGATCTGAGATAGGTTTATTTTCTCTTTGATTTCCTGTAAAACATCCGACCGTATTTCCTGAACCTAAATGAATTGAACCTGTAGTTTTGATTATTTCACGTTTTAAATAATTTTCATTTACTGAAAAAGCTGGTTGTATTAATTCTTTCATGCAAGCTGGAGGTTCCCCTAAAACTTTTTCTAACTTTTCCCATTGTTCTTTTGTTGGAATTTGTGACTGAGAATTATGATGAAAAAAATGTTCTGCCATTCTACTTGTTTCACAAATATCGTTTAATTCTTTTAAACCAATATTAAGATTCTTACATCTTTCTTTTATCCATCCAACAACTTTTAAAGAATCTTCTTTAGAATGTTTTTTCTTATCAATCGCTTTACTGACATCCAAGCTTTTCGGAAATCCTTGACCAAAAATCCAAGCTATTACGTCTCTAATCTCAAACCCTGCGTCTTCTAGTCCCGACATCTGTCTATGATGCCTACGAGGAGCGCCGAACATAGCCATCATTCCACCAGGTTTTAGCACTCTTAACGCTTCAATGCCAAATAGGCGCATGAATTCTTGAAATTCATCGTTTCGGTTTTCATCGTATGAACCTGCGTTTGCATTAGCGGAATAAATTGCTCGTCTACTTCGATCTTCCATTTGTTT
>Ga0210398_10000563_pt1 | contig 41832 bp, 38 predicted proteins | sample IncBWC4OmetaG_FD_161047 | JGI IMG/M metagenome (GOLD analysis project Ga0210398, IMG submission 161047) | Forest soil microbial communities from Barre Woods Harvard Forest LTER site, Petersham, Massachusetts, United States - Inc-BW-C-4-O | ecosystem: Environmental > Terrestrial > Soil >... | reverse complement strand
CTCTCGCGTCATCAACGCCGAAGTCCTGCGTGGCATGGATCGGAACTCCCAACGTTCGCAGGAATTGATCGTGCGCCACCTGCCAAAGTTTATCCACCGGCTTGGCGGGGACTTCGCCGGCATCCAGGGCTCGCGCGTGTACACCGCCCTCCAGCGCGGGTCGCTCTCCTACCGGTCGTATTGCTTCGTCAAACGGTGATTTACCACGGAGGCCCGGCCTTCCGCCGATCCTTTACCGACGGAAGCGCCCGTGGAAGCCACCGCCCCAACCGCCGCGGAAACCCCAACCACCGCGAAAGCCGATGCCGATGGAAATGGGCGAATACCACGGATAGTAATAGCCATAAGCCGGATAATAATACACCGGCGCAGGCTGTTCATAAACGACCGGTGCCGGGTTGGCATCAGCATAAACCACCGCTGGAGCCGGCGTGGACGGGGTTGGCACCGTAGATGCCGTTGTCGCACTTGAACCGGCCGCCGGAAGCAGACGGTAGGTCACAGCGCGGACCTGCCCGCTTGAATAGGAATAGGTCACTGTTATGTCGCTGCCGGTCTGGACAATCTTGGAAACACTGGCGCCTTCCGGGACCCCTGTATTCACAAGGTCATTCGGATTGGGCAGTTGGTTGACGTAATCAATTTCAGTGGGTGCCGGCGCTGGCGCGGGACCCGTTGAATCGGCGAAAGATACTGCGGCGACAAAAAAGCCTGCCGCAAGGATGGCGGTGGTGGTGATTTTTTTCATGGCGAAAAAGGCAGGGATCAAAAGTGTGACACGGCGGCGGCACGAGGGTTTCATTTGGCCACCTGGCGCCTCGAACCTGATCTTTTCATGGTGCTTGCATGATTTTTACCGGGCCAATCCCGGCCTGGCCGCTCGCGACACTTCGATGATCGTTGCGACCAACGCAGTATAGCTGCAGATGGCCAACCGGCAAGCGCGAGGGGCTGTTTTTCAACAGCCGGCTAAGCCGCACCCGGCACAGTCGCTTCGCGCAGGGCGGGAAATTTCTTTTCCGCGAGCGCAAACCCGCCAAAGAGCAGCGCCGTATAAACCAAGTCACCCGCGATGGTGTTCTGGAAAAACGGAATGGCCGCGACATAACAGGTCTCGAGACCCGCCAGCGTGTGCGGATACAGGCCGCCGGAAGCCCAGACGCCGAAATTCGTGAGTGCAAAAAACAGCACCGAGCTGGCCAAAGCCGCGCCGGCGATGGGCAGCAACCGGCGCCGCGACTGCAGCTGCAAGCCGAGGCACACGATCAAGGCAAAGCTTCCATAAACCCAGATCATGCCATGGTAGAATCCTAATACCGCATCACTTAAGAAGAGCGCCGCCAAAGGCAGGCCAAACGCCAGGCGCTTGTCGGAAATATAGGCGCCGCCAAAGAGCGCCATCGCCGCCAAAGGGGTGAAATTCGGCGGATGCGGAATCAGCCGCAAAGCCGCCGCCAAAAAAACCATGCCGGCCAGGGTCGTAAAGCGAGGTTTGTCCATGTCGATCATCGGTTGTGGCATTATGAATGGGAAGTTAGCGCGAAATCAAAGTGAATTTCGGGACAGAACTTACCTTCACCACAAAGACACAAAGGCCACAAAGATCGATCCAAAGAAATTAATCCCTTCCTTCGTGTTCTTTGCGACTTTGTGGTGAATCATTCCTACCGTAAAGTGCACGCAAATGCAGGGCCGCCACGATGGCGCCGAGCGCGGCCCCGGCTAGGACGTCGAGTGCGACATGCTGGCGGATGGCGATCGTGGAGTAGAGAATGCCCAGGCACCACAGCCAGTTCAGCGCGCGCACCAGGCGCCCGGCGCCCATCTCGCGCAGCAGATGCTCGAGCCAGATGGCGGTGAACAGGGCAAAAGCCACGTGCAAGGATGGACAGGCATTGCCCGTGGCATCGACCGTCTTGAGGAATGAAACGGAAGGATGTTGAGACCAATCGATCTCCGACCTGGGCACCGACGTCGGCCAGAAAAGAAAGAAGCAAAAGGCGATCACACTGAGCCCAATCACCGCCAGGCCGTAAGACCCAAGCTCGCGGCGGTTTTTCAAGAACATGGGTGGGAGCGCCACGTAAACCCATAGCGACACGTAGAGCGGCAAAGTTTCCGGACAAAAACCAATCAGCCGGTCAACCGCCGTGCGCGGGATGGTGGTTACCGGGAAAAGCGGATGGTTGAGCAGCCAGAAATAAATCACGAAGAACAAAGGCATACTGAGGATGGTGCCGGTGACCTTGGCCACCCACAGGGTGCGGATCCGGGGCCAGACCTGCCGGAGCCAGCTGCCGTTGGCAGGAAAGTCCCTTCTTTGGCTCGCTGATGGCAACGGCTTCATTTGCGACCTGAACGTGAACGCAACGGCCGCAAACGCGACGGCAAAAACCATTATGATTCACCACAAAGGCACGAAGAATACGGAGGCTGGTCAAAAACTTTTTGGATAAGATCGATCTTCGTGCTCTTCGTGTCTTTGTGGTGAAACAAGCTCCAGTGTTGCACGCGGCGGGCGGGCGGGCCACGTTGGGCCGCTTATGTCACTTTTCAGCTTGCTCGACGTGAATCTCTGCTTCGGTGGCCCGGCGATCCTGGACAAGGTCAACTTCCAGGTCGATCCCGGCGAACGCGTCTGCCTGCTCGGACGCAATGGCGCGGGCAAGTCCACCCTCATGCGCGTCATCGCCGGCGAAATGAAACCCGACACGGGCGATGTCTTCCGCCAACCCGGCTCGGTCTTCACGCGGCTTAGCCAGGATATTCCCGCCGACATGAGCGGCACGGTCATCGACATCATCGCGTCCGGCCTGCGCCCGCAGGCGGAGCACGAGGAGGATTGGGAGCGCGATGTGCTCGTGGACACCCTCATCGAGCACCTGCAGCTCACGCCCGGGACCGAATTTGAAGAGCTCTCAGGCGGGTTGAAACGCCGCACGCTCCTCGGCCGCGCCCTCGCCGGCCGGCCCGACCTGCTCTTGCTCGACGAGCCGACCAACCATCTCGACCTTGAGTCGATCCTCTGGCTCGAGGAATTTTTGCTCACGGAAAAAATCACGCTCTTCTTCGTGACCCATGATCGCGCCTTCCTGCGCAAGCTCGCCACGCGCATCGTCGAGCTCGATCGCGGCCGCCTCGCCAGCTGGGCCTGCGATTACGACACTTATCTCATCCGCAAGGAGGAGGTCGTGGCCGCCGAGGAAAAACAACAGGCCGCCTTCGACAAAAAACTCGCGCAGGAAGAAGTGTGGATTCGCAAAGGCGTGCGCGCCCAGCGCTCCCGCGCCCAGGGCCGCATCCATGCACTGATGAAAATGCGCGCCGAGCGCGCCGCCCGTCGCGAGCGCCTCGGCAACGTCACCCTCCGTCTCACCGAGGCCGAGCGCTCCGGCGTGAAAGTCATCGACGTGGAGGCCATGTCGTTCGCCTACCCCGATGGCCGCCTGCTCGTCCGCGATTTCACCGACACGTTCACCCGCGGCGACAAGATCGGCATCATCGGGCCCAACGGCGCCGGCAAATCGACCCTGATCAAGCTTCTCCTCGGCCAGCTCGCGCCCACCACGGGCACGATCAAGCACGGCACCAACCTCGAAGTCGTGTACTTCGACCAGATGCGCGCCCAGATCGACGACGCGAAAACCGTGGCCGACAACATCGCCGGCGGCAATGAAACCGTCACGGTCGAGGGCCGCACGCGCCACGTCATCAGCTACCTCCAGGATTTTCTCTTCACCGCCGACCGCGCCCGGACGCCTGCGCGCGTCCTTTCCGGCGGCGAGCGCAATCGCCTCCTTCTCGCCCGCCTGTTCACCAAGCCGGCCAATGTCCTCGTGATGGACGAGCCCACCAACGATCTCGACGCCGAGACCCTCGATCTCCTCGAGGACCTGCTCGTCGAGTACCAGGGCACGCTCCTCATCGTGAGCCATGACCGCGATTTCCTGGACAACGTCGTCACCAGCACCCTGGTCTTTGAAGGCGACGGTCGCATCGGCGATTACGGCGGCGGCTATGCCGACTGGGTCCACGAAAAAGAAAAAGTCGCCACCGCGAAAGCCGCTGCGGCCGCCCGCGCCGCAGCCAATGAACCTGTCGCACCCGCGACGCCGGCGAAAGCCTCACGCAAGCTCACGAACAAGGAGCAGCGCGAACTCGACGCACTGCCCGCGCAAATCGACGCGCTCGAAACCGAGCAGGCCGAACTCGGCAAAAAACTCGCCGACCCCGTTTTCTATCAGCGCGAACGCAGCGCCGCCGCGCAGGTGAAAGCCCGCCTCGACGAACTGGACCGCCAGCACGCCGCCGCCCTCGCCCGCTGGGAAGAACTGGAAGCCGTGCGCACGCGGTAAGCAGGCGGGATTCTCCGCCTGCTTATATTTCAAATCTCAAATTTGAGATCTCAAATTCGCCCGTCAGGGCGACGAAGCCGCTTCCAACTCATAAAGCCTGGGCCCGACCATCGCACCCAGCCGAGTGCCCGCCAGGCCCACGACCCAGCCAAACCCGACGAGCGCCACAAGCAAAACGGCAAACGCCCAGCGATGGCGTGATTCAAAGCGTTTGATCGACCGCGCAAACGCAAACAGCCCAAACACGGCCGCAATAATGATGACGGCATCCACGCTGGTGCGCTGCCAATAGCTTCCGCCCAAGTGCAGCCACATGCCAAACTCATCGAAGGTGAGCGCCATGGAGATGCCGTACACCAGCGCAGCCACCTCGGCCGGACGTCCCACCGGCCGCGCAAACACGCTATAGCCACAAACGGCCGCCAGGAGAAAAATGCCGTAGTTCAAATGGTGAACATGGGTGCCGTGCAGGAAGAAATACATGTTCGGAACCTCACGGGCCATGATCAACAGGACGAAAGCCCGCGCCAGCAGGAACGTCAGGAGAAATCCCAGCAAAGCCAGCCGGGCCAGCTTGTGCGTGGTGAGACGGGGCACCGTATGTTCGGGGTGTTCTGGCGTCATGTCGCTGGATTGATTGGCCGGGCGCGCGCAATGATCAATAAATAATGTTCAAAGGCCCACGATCATCTCAAATCTCAAATTTGAAATTTGAGATCTATTATCACAGTCCCAGCAGGCTGCCGTTGCGCTTGAGCCAGTGTTCAGCCTCCTGCCACCACGGACATACTTCCGCCACCCGCGCCCAAAATCGGTCGCTGTGGTTCATCTCATACCGGAGGTGCACCAGCTCGTGGTATATAATATAGTCGCGCACGCTTTCCGGCGTCTGCACCAGCCGCCAGTTGAGCGAGATCGTCCCGCTGGCGGAGCACGAGCCCCAGCGCGAACGCTGGTTGCGCACCGTCACATGCCGCACGTCCGCACCGCACAGCGCCGCCAGCTCCCAGGTGCGCGCGGGCAACTCGACCTTCGCCCGCCGGGTGAAATGCGATTCGAGCACCGCGCGCAAATCGCCGTCCAGCCCGGGCACGCGAAAGACCTCCGCCCCCAGGCAGACCTGCGGACGTTCACCCGCCGCGGCCACGCGGATCTCCGCCAGCTCGCCGCGCCAGAGCACGCGCGTGCCGGGCGCCCACACGCCGGCGCTGCGCGGCCGGCGGGCCTCGCGTTCGCGCGCGCGCTTGAGCCAGTCGCGGTGCCGCTCGACAAAACGCTGCGCCTCGCGCTCCGAGCCGCGGACGGGAATGGTCGCCACGGCCGTGCCGTCGCGCCGCAAGGCCAGCCGGTAGTGGCGCGCGCGGTGGCTGCGCTGGAAAATGATTTCGTCGCGCGCGCGCGACGTCTCCACCGCCGGCGTGCCGGATGCGCCCGGCATCGGGGAAAACAGTCCCCATAAAACCTGTTGCTGATCCGCGCTCATCGTTCGCCCGCAGCGTCACACGACAAACGTCCAATTTCCAACATCCATTTTACACGAAGGTCGATCCAGGGCCTGGTCAGGATCAGTGGCCATCAGTGCCGTGCCCTTCGTAGCTTTAGCGAAGAAGGGTACATCAGTGGTTAAACTGGATCGATCTTCGTGTGGTGCTTCGTGCCTTCGTGGTGAAAATCCGAATTCCCATTGCCAGCGGTGCACAAGATATCTGGGCAACTCTCCCCATCCCCAGCAGGGCATTCTCCTCACATGCATCATCTTGTAATTAATAAGGTTAGCTGCCTTCCTCTTCCTCCCGCAAGCCATCGGGCTTTTGCAGCCTACAAAAGCACTTCCATTTCCCATGAAACACCTGATCGAATTCTGCGCGTTCTGTCTCTCCCTTGGGAAGATCACCCGTGGTTTCACGAACAAAGGCGAAGCCGGGGAGAAAATTTCTTTTGGGTCGTTCTCGGTGCGCACGGCGCTTCCGGCGGTGAAAAATTTATTCACTTACGCCGTCGATGAAAACTTCTTCTTCGAATGCCATGCCTCTTCGTCGGATTATTCAAAACTCGACGCCCTCAAAGGGATTTGGAACAGGAAATTGACCCCGAAGAACACGAAGCCGTTAAAGTAGAAAAGTGGAGCAGGCTGTTCAATCCACTCCTTCGCTTGAAAAAAGTCCTGAATCGCAGATGGTAAGCGGCCATGGGCCCTGAGATCACACCCACTCCGAATGGACCGTTAAAAGCGGAGCGAATCCCGGCGCTTAAGAATGACCGGGGAGAAACCATCGATACGGACGAATTGATTTTTCTTTGCCGCTGCGGCGCGTCGAAGAACAAGCCCTACTGCGACGGTTCGCACGAAGCGGCCGGCTTCTCCGACCAGCGGTTGCGCACGGAAAAAAGCTCCGTCTCCGAATTTGCCGGCAAGGAAATCACCGTGGTCGATGACTTCAGCCTGTGTGCGCATGCGGGCGAATGTGTCGATGGCGCGCCCGAAACGTTTTTCACCAAGGGGCCCGAAGGACGGGTCTCTCATCCGGATGCTTCGTCCACCGCGCAAGTCATTGCCGCGATCCGGCGCTGTCCCTCCGGGGCGCTGCTCTACAAGCTGCGCGGAAAATTAGTGCATGAATATTCCACCGCTCCGGAAGTGCGCACGGAGAAGGACGGCCCCCTCCACGTGCATCAGGCGAAACTCAACAGCGAGGCCCGGCCGGCGACCGAGGATCACTACACGCTCTGCCGCTGCGGCGCATCACGGAACAAACCCTTCTGCGACGGCATGCACGCCAAGATCAAATTTCAAGCTGACTGAACGTCCCCGTCCACTCAGCTTGATTGAAGCCGACCAGACCGAACGCATCGCCCAGGACAAACGGGCGTTTCACGAGCCGGCCGTTGCCGGCCAGCAAGGCCAACGCCTCCGCTTCGGTCATCGCCGGAAGTTTATCGGCGAGCCCCAGCGCGCGGTACTCCTGTCCCGACGTATTGAACAACCGGCGAAGGTTCCCGCTTTGGTAGCCGAGCATGCGTTGTAATTCCGCGACGGACGGCGGCGTTTCGCGGATCGGTTTTTCGACAAACGCCACGCCGTGCGCGCGCAGCCATTTAACCGCGTCGCGGCATGTGCTGCAATTGGAGTAAGTATAAATGGTCACGGGAGGAAAAACCTCGATTTGAGTCGAGAGTCCAGAGCTGAGAGCCTGACCACTTGAACGTTCAAAGTCCAACGTTCGACGTTCAATATCAGTGCCCAGCAGTGTACATCAGTGGTTAAAGCCGGATCGCCGTTCGTTTCCTTCGTGTAACATTAGATGGCCTTGTCCGTAGAGGAGATTACCCAGGCCGCCTGTTTTACGTTGACGCACATGGCCGGCGATAAATATTGCGCGCCTTTGTGCCAACCAAAACCAAATTGATCGGCCCGGGCGGACAGCTTTATGGCGAGACCCAGCCGTCGAGCGATGAGGTTTCGTTCCGCGTCAACAACACCAGCTCCGCGTATTATAGTTCGCCGTACTATCTGCTGCACAAAGATCAGGTGCTGCCCATCCCGCCGCCCCGCGCCGGCGCTGCGTTGCAGCTGAAGCTGGATGCCTTCGTCGGCCCGCAGATGATCGCGGCGATTCAATCAGCCGGGAAGATCGTCTTTCATTCCGTCGGCGACACCGGCGCGGCGAAGGTCGACCACCAGCAAACCGTCGCGACGGCGCTGGCCGACCAGGCCAGCGTGGCCGACGCGATGGTCCGCGACCTCGCGGGCCCAAATCCACCGGCGTTCTTTTTTCATTTGGGCGACGTCGTCTATCATTTTGGCGAGGCCCAGTATTATTACGACCAGTTTTATGAACCGTACCGGTTGTACGACCGGCCCATTTTCGCGATTCCGGGAAACCATGACGGCTCGGTCTTCGGGCCGACCTCGAGCGCCCCGCAGAATCCCACGCTGCAGGCTTTCCTGGATAATTTCTGCGCCACGTCCACCGGGCCTTCACCCGATGCCGGAGGGATGGTTCGCACCGCCATGACCCAACCGGGAGTCTATTTCACGCTGGATGCCCCGTTTGTTTCAATCATCGGCCTTTACAGCAATGTGCTCGAGGGCCCGGGCGTCATCTCCTCGCAAAAGGGCGCGTTTCCGACGGTCAGCGATGTGCAACTGGGTTTCCTCCAAAGCGAGCTGCTGCGCCTGAAACCGCTGCGGCAGGCGGGCCAGCGCGCCGTGATCGTTGCGCTCCATCATCCCCCGCTTTCCGTGGACGCCAATCACGGCGGCTCCACCGGCTCCCAGCAGGATCTCGACACCGTTTTCCAGGCCGTTGGCTTGTGGCCGGACATGGTGCTTTCGGGCCACGCGCACCTTTACCAGCGTTTCACGCAGCGGGTGAATAACAACCGGCAGCAGATTCCGTATCTGGTCTCGGGCAGCGGCGGCTTTGCGGCCAGCCCGCCCCAGGAAAACGTGGGGCCAGCGCCGATCACCGTGGGGAACGATACCATGGAGATCGATCCCATCGTAAAATTTGGCTATCTTACCATCACGTGCGATGGCAACACGCTGACGGCCACGTTCAATTCGCCGGCCGGCAACGGAACCGTGGCTGCCTTGGACACGGTGTCGGTAAATTTGAAAACGGGATTGCTCGCGACAACCGCTCCCGCCCGGCGCAAAGCCATTCGCGCAAAAAGCAAAACCATCCACGGAAAAACCAAGGCGGCTTCACCACGGAAAACACCGGGCAAGATCGTAAAAAAGCGGCGGAAGTAGAGGGCCGAAGCTCTCAGACCGGGGCCTTTCACGTTTGACAATCGTGGAATGGCTTTGGAAAATTCACTCCCCCTTCGTTCGACGCCGCCAATGATAGTGCGAGCTTCGCTTTCCGCAGGGCAGCACGCATTTATGGACCTGTTTTTCCCTCACGAATATCTTCAGGCGGCCCTGATGGTTTCGCTCTTGAGCGTTTGGGTTCTCGCTGGGCTTTTCTATTATCTCAATCGCTATACCAAGCGGGATTACTTTTCCATTTGGACGCTGGCGTGGCTGTTTTACTCGTTGTGGCTGACCTTGAGCCTGCAGCTGCCCAGCACCGAGTTCACCCATATCGAGGCCATCTTCAAGCAAAGCTGCGTGGTCATGTCAGCGGCGTTCCTGTTATGGGGCACGCTGCGTTTTGTAAACCTGCCGGTGCCCGAGAGGCTGTTTATGTGGTTCGTGCTGTTTCTCATCGCTTGGACGTTCGCGGTGCCACATTACGTTTCCAACACGCTGCAAGTCCAGCTGCCGGTATTTGTATTGATTGGTTCCGGCAGCATTTTTTCCGGCCTGTGCTTTTACCGATTGCGTTTCCGCATGCCATTTGTCGGCGCCGGGATGCTGGGATTTGGATTCACGCTCTGGGGGGTTTATCTCGGCACTTATCCATTCACCACGCCTTACGAGGATCTTTACAGCACAGGTTTCTTTGTGGCGGCGGTGCTGCAGTTGTTCATTGCGGTGAGCATGATCGTGCTCGTGCTGGAGGAATACCGGTACAAGACCGGTGAGCAGCTGGCGCAAAGTGCGGCCCGCAGCCGGGAACTGGCCGAGCAGGCCGAGTCGGCCAATCGCGCCAAGAGCGAGTTTCTGGCCGTGATGAGCCACGAGGTTCGCACCCCCATGACATGCATTATCGGCATGTCCGATCTGCTCCGTGAAACCAAGCTCGACGATCTTCAGCAGGAATTTGTCCAGTCCATCCACCACAGCGGCGACGCCCTGCTCGAGATCATCAACGCCATCCTCGACTACTCCAAAATCGAGTCCAATCATCTCAAGCTCGAGATCGAGCAATTCGATCTCTGCCTCCTGGTCGAGAACCTGATGGACTCGCTTTCGCCCCGCGCCTTCAACAAAGGCCTCGATTTCGCCCTCGTCATCGCCCCGGATGTTCCCCGCCTTCTGAACAGCGATGACGGACGCCTCCGCCAGGTGATCATCAACCTGGTGGGCAACGCCATCAAGTTCACCGAACAAGGCTCGATTGTCCTTCGCATTGACCTGCTCGAGCCGGCCGGAAAATTCGCGCGGCTGCGCTTCGCGGTGCACGACACCGGCATCGGCATCGCCAAAGATGACCAGGCCAAGCTTTTTGCCCCGTTCACCCAGGTCAATTATTCCGCGACCCGTCGCTTTGGGGGCACTGGGCTCGGCCTGGCGATTTCCCGCCGCTTGGTCGAATTGATGGGCGGCAAGGTGAACCTGGAAAGTGAGCCCGGCAAAGGCTCGACCTTCTCCTTCGAAATCCAGCTTGAAGTCAGCCCGGGCGCCTCGCCCCCGGTCGACACCCAGTCGCTGGCCGGGACGCGCCTTCTCCTGCTCGCATCTTCCCCTGCCACCCGCCAGGCCGTCGAAATGACCCTTCGCTCCTTGAATCTCTCCTGCGAAACCGTGGCCAACCCGGCTGAAGCCATCACCCGCCTCCGCTCCGCCGCCAAAAATCCCGGCCAGGCATTCCAGATACTTTTGGTGGACGCCCAATCGCCCAACTCCCAATGGCAGGGATTGGCCCGGGAAATTCATTCCGACCCAAGCCTGGCCGGGCTTAAATCCGTCGGGCTTCGGCCCATTACTGATTTCCGGCGGCAGCTATCACCTTCGGACGAAAAATTTGACGGGGAAGTTTTCAAGCCCGTCAAACAATCGCAGCTCTTCAATTGCTTGCTGGCGTTGTCCGGCAAACCCAAGTCGTCCGGGGCGCCTTCCAGTGCAGGGCTTCCCTCCTCCGACGTGGTTCCTTTGCCTCATCCCCTGCGCATCCTGGTGGCCGAGGGCAACGATATCAACCGCCGCATCGCCCTGTTGATGCTCGAAAAAATCGGCTGTACCGCCGACGTCGTCACCAACGGCCGGGACGCGGTCAACTCGGTCAAGCGGACGACTTACGATGTGGTTCTCATGGACTGCCTGATGCCGGTCATGGATGGTTTTGAGGCCACCCGCCAAATCCGCAAGTGGGAGGCCACCCGCACCGGATCGCGCGGCATGCGCATCATTGCCATGACCGCCAATGCCGTGCGCGAAGATTGCGCCCTTTGCCTCACCGCCGGCATGGACAGTTATATCAGCAAACCGATCCGCATCCCCAGTCTCCGGGCCGCGCTGCAGGAAATCTTGGATGCAAAGGCCGGGTTGACCGCGCAAGATACCGCCAAACGCTGAACATTCGAAGTTCAGCGTTCAGTCACGGATCAATCTTCTTGGGGCCAGAGATAAACCAGACTTTGGCGATCCTGCCCTTTTGCACTTCGTAGATCGCGACCAATTCGATCGTACCCGTGCCTTCAGGAAAGGTGCGGGTTACCTTTTCCTGATCGATCACGACCGAGCCCATCACAATGCGCTTGATGAGCGCTGCGTGAAGGTTGGGTTCTTTGAATCGGACGGCGAAACGTTCGCGTAATTGCACTGAACCGCTGGCCAGCAATCTCGCCGGATGTTCGAATTGCTGGGCATCCTCGGCGTAGGTCGCCAAGAGCGCCTCGATATCACGCGCATTGTAGGCGTCGAGCTGCCTTTGCACGACTGCTTCGGGATCGGAAAATTCCGTCATCAGTGACAATCAGTGTACATCAGTGGTTAAAAACTGGATCGATCTCAGCCTTCAGTCTTTAGCTTTCAGTCCTTCACTTCGCCGCCGCCACTGCGGCGACGAACGCCTTGGCTTTCGCCGTGATCGCGGCCCAGTTTTTTTCCTTCAACGCCTTGCCCTCGACGAGCGAGCTGCCCGCGGCGGTGGCAAACGCGCCGGCCTTCAGGAATTCGCCCACGTTTTCCGGGTTCACCCCACCGGTCGGCACAAAGTCTATGTGCGGGAATGGCGCCTTGACCGACTTGATGTAGGCCGGGCCGAAAAATTCCGCCGGGAAAATCTTCACCGCGTCCGCGCCGGCTTCCCAGGTGTTGACGATCTCCGTCGGCGTGAGCGCGCCGCTGAAGACCGGCACGCTGTAGCGGCGGCAGAGTTTGATGACATCGGGCCGCAGCGCGGGTGTGACGATGAATTTTGCGCCGGCGAGGATGCCCGCGCGCGCCGTCTCGACGTCGAGCACGGTGCCGAGGCCGAAGAGAAAATCAGGCAGCTCGACGGTGGCCTTTTCGAGCATGCGGATGGCTCCGGGCGTGGTCATGGTGAGCTCGATGCTGGTGAGCCCGCCGGCGGCCAGCGCCTTCGCGCAATCGAGCAGCCCATCCGGCGAATCGGCGCGGATCAAGGCGATGACCTTCTCGGCTTTGAACTTGGCAAGGATGGCGTCTTTTTTCATGGGAGCGAAAAATGAGTGTGGGCCAGCCGGCGACAGGAGGAAACAAATTTCTTGCGCCGGGTGCCGGGAGCGTGTCTTTTGCCCATCCTGCCCATGCCCGGGTGGTGGAATTGGTAGACACGCAGGTCTCAGAAGCCTGTGCTTAACCGCATGGGGGTTCGAGTCCCCCCTCGGGCACCATTGCAAGAGGGAAATCTCGGCGAAACCATCGCCGACACACCCGATTCGGGTGGTGGCCACTTGCCGGACGGGTCGACTTTGATCGACATTCCCGGCATTTTGGGAGCATCGTTTGGCGCAGTTAGGTTTGCCTTTCGCGATAACTCGCCAATTCCGCTGGAGTAATTTCACCAGCTGGCACCAGCCGATAGTGTGCTTCGTCGACAATTCGTATCGCGCCATTTTCGACGGTGAGTTCAAACAACGCGATCAAGTCTTTTTCGACGAATTGCGCCGAAACCGCCCGACAGATCAGATGGGGAAACTTCGCCTGACAGCAGGCTATATCTTGTTTTGTTTGTGTCACCCCGATCTTATCGCTGCCGCCTTTAGCTTGAACTGGCACTACGAACTGCCGCCCGGTGCGATCGACGCCAACATAGACCTCGTCTATCTCGATTTGGCCGATCCCACTGACCGAGGTTCTAAGATGACTTTGCAGAGAATATGACGCAATTCCCAGAAAAACGTCTATAAGTCGATTGTAGCGTACGATGGCCAGAAGCGCTTGTTCGTCGGATAAGGCATATGCCGAAATTATCTCCGGCGTGGCGTCGGGTACCTTTATCGTGACGAGGTTTGTATTCGGGACGATCCGGCTTACCTTCGCTAAACGAAAAGCATAACGAGCCCGGCCTATCCCCTCAATGGTCCACTCAAATCCGTTAGGCTGTGTCTTGACAACGGCAGCCGGCATTGTCGTGCGGTACCTCACCGAGTAGATTACATCGCCGATATTTTTAGGCAGCTCGATCTTTAGATTCTTTGCCGCAGAAATAAATTCGTCGCGATCGAAGGCGACCTCTCTTGCGCCTTTTTTGTAATGATCGAAAAAAATCCGCTCCAATAGCGTTTGGTAGCGGTTTTTCTTGGCGGTATTTGGGTCGTTCTGTTTAGGCATACAACAGCTGTTGTTGGTAAAGCGCCTCGATCTCGGCCTGTTTCCTTTTACGAGCTCCGCTCTTCCGATCACGTCGTCCGATGGGGATTTCGATACCCCAATAGTTGGAGGCTTGCGTCATATCCATTTCTAACAATCGCGTCGGACCCAAGTCGACTATTTCCTTCGGCCGCTGGGGAGAGACACCTGCTGCGGCCATTACCTGCGTGGCAATCGCGCGAGCAAGCGGCGGCGGGACTGCATTGCCAATCTGCCTTGCCCCGTTCCACTTCGTGACGTGAAACCGAAACCAGTCTGGAAAGCCGTGCAGTCGAGCCATTTCTCGGACGGTTATGCAGCGCGGAAACCGATAATGAATGGGTCTTGGACTAGTGAATGCTCCTCGTTTCGAATCGCTACCTGCTCGCAACGTATTCGACAGTCCCGTTGCGGACAGCTTGAACAGTCGCGAGACGGGTTCCACAGAACCGCCGAGCGTTCCTCGAAAACGTCGTCTCGAAATCTCTGTGTGATCGGATCGCATGCTCGACGTTAGAACGGTTAGGTCCCATTTGCGCCTATAAGCGAAATGCCAAGCGGCGTTGCTTATGCACCGCATCTCGGCAGCGTATTTGGATGGTTTCGCCCAGCGATCTGTTTTTACCCAATCTCTCTCTTTGAGGGATTCGAAAAGCTCAGCGTCCGGAATGTCCGAAAGCGCATCCTCGCATGTCGGTCCTAGCTCTAGACCGGGCAAATCCAAGTCGCTGGCGAGCAATGTCGACGAAGGAGGGTAATGCGGAAGAGAGATCCCATTGCGTGCGCCAAATAAGATCAAACGCTCCCGATTCTGTGGGACACCGTAAGAAGCGGCGTTAAGGACTTTCCAAGGTAAACGGATGTTATAACCAATGCCCCGAAATGCGACGATTAGCTCGTCCAGAAAGTGGCGTTGATTGCCTATGGTAAGGCCCTTGACGTTCTCGAAAACAAAGTAGTTAGCATTGAGTTCGCGAACGATACGTACAAACTCCCGAACTAGGGCGTTCCGCGGATCGTCCAGCACGCGCTGGCCGATCATCGAGAAGCCCTGACAAGGAGGGCCTCCGAACACAACCTCGACTTGTCTTGTTCCGATTCCCGCAGCCTCTCGGATTGTCGCTCCGCTCAGACCGAGAACCGAACACGGCAGCACCGCGCAGTTAGGAAAGTTGAATTTGTGCGCTGCGGCGTGCACCGGATCGTACTCGACCGCTGCTGCGATATCGAACCCCGCTTGCTCGAATCCCAGCGACATTCCTCCTGCTCCTGCGAAAAGATCTATTCCCAGCGGTCGCTTCACGGTGTTTGGTGTCTTAAATTCCAGTATAGCAGCGATTCTTTCCTGTCGATCGAAAAAAACAACCTAGATCGAAAAAAATTCGCTACAGCCTTGGAATTCGCTTCAGCAGCTTTTTTTCCAATCGAGTGAGTTTCAAGAGCTCGCACTGCCAAACCAAGATAACCTTCCATCCTTTGGCTTTTAGCGCACCGAGATTTTTAGCGTCTCGCTCTCTATTTGCCGCAATTTTTGGGCCCCAGTAATCCAAGCGGCTTTTAGGCAATCGACCTTTGGAACAACCATGTCCATGCCAATAACATCCGTGCACAAATATTGCGGTCTTTCGACCCGCAAGGACGATATCGGGCCGGCCTGGTAAACTTCGTATGTGCAAGCGGAAGCGAAACCCCAGCCGATGCAAAAGCTTTCGCAACGCGATTTCCGGGCCGGTATTTTTAGTGCCGACAGACTGCATAATGCGTCGTCGCTGAATGGCTGTGCGGGTGTCGACCACGCTCCAATAGTACTCTTAAATTCGCTTAAAGTAACGGGCGTTTGTGGACAGACAAACCCGAACCTCTCACTCCAAAAATTTCGCGATATCCGGGATTCTCTTCGCCCGGCGGCCGGCGGCATCTCGGGCGAGGTACAAGTCTTCCGCGGGCGTGGCTTCGATCTCCTCGTCGTCCTCGGTCACTTCCTCCTCGTCGATTTCCTCGCCGTCAGCGTTGGTGAAGACCCAGTCCTGCTCCTCGTCAAACCAGTGCGACAGGCGGCGGGCCTGCGGCTCGAGCACGAGCGCGGGATTTTTCACGCGGCCGGCTTTCACCTGCTCGAAGAGGCAGGGATAAAACTGATCCTGGAAGTACGCGAGGAAATCGCTGAGCCATTTGTTGGCCACGCCTTCGCGGCGGTTCAGCAGCACGATGTCGGAAAAATGAACGCAGGCCTCATACCACGCGAGCAGGGGCGGATTTTTTTCCGCGAGCGAACAGTTCACCACGGTGATCACGCGGGCGAGTTCCCCGCCCTGCGCTTCGAGCCAGGGCTTGAACACGTCGATCTGTTCCACCGGGTTGCCCCGGCCCTGCGCCACAAAAAACACCTGGGTCGCATCCGGCGGCAGCGTCGCGTCGATGGTCTCGCCGGTCCACGTCCAGCGCGAGAGGCCGGGAAGTTTTTTGTCCAGTTCGCTGGCCGGTTCGTCCGCAGCGAGCAGCACCGCCGGTTTGGCCCCGGCGGCGAGGCCGCCATCGATCAAATCGGCGACCATCTCGCGCCGGCCGGAACCGGCCGCACCGAGGATCAAATACACGAGAGGTTTTCCAGAAATCATTTTCACCACAAAGACACGAAGTACACGAAGGTCGATCCGAAGAAACTAGCGGCCGCCATTCACCCGGGAACTTTGAACCTAGAACTTGAACGTCCGGTTCTGCGCGGCGTGGCGCATCCAGTGGTCGAGAAGCACGAGCGCGGTCATGGCTTCGACGATGACAACGGCGCGCGGAAGCACGCAGGGGTCGTGCCGGCCGCGGGCGGCCAGTTCGGTCTCGACCCCGTGAACGTCCACGGTCTTTTGCGGCTGCAGGATGGTAGCGGTGGGTTTGAAGGCCACGCGGAAGAAAATTTCCTCGCCATTGCTGATGCCGCCCTGGACTCCCCCGCTGCGGTTGGTCGGCGTGTGCACCTGGCCCTCGCGCATGACGAAGGCATCGTTGTGCTGCGAGCCTTTCAGCAGCGTGCCGGCAAAGCCGCTGCCGATTTCAAAGCCCTTGGTCGCGGGAAGCGAAAGCATGGCCTTGGCGAGATCGGCCTCGAGGCGGTCGAACACCGGCTCGCCGAGCCCGGGCGGCACGCCGCGCGCGCGGCAGGTGATGACGCCGCCGACGGAATCGCCCTCGGCGCGCACGGCCTTGATGAGTTCGATCATTTTGGCCGCGGTCGCGGGGTGCGGACAGCGCACGGATGACGCCTCGACTTCGGCGAGCGTGGGAAATTTTTCCAGCGCCGCCGCGGGCGCGGCGATGTCGCGGACTTGCGAAACGAAGGCGCGGATTTCAACCGGGCCGCCGGACGCGGCGCCGGCCAGATGCAGGATTTTCTTGGCCACGGCGCCGGCCGCCACCCGGCCGATGGTCTCGCGCGCGGAGCTGCGGCCGCCGCCGCGGTGGTCGCGATGGCCGAACTTCGCCTGATAAGTGTAATCGGCGTGCGAAGGGCGGTATTTTTCGCACATCTCGTCGTAGGCGCCGGGACGGGCGTCGGTGCTGCGCACGAGCAGGGCGAGCGGCGACCCGGTGGTACGGCCTTCGAAGACACCCGACAGGATTTCCACGCGGTCATCCTCCTTGCGCGGGGTGACAATATCGCTCTGGCCCGGCCGGCGGCGGTCGAGCTCGGCCTGGATTTCTTCCGCCGTGATCGGCAGCCCGGGCGGGCAGCCATCAATGGCTACGCCGACCGCAGGGCCATGGCTTTCGCCCCAGGTGGTGATCGTGAAGAGTTTTCCGAAACTATTTGGCATCGCAAGCGACGAGCGTGGGGCCGGTAACAGCGCGTCGCAAGCGACAAAATCCGGAACTCCCGCCCAAAACCGCGCGTCAGATACAACACGGTTTACAAGGCGTTGTTTTTCGCTTCTGATTCCCCTCCCAAGATTTCCGTCCATCCCAACCCGACACCCTTCATGCGCCCGCGCTTTCTTTGCCTCGTCTTCGCCTTTTTGTCCGCTGCGCTTTGCGTCTCCGCGCAAACTCCGCCGGCCGGGCCCGTCGTGCCCACCGAGCCGAATGGGTCGGCCACGCCGACCGTGCCGGGACCGGGCCGGCCGGCCGTCGCGCCGAATCCCACCGCCGGCGCACCGGCCAACACCGACGAGGCCCCGATCAACGGCCTCACGCTTTCCGAGGCACCCATCGACTCGGTGCTGCAGCTGCTTGAATCGTTTACCGGCCGCGCGGTTCTCCGGCCACAGGGACTGCCCGCCGCCACTTACTCGATCAACATCACCCGGACGATCCCAAAGGAAGAAGCCGTTCGCGCCCTTGAGACCCTGCTCGGCCTCAATGGCGTGGGCGTCGTGCCGCTCGGCGACAAGTTTCTCAAGGTCGTTCCCCTGCCCCAGGCCAGCCGGGAGGCGCCGGAAATGATTACCGGATCGACCCTCGACCTGCCGCCCAGCGGCCGCATCGCAGCCAAACTTTTTCAGCTCCAGTTCCTGAACGTCAACGAGGTCATTCCGTTGTTCCAGCAAATCATGTCCCCCGGCGTGGCCACCCCGCCGATGACATTTCTCAGCGCCAATGCGGCGCTCATCGTTGACAGCGTCTCCAATCTCCAGCGCATCGAACTCCTGCTCAAGAGTATTGACCAGCCGCTCGCGGCCAACCTCTCGCCGAAGTTTTACACGCTGCAATACGCCAAGGCCAGCGACCTCGTGAACAAGCTGCACACCATCTTGCAAGGCCCGCTGCAGGCCCAACTTGGCTCCGCCACCACCTTCACCGCTGACGATCGCACCAACCAAATCATCCTTATCTCCGATTCGCGACAGTATGCGTTTTTTGACGGCCTCATCGCCAAACTCGATATCAAGTCCGACCCCAACACCCGCAACGAAGTCATCTACCTCAAACACGCCCTGGCCAAGGATGTCTCCAGCCTTCTCAGCAGCCTGATTTCCGGCCAGACCAGTGCGGCGCAAAAAACCGGCCAGACCACCGTGACACCCGGCCAGACCAACCAGCCGCCGCATCCGAACGTCGCCCCCGCGCTTAATTCCCTCGGCCTGAAAGACGAGGGCACCACGGAGTTTAGCAGCTTCGTCACCGTGGTGGAGGACGATCGCAGCAACTCCATTGTCGTCTCCGGCACCGGCGATGACATCCGTCTCATCAAGGATGTGGTGGACAAAATCGACATCCTTCTCGCCCAGGTCAGCATCCAGGTGATCATCGCCGAAGTCGACCTCAGCGACACGGATATCAGCGGCCTTCAGGCCCTCAATTTTAGCGCCGCCGCCAACCGTCATGGCGGATTCGATGTCACGAAGTTCGCCGGCAGCGTGGGCGACTGGGCCGTCACAAATGGCACCGTCAGCCCTGCCGCTTTCACCGCCGCGCTCAATGGCAATGGAGCCTCGAACCGGACCAAGATTCTTTCGGCCGATACCATCACCACCACTCACGCCAAGGAAGCTGATTTTGTGGTCAGCACCAACCAGCCGATCATCACCGGTACGACCTCCACCCCCTCAGGCGTGGCCGCCACCGCTACCACCAGCGGCTTCTCCACCAGCTCCTCCGTTACTTACCAAAATATCGGCATTGAGGTGAAAGTTACGCCGCTCATCGGCAACGACGGCAGCATCCAGCTGACCATCGACCAGAAGGTCGACTCTCATAATGGTGACGTCACCATCGATGGCAATACCCAGCCCATCATCGATCACCGCGAAGCCACTTCCTACGTCAACGTCCAGGACGGCCAGATGGTCGTGCTCGGCGGCCTCCAGCAACATCAAATTACCGCCGACCACACCAAGCTCGGATGGCTTTGGGAAATTCCGATTCTCAGCAATATCTTGGGCCAGCATAAAAACGACACGGAGCGCAAGGAGCTGCTGTTCTTCGTCCGCCCGCACGTGATTGCGCCCGCCGAAAGCAACACTTACACGTCCAAGCGCGTCGACGAACTTCCCAACAAGGACGATATAAACCAATTCCTCAAGGATTCCTCCAAGCAGCCCAAGCAGACCTTGATTGAAAAATATTACAAGGAGTAGCCGCGCTGTTCCCGTCATGCCTGCACTCACCACGGAAAACCTGCCTCCCCCGCTCGCTGCGCGCCTCGATGACGCCCAGCGCCAGGCCGTGCTCGAAGTCCCGCGCGGCCAGCGGGTGAAAGCACTCGCCGCCGCCCTCAAATTGTCCGAGCCCGACGCGCTGGCCACGCTCGCCCAGGATGCGCAGTTCGATCTCGCCAGCGACCTCGAGGCGGACGCCGATGCCATCGGCCTTTTCCCCGCACGCCTCGTGCACGATTTCCAGGTCGTGCCCATCGCCATCGGGCCGGCCAAGACCGACGCCCAGCCTGCCGCCACCGCCGCCACGCCGCTTCATCTCGCCGCCGCCTGGCCGCCCGACGATGTCGTGACCGACTGGGTGCGCACCTTCACGCCCCGCCCGATCGTCTGGCACCTTGGCGTCGCCGAGAAAATCCACCATCTCATCCTGCAACACTTCGGCGTCGGCTCCGGCTCGCTCGAGGGCAGCGACGACAATTACGTCGCGCCCGAAACAGCGCAGCAAGGCGCGGAAGACGTGGACGAAGACGCCGCCGTGGTTCGCTTCGTCACGGATGTCATCAGCCAGGCCATCGCCGACGAAGCCACCGACATCCACTTCGAACCCCAGGAAGGCCAGCTTCGCATCCGCTACCGCGTGGACGGCCTGCTGGTGGCTGTGCCCGTGCCGGAAAACCTCCTCCGCTTCCAGGATGCCATCATTTCGCGCCTCAAGATCATGTCGCGCCTCAACATCTCCGAAAAGCGCCTCCCCCAGGACGGCCGCATCAATTTCAAGGCCAACGGCACCGCCCTCGACATCCGCGTTTCCACCATTCCCACGATTTACGCCGAGTCGATTTCGCTGCGCCTCCTCAACCAGAAAAAGGAAGCCTACTCGATGGAACGCCTCGGCATGGGCGATGACGAGCAGGCCCAGATCTCCCACGTCCTCGACTACCCGCACGGCATCATCCTCGTCACCGGCCCCACCGGCTCCGGCAAAAGCACCTCGCTCAACGCCTTTCTGCGCAAGATCAACTCCACCGACCTGCGCATCGTCACCATCGAAGACCCGATCGAATACGAAGTCCCCGGCGTCAACCAGATGCAGGTGCGCCCTGAAATCGGCCTCTCCTTCGCCGGCGCGCTCCGCCACGTGCTCCGTCAGGATCCCGACGTCATCATGGTCGGCGAAATCCGCGACCGTGAAACGGCCGACATCGCCATCCGCGCCTCGCTCACCGGCCACCTTGTCTTCTCCACGCTCCACACCAACGACGCGCCCGGTGCCATCACCCGCCTCGTGGACATGGGGATCGAGCCCTTTCTTGTCACCTCCGCCGTCGAACTCATCGTCGCCCAGCGCCTCGTGCGCCGCCTCTGCCCCGAGTGCTCGCAACTGGAACCGGTCAATAAAATCAAGCTGCGCGACAACCTCGCCATCCTCGGCCTTGACCCCGCCGAGGCTGACCAGATCCCGATGCTCAAGACTACCGTCGGCTGCGACCGCTGCCGCGGCACCGGCTACCGCGGCCGCATCGGCCTCTTTGAAATCCTCAAGCCCGATGAAGAGATGCACGATCTCATCCTCAAGCGCGAGAGCACGCGCGCCCTCGCCCAGTGCGCCCGCCGCCACGGCATGCGCACCCTCCAGCAAAGCGGCTGGGAAAAAATCAAGGCCGGCCACACCACGTTCGAGGAAGTCCTGCGCGTCATCACGGTCGTTGAAAAATGAGCTCTCGAACATACTTCGATGTTGGATGTTCAATGTTGAAGGTTGAAGGTTGAATTTCTGATGCCCCGCTTCGCCTACCATGCCCGTGACCGCGCCGGCGCCGCCGTCTCCGCCACGCTCGATGCCCCCAGCCGCAGGGACGCCCTCCGCCTCCTCGCCGCGCGCGGCCTGCAGGTCACCAACGTGGCCGAGGAAGCCATCGCCCAGAAAACGTCCGCCGGGAAAAAATCGGGTTCCACGTCCGCGTCATCCAGTGTTCCGCGCGCCGCAGGCTCGGCGCTCAATCCTTCCGCAGCCGGCCTCACGCGCAAGCAGCGCCTGCCTTTTCTCCAGGCGCTCCACGACCTCACCACCAGCGGCCTTTCCGCCGGCGAATCCGTGCGCCTTCTCTCCACGCGCCTGCAAGAGCCCGCCTTGCGCGCGCTCTGCACCGGCTTGTGGAACCGCCTGAGCGAAGGCCAGCCGCTTTCGAGCTCCATGCAGGATTTTCCCGCCGTCTTCGACTCCTCGACCATCAGCCTGATCCAGGCCGGCGAAGCCACCGGCTCGCTGAATGAGGTGCTCGGCCGCCTCATCGCCCACCTCACCGAGCAGCGCGAATTGCAGCGCCAGCTCCTCACCGCCCTCGCCTATCCCGTCCTGCTCATGTTTGCGGCCGGCGGCGTGGTGCTGTTTTTTCTTTTTTTCCTGCTGCCGCGCCTGCAGACGCTTTTCGATTCGCTCGGCGGCAAGATCCCCACCTCCACGCAAATCCTGATCGCCTTCGCCCACTTCGCGCTGCACTGGGGCTGGCTCGTGCTCATCCTGGCCGTCTTCGGCGCCATCTCATTCTGGCGCTGGCGAAAGACCGAGGCCGGCTGCACCGCCACCGATGCCTTCGCGCTTAAAATCCCCTTGCTCGGGCCGTTTGTCACCACTCGCACCGTGCACGCCATCAGCCACACGCTCGCCTTGCTGCTGGAGAACGGCATCACCACCGCCGAGGCCTTGCGCATGACCGAGCGGCAGATCTTGCATCGCGTCCATCGCCGGGCCTTCGGCCAGGCCATTGACCGCGTGATCGAGGGCGAGTCGCTCTCCCTCGCGCTCAGCCGCACCGGCTGCTTCCCTGAACTCATGCTCGACCGCCTCGCCATCGGCGAAAACACGGGCAACATCGTGCCGAGCCTGAAGGACATCGCGCGCAACCATCAAAAAATCATTTCCCACCAGCTCGACGCCTTCACCCGCATCCTCGCCACCGTCATGCTGCTGACCGTGTTCATGTTCGTCGGCTTCCTCGCCTTCGCCATCGTGAGCGCGATCTTCAACGCCAGCGCACAGTTCAACAAGATGTAAGCGCGAACCGTGTTCACGGTTAAACCGATTTCGATCGGTTCCGCCCTTCGATGTTGGGCGTTCGGCCGCAGAAACCTGCGGCCGCCCTATTTCGCAATCTCCACCGATGAAATCAACATGGTGGCGTCGAGCTCGAGTGGGTTGGCGCGCTCGGCGGCTATGCTGCACTCTTCGATGGTGATGTAGGGCGCGCGCTTGCTGAGCGCGACGTAGAATTGCTGCAGGGTCGACCAGTCCACCTTGCGCACGGAAAACTGCACGGAATGCACGATAAACTGGTCGGCGGGTTCGTCCGGGCGGCCCTCGATCGAGTTGTTGGGCATGGTCGCCAGCGTGTTGATATCGTCTTGCAAGTGCGCGCCATCAAGCGTGCGCGAGGGGTCGAGTTGCGAGAGGGCGTGCTTGACCTTCGCCTCAGTGTTGGCGCGCCCGTCGAGTGACGTTTTCTGGGCCGCCAGGATCATCGAGGTATTTCTAAAATCGACCCCAAAGCGGCCCACGTCGCGGAGCACATGGAAAAATCCCCAGATCGCGAGGATCAGCAAAAATCCGGCGAGGAGAATTTTTTCGGTCAGGAGGCGGCTGAGAAAAAAGGCTTTGAGGGCTTTCATGTGGCGGCAGGCTTGAGCGCCTCGGGTTTGAAGGTGACAACGAACTTGAAGGTGGAGACGCCATCGCGCGTGCGCTGGTCGCTCACCTCGACCTTGTCGCACGCGGGCAGGCCGCTCAGCGCGGTCTGGTAGCCGCCGACATCGCCGGGGGAATTGGTCTGCGCCTCGATTTCGAGCGTGTAATTCCCGCTCGTGGTGACGCGGGTGAATTGCACGCTGGCCGGCATCACGTTTTTCGCGCTGACGAGCGCGATCATTTCGAAGGGCATGAGCCGGTCGGTCGAACGGGCGCCGATACTATCCACCAGTTTGTTGGCGGCATCAATTTTTGCGACCCCGGGGGCCTGCGCCTCGACAATGGCCAGGCGGGCTTTCTGCCAGAATTTTCCGCCCACCAACGCAAACTCGCCGATGAGGCAGAGCGCGATCATGGCGGCGCAGCCGAGAAAAACGCGCCACAGGACGAGATCGCGCGCCCGCTGCTGACGGCGGTGGGCGAGCTCGGCCTTGTCGCGCACATCGAGCTGGTCGGCGAGCGCCACCGGCAGACGCGAGACAAAGTCGCCGGACCGGAAAACAAATTTATCCTCGTCCTCCGACGGTTCCGGCGCCGGCGCGGACGACAGCGCGATGACCTTGCGGCTTTCGCCGGCGGAGCGGAGCAGTTCGTCACGCACTTTCACCCGCTCTTCTTCCGGCGTATCGGGAGCAAATGTGTGGGTGGAAATTTTTTCCGGCGCCCGGCCGTCGGTCCAATGCAACAGGGTAAGATCGTCGCCCGTGGAAAGCAGGAGAGTCGTGGCGGGTTTCACCTCACCGCCGAGGAGCGCAACAAATGACGGAATCACCAGGTTGGCCCCGGCCCAGGCCGCCGTTTGCTCGGACGTGAAGCGCTTGCGATAGGCGGCGTAGAGCAACGCGAGCGACGTGCCGGGCGGGTGATAAAATCCGTAGTAAAGCTGCGTGAGCGGAAAAGGCGCGAAGCCTTCAAGCGCCAGCTCGGCTTGCGCGGCAAGGTCGGCCGGCGTGGCCACGTCCGCAACGGAAACGTTGCGGACGAAAAACAGCGCATCGGGCAACAGCACGACGGCCGGTGCGGGCGCAGCGCGTTTAAAAAAGTCGAAAGACGAAGGAGACATGCTAGCAGGCTGTTGAAAAACTATGCTGGCCGACGCAACACATGATTTGGGCCGCGAGCAAGGCTTGAGCCTGCCGGTGCAATGCTCGGAGAGCCTTGCCCGGCAGCTCTAACGCAGCTCCCGACCCAAAGCGGTGTTGCCCTCCGGGTTGCGCTAGAAAGCGTTTCCGCGGCGTTAGCTCGAAAGGGGATAGCCTCTCCGAGGATACCCCCTTTCGAGCCGCCTTGCGGATGACGCTTTCTAATCGCAACGGCGGCTCAGCAGAGTTTTTCAACAGCCTGTTAGGTAGACGGGGTGGCATCGGGTGAAGGCGAGGGTTTAGCCAGATTATCAATGATTTCCTCATGAACTTCCAGCAGTGTAAATGGATAATTGAGCTGAACGGGGGGGGTGGCGCTGGTGCCATTGCTGGCCGGGGCCGCGGCGGGGCTCGTGGAAGCAGAGCCATTGTTCGCCGTGGTCGCTCCATCGGCCGTGTTGGTGGCCGTGCCTTCTGACGTGGCGACCTGTTCGGTAGCGGCGATGGCTTTCGCCTGATTCTTCTGGGTGACAACCGTTTCAAGGCGGAAGCTGGAATTGTCTTCGTGAACCGTCACGATGATTCGCAAGGCGAGAATCTGGGTGCCGACGCCCTGGGGCACGGCTTGGGCACCCAACAGGTTGTTGGCGTCAGTCGTGTTCTTGAAATAGCCAGGGCCCTGCTGCTTGTAGTCGCCCGTGCCCTGCAAGTAGGAGGAGAGCTGCCCCTGCACCGTCGGGTCGGACTGGCCGAGAGCCGTCAGGGTGCCGGCTCCAGCCGAGTTGAGGTTGGGCGGATTGAAATCATAAAGGGAAAAAGTGGTGGCAAACTTATGCCAGAGGTCGTTGGGCTGGCCGTTTTCGTCATAAAATTTCTTGTTCACGAAATCGATGGCGGCAAGTTCGTCGAACGATCGGAGCGAACGCTGGGGCGCCGCGTAAGGGATGGCCGCGCGGTCATAATCAGGCGTGCCGGCGTCGGTGCTGGCCACATGATCCTTGCGCATCCAGGTGAGCAGCGCGTCGGCGAGTTCCTCCGCATCCGACTGGGTGACACCCCACGAGGTAAAAAGATTGGTGAGCTGGTTGGCGTCGGCATGCGGCAGAGAAAGCTTGCCGCTCTCGTCCTCGAAGGTGACCTCGATCGTGCGGCCGGAGGCAGGTTCGTAGCCGGCGAAACCCAGCGGGTCGCTCCAGCCCTCGGCGGGACTGTGCAGGGCGCCGTCGGCCTGGATAAATTCGTCGAGCACGCCCAGGGTGACTTCGAGCGCGGAATAGGCGTCGGCGCGGAGGCGGTTGGCCTCGGCCGCCCGCGCCGAGACGAGAAGATCGTTGCTGGCGCGGTCGATGAAAGTCACCAACGCCAAGGAGGCAAAGGCGAGCGTGATCAGCACGATCAACAGGACGGAGGCTCTTTTTTTGCGCAACATGGTCGGGGTTCTTAATAATCCGGCAGGCCCTGGCCGGGGGTGACGAGGCTGATGACCGACTCACGTGTAAGCTTGTCGTAGGTGAACTGAAGCCGGAGCCGCTGCGGCGCCACCGGCTGGTTGGAGTTGTCCCGACGCAACGTGGTCTCGTTCTGCCAGCGCTTGCTGTCGGCATCGTAGTAATCGTAGGTCATCGAGGTGACAAAGGGCGTGACCAGGACTTCGCGGGGCGGATCGTCGGAAAAATGTTTTTCGAGCTTGGAATGCCAGAGCAGGAAGAGTCCCTGGCCGGGGCGAGCCTGCAGCGAACAGATGACATCGGGCAGCGGCGGCTGGCCCTGCCAGTCGAAGAGGCGGCAGCCGGCGGGCAGCTCGAAGGTGAGCAGGTTGTCGCTGACGCCGTTTTGCGGACGGATTTCCTGCACGGCCACCGGCGCCGTGCCCGGGGACGCGCCTGGCTGGGTGCTAGCCTGTGCCTCGGGCGGAAGCGTGGCGATCCGCAACTGCTGGTCGAGAAACCGCGTGACCGCGCGCACATGCAATTCCAAAAGCCGCGACTCGCTGCGATGGCCCCACAGCTCGCCCATGGAAAAAATGAACGTGTTGAGCCCGACCATCACCAGCATCACCAGTGCGAGCGAAAGCAGGATTTCCAAAAGCGTGAAAGCGCGCCTATGCCGGCCGGATGGTTGTGGGCGGGGTGCCCTCACCCCGCATGAGGCGTTGTGCCGTGTGAGGGCACCCGTCACACAAATAGCCGATCCCAAAGGTTTGGCGGAGTTCATTACGGCGACGTTCCCTGGATTTTCGCAATTTTGGCCTTGGCCGCGGCCAGCAGGGCGGTGTTCGTCGTCGGATCGGACCAGGTGGGACGCAAAACCATGAAATTTTCCGTGACCGTTTCGGGCTTTTTTGCGCTCGGGTCGTTGATCTCGCAGGTAAACGCGACGGCAAAGAGATCGGCCGTCTGCGTCGGGTCAATTTGCGCGTGCCAGCTGACATGGCGCTCGTTGGCGGAGTCAAATTCGCCGCCCTGCTCGGCCTTGTCGTGGTCCGGCTCGGCGAGCAGTTGCGCGCGGGCGAATTCGATATCGTCGTTGCGCGCGTTGGCGCGCTGGGCGAGGTCGTAGCCGTTGAGCACATTGACGTAGGACGAGCCTAGCACGACCGCCGCCATGACGAAAATCAGGAGCGAGATCAGCACTTCAAGCAGGGTGAAGCCGCCCGAAACCGGACGGCGGGGGGCGGAGGATGCGCCCGCGTTCATTTTGGCTCCTCCAGCACTTCGGCGCAGGTCCACGGATCAATGGCGATAAAGCGCGCCGCACCGTTGCTGTGAAACTGCACGCGGAAAGGCGTACAGGTGCCATCGCTGTATAAAGTCACAAACGGTATCGACTGCGTCTCGATCAGCTCGCCGCCGATAAGTATGCTGCTGGTGGATTTTCCGACGGGTAGAAAATTCACCGTGAGTTTGTCGGCAAATTGCACGGGAAATGTCTGCGAAGGGGTATTGTCGGTGGTTTCGGTGCTGGCGCTGGTTTGGGTGCCGGCATTGCCGCTGGGTTGGGGATCGATATTGGCGCCGATGACAAAGGCCTTCGCCTTGGGGTCAAAACCCAGGCGGATGTCCTGCTGCGTGGTGAGCGCTTGCTTGCGGGCTGCGGTTAGTGCTTTCCAAAAAACCTCATCTGTGGTCAGGGCCGAGTCGCCACGGGGGGAAACGCTGATCGTCGCACCGATCAACAGCGCAATCAGCGCCAGCGAGATCAGGATTTCCAGCAGCGTAAACGCGGCGGGCGTTTTACGCACACCGCTTCTGAGCGCCTTCGCCGAGGCGGCCCATGAACCCGCCGGGCGTTCCTCTCCCACTGTCATAATTCACCAATTGCCGATGTCGCTCGGTTTATCAGGGGGGCCTTTCGACCAGACATCGTAGCTGTTTTTATTGTGGGTGCCCGGGTTGGCGTACTGGTAGGGCTGTCCCCATGGGTCGAGCGGCAGCTTGCCATCGGCGACATAGGGGCCGCGCCAATTGTCGGCGTTGGAGCCCGGCGCGGTAACCAGTGCTTGCAGGCCGTCGCTGGTCGAGGGATAGGAACCCATCGCCATTTTATAGGTAAAAAGCGGGGTCTTGATGCCGTCCTGGACAAAGATCTTGGCCGCCGAAACCCGGCTGTTGTCGAAAATGCCGCCGAGGTCGGCGACGGCGAGACCGACCAGCAAACCGAGGATGGCCAGCGCAATCAGGATTTCGAGGAGAGTGAACGCCCGCGCTGCACGGCGGAGCTTGGAGTGGGTGGGGAGCAACATGGGAAAAATAAAATTAGGCCGGATTATTTCCTTTGTCGAGACACTGTCGCGAGGGGAAAAGTTGCAAAAGAAACCCGAATCCGGCCAGAAATTCAAACCTGATGCAAACCATGGTCGCCGGTGTAAGCTTCAGGCTAGCGCAAGCGGCGGCGGAACGGCCAAAGCCTTCATCCTTGAAGTCATCAATGGACGATCTAAAACATGGGCGAATGTAGAGCGACGAGCCAGAACTTCGCTCTTTTGTCTGCCAAAAGGGCTGAACCTTTCGCTGACAAACGTCCCCGTAGCTCAACTGGATAGAGCAGCGGTTTCCTAAACCGTAGATCCCGGTTCAAGTCCGGGCGGGGGCACCAGTTTATTAAGCAATAAGTTGCAAAATATATGGTACTTAAAATCGAGGAGTAAATTTATGGCCGGTGCCAAATAGGTGCCAGAAAAACGTCGACAAACGGTGCATGGCAGTGCATTCACTTTCCATGCCTCGCGTTGCTCGCCCCACCATTCGCCGCTGCTCTTGGAAGGAAAATCGCTGGCTAGTCGATGGGCTGCGCGACGATCAGGGAAAGAGGTTCCGCCGCGTTTTTGAAAGCAAGGAGAAGGCCAAGACGTGGCTCGACAATCATCGCGAGAAATCGCTCGTTGAGGGCCGGGCCGGGCTGACCTTCACCGATCCCCAGCGGGCAGACGCGCGCCGCGCCCATGCGGAACTTGTATCGTTCAAAGGCGCGACGTTGACCGATGCCGCCCGGCACTACGCGGACTTTCTGCGCCGCACAGAGCGCACGCTGCCGGTCACTGAATTGGTCGCGATGTTTCTCACGGTAAAGCAGGCGGACGGACGCTCTTCGCGCTACCTCGCTGACCTGCGCACCCGGCTTGGGGCATTCAGGGACAGCTTTGGCGACAAGCTGGTCGCGGCGGTGAACACGCGGGATCTGGATGACTGGCTGCGCGGGTTGCCCGTCGGGCCGCAAAGCCGCGTGAATTATCGCCGCGTGCTGCACGCCTTGTTCAATTTTGCCGTCGCGCGGGACTTTGCCCGCGACAACCCGGTTGCGAGGACGGAACGTCCAAAGGTTTTTGCCAAGGAGCCGGGAATCTTTGCCCCGGCCCAGCTTGGCCGGCTGCTCCTCAACGCCGATGAAGTATTGCGCCCTGCCCTGGCCATCGGGGCTTTTGCCGGATTGCGTCCGGCGGAGATTCGCCGCCTGACATGGGATGCCGTCGATCTGGAAGAGCGGCACATTTCGGTTTCCGCGTTGACCAGCAAGACCGCAAGCCGGCGGTTGGTGCCAATCTGCGATAACCTGCTCGCATGGCTGCTGTGCGCGCCGAAACGTGTCGGGCCGGTCTTGCCCATCTCCCTTGCCATTGAACGCAATCTTGTCCTCGCCGCGCGCAAGGCCGCGGGCTTAAAAAGATGGCCGGTGGACGGGCTGCGCCATAGTTGGGTCACATATCGCTTCGCCCTTTCCGGCGACGCTGCGCGAACCGCGTCTGAGGCGGGACACGACCAAGCTGTGCTGCACCGGCATTACCGGGCGCTTGCCACTAAAGCTGAGGCAGAACGGTGGTTCTCGATCATTCCAACTAAGAGGATTAGTGAGCCCGTTTTGTTCGAATCCATAGGAGCATGAGCATGGCAAAAAATGGAAGGAGAACAAAGAACCGTTGGGCAAGAGGCGGTGCGGTCAAGTTCGAGAAAGGAGAAATGATTGATGGCTCAAATAACGATTTGAGAAACAAATATCTGCGCTTTCATCTGAACCCCGGGAATCCTCCACTTTGGGTTGAAGTGGCATCAGAATTCACCGAGAAATTCCGGTCTTTTGCAATCGATGAAGCGCGTCAAATCGAGAACGAAAAAGAGGCGGTACAGCCGGAGGAGATTTTGAATCGCGCAAAAATTGCAATTAGAGCAATTCAATGTGATGTAATTTCCTCCCGACACGGTAAAGGTACCCGGAAGCGGGAAAATTTTTTGGAGAGTCCCGGCGCTCGTTGTTTGCGCGATGCTTTGATTTGGATTGGGCAGTCTGAACGCGCCCTAAAGAAGGGACGCAAACTTTCGTACGAGGGAGAAGGAGAAAACGCGCCGATCTCCGATCAGTATCTAGCCCGACTGGAATTTGAACGGGCGCTAAGTTTCGCGTTCTATGCCGGTCTTCGCTGCGCCCAACTGGATATCAATCTTTCATGGTGGAAAATCCTCGGGGAGAATAGTCGGGGGATTCGTTCGGAGGGATTTGCGCCGACTCAAAATGCGTGGCAGGAATATTGGGCCAGATTGAAGAGCAAGAAAATCCCGAAACCCGAAGAATTGATCGACATCATGGTCAAGGCGGGGACTGCTAAATGGAAGGATCCGACAAGCAAAATAAGATTCAGAATGCCTTCGGGAGAATGGTCCGAGGGCATTTCCTTGGGTTCATTCCGCAACAACCTTACCTGCTGGAAAGATGATTTCACGGTGCGGGTGCCCGTGAAATCTTAGCCTTTTCAAGGGTCCTGACATGGGCACGGTGTGCTCATGGAAGCAATGCAGGACAGCGCTGGGGCCAAGCAGACAGAGAGGCTCCTCAAGGACGTGGAACTGGCCCAGATTTTGGGCATATCCCGCCGTTTTGTTCACTCGCTTCGTAGCCGTGGCATTCTCCGCGCCGTCCGACTCGGGGGCGCCTTACGATTCCCCTTGAATGAAAATCTAGCGCGGATCCTGGGCCAGACGGAAGAAGGCCGCAAATGACCTCAATACCCGGTAATAGTGAGAAAGGTTCGAGACCATCGACCGACCTAGAGCTCTGGGATCCCGGAACTCTTCCGCTCACGCGCCCCGAACGGCTCAAGAAGCTCGAGGAAATCATGGCACGCTCAAACGACGCGGCCTTCTCGGACTCACTTTCGTTTGGCCTCGCACTCTTGACCGTGGAGGAGGAGGGCCTGTTTGAACTTCAGAAGATCGATGGCCACGTGGCGACTGTAAAAGAATACCGGGAATTGGCGCGAAAGTTTGGCGCCGGATGCTCTGCCTCGGCGGCTTCTCGCGCGAGGAAATGGGCCCGAGGTATCAAGGTGCTCCAAGAGAATGGGGTCAAATTCCCGTGGAAACTGTCCCGCACGCTGATCATGCGGTTCGCCGACCTCAAGCCAAAGCTGGTCCTCGAAGCATTCGCGAACATGATGGCGGAGACGGACGGCAGGCCCTCGGACGAGGCGGCTGAAATCTCCATTGCAAAGGTTACGAAGGGAGTGCCGAAGGACACTCGGTCATCCTACCAGAAGCTGAAGGATCTGGTTTCGAGGGAGCTCCAAAAGGCGATCGCTGCGATCCGCGAGAACGATGGCAAAGCGGCCATGGAATGCCTGAGGGCGATTCTGAATCGGGTTTCCAAACAGAAGACTGAGAAGACTGGCACGGATTCAACCCCTACGCCCGCTCTTACCGGCAGAGGATCGGGGGCTTTGGTTCCGTCGCACATCGCGAAACCGATTGCAGTTACTGAAAACGATAAACCGGCCAAGATCCCAGCCTCACCGCAGGATCCCATCGATGGGGAAGCGAAAGCTCTGGACCCCAGCATTGCAGTTACTGCAAAGGTGCCTCCGCCTAACAACCCTCCAATGGTCAAGGGCTGCGGGTGGGTGATGGATTATGACAATGGCAGCATTTTCGTTCGCTTTGATGCGATGGACGAGCGCAGAGAGCTCCTTAAAGCGAGAAGTTACGGCTACGATGGGAAATACTGGTCGGCCAGGGTCCCGTTGGCGGAAGCCCCGAAGGAGATGGCAACAATCGCCGAACTCTTCAAATGTACCTCCGTAAGCCCATAAAGTACCAGTTGCCCCAGGCGATCTTCCTCCGGTCAATTTACCTCATTTCAAAGGCCGCGAAATCGCACGAAAACCTGATCCAGATGATCCGGGTTTTCTTGGGGCATGGGAACGAGGACACGCGAACGACCTACAATGCTGCCGTTCGCGCCAAGGAGGCGAACATCGGCCATAGGGGAAAGCCTCGGAAGACCGCATTCCTGGAACTGATCTTATCCACCTCTAAGGGTGAACCTCGGCTGGATGGGGAATCGGTTCAGCCTGTAATTAGTATACAGGAGGCTTTGGACTTCGCATTCGGCCTATTCAACCGGATTGGTGGAACCGCGGGAGTTGTCGGTATACACGTCAATCCCGATGGCAGGGTCGACATTCACCTTTTGGTCGTAAACGCGAATCGTGAGGGGAAAGCGCTCGAAACCGGTCTAATTCACCCGAGAACAAAGAGACCTTACCGGAACATCCTCGTCGTCGGACGGGCCATTTTGGACCAACTCCACGAGGAACTCAACTTGCAACGAATGAAGAATGAGTTGCCGACCGTTGTGACGATGCCGCAGACGATTGCTAAAAGGATCGAGGAACGAGCTGCGGCCAAGAAAAAGGCGCCGGTGGAAATGGTCCCTGAGCCCAAGATTGCAGTTACTGCAATCAAGCAAGAAGCGGAGAATAAAGACGGCAACAAGGATTGGGAAAACGGCGCAATGTGGGAGGAGTTGGCTGGGCTTTTAGTGACGTTAATGACCCCCGGGGATGATGACTCGGAGTTAGTCAAGAAGAGGAAGAAGAAGTGGCTGGACGAGCAGGGACGACTCCTGGCCGAGAAGAAGGATCTTCTGGCTATCGCGAAGAACCATCTTCTATTGGAGGCCATCGAGGCGGCGCAAGTACTCGGCGCATACGAGGAGTGGAGGGCGAAAGTCCATGAGGACCGGCGCCCAGAAATGGTCCGCGACATGTAGGATCGGTAACTGGAAATTTAGGAGATCGTATTCAAGCAAGGATAAATCGGCGGATCCATGCGAGCCAACCGGTAATACAGGATCCGGATCGCCCGCACGGTTCCTGCCGTTCCTCGGTCCCTGGTCGCGACGATCCTGGGAGCGGGTCTCTCCGAGAGGGCGCTCTTCTGCGCGCAGCGCAGAACGTTTTTTTCGGGGTCCCGCGATCGAAGCAAAGTGGTAACGAATGGCAATGGGAGCGATGGTGACAACGCTGTCAGTCGAAGTGGAGGGATGTCGTCGAAGCTGTCGGTCGCAATTGGTTGCAGAACGAAGCCCTAAGCAAGATTGACGCGCATGTCATCTGCCTTCGGTTGCGGAAAAGCTCGCCCATATAGTACCGCCTTTTCATAGTCAGGAACCCCATGGCCCAACTATATCTGCATAATCAGGAGGTCGCGACGGTCTTTGACCTGCTTGGAGATAAGGAGAACGATGTCACCTTCAGCCTTGGCTGGGCTTTGACCCAAAGCCCGTCCTTTCGGCGGCGCCTGCTGAAGAACCTGTTTCCCGGGAAGGACGCCGAAGTGGTTACCGATATACAACTGCAGAAGCACGGAGGAAGGCACGGAGGGTATACCGACATTGAGATCATCACGGACAGGTCTCACATCATTATCGAGGCTAAGCGCGGCATGGTCTTGCCCGGGGAGGTACAACTGAGGAAATACGTTCCCCGATTCAAGAATACGCGTTTGCGTGCCATCGTGGTCATGGCCGAGCGCGAACCCAACCTCGCCCAAGGTAATCTACCAAAGTCCGTTCGCTCGGTTCCAGTCGGCTACCGAAGTTGGAAACAAGTGACTCGGATCGCACAGGAAAGCGTCGCTTCAGAAGCAAGGCACGACGCCAAGCGCCTGCTGCGGCAATTCGCACGATACATGGAAGGTCTGATCGATATGCAAAACCAAAAATCCAATGAAGTTTATGTAGTCGCCCTTGGTTCCGCCCACAAAGCAGAGCGATGGTGGGACGGTTCGTGGCGGGAATTTGTCACCAGCCAAAGGACATATTTCCAGCCTACCACGGTCCGCTGGCCCAAGCCGTCGCCAAACTACCTAGGCTTCCGTTACGACGGGAAGCTGCAAAGCATCCATCATATCGACAAAATGGAGGCGGTGGATTCGCTGAAGGGTCACATCCGCGCCCATTCTTTCTTCGGTTGGATGAAGAAGCCTCACCTTGTGTGTAAGCTTGGCCCACCGATCAGGCCTGCCCGCGAAGTGAGGTCCGGCAATATCATGAACCGGCGGATGATGGCTGCCCTCGACCTTCTCCTGACGTGCAGGAACGTCACGGAGGCGAGTAAGAAGACGAAGAAACGGCTGCTCGAATAATTATATCCCGATCGTGCGACATCTTATGTCGCGGTCAATAACAGGTCCACCGGCCTGCCTTCGGCGCCAAGGTAAGAGCGCATTCCAAGTCGGCTACCACGTTTAGGGCAGGTGAAGTGATCGGTCGAAGCTGAGGCAACACTCCGTCGCTGCATTTAAGATCAGTTGGTTAATCGTCGTGGGCCTGAGCCCATGAAATCCTGGCTCGGAGGGAAGTTCGTTTTTCTCCATGACATAGATACAGCGCGTGGGACTCAAAGGAGCAACGAACCACTCAGGAGTGCCTGGGCGAGGCGTTCCCATTAAGGCGACGGGATTGTCGCCGGTTATAAAAACGGGCCCAGTAAAATCCGCGAAGAAGCCGTGATACCCTAAAATCGTTTCTTCAACCAGATCGACGGCGCTCCGGTAATCTCGGCCATTTGACAATGCAACTTCTCGATGCCGTCGAGAACGGACAAAATGTAGTGCCAACCAGCGGGCTAGGATTTGAATTTTTTTTGAATCCAGAATCTCTCCTTTGTGTTCCGTATAACCTACGACCTTCTCTACATCCGAGAAACATCTTTCCATTTCGAGGCTTTGCCAGTCTTCAGCGCCAAATCCAGGCAAGTGATTGGCGCTCTGAAATGTTTTTACCGCCCGCGAAGCTTTGCCGATCCGGTACACATGACTCCCGACTTTCCATCGGTTCAAGAAACTCCGCTGGCTAGTATGCTGAAACATTGGGGTCGTCACCCTGTTCGTTCTGCACCTTGCTGGTGGTACTGTCGTCTCAGTTCTTTTCGTTTTCCTCAAGCAGGTCGTTCAGCATGTCTCGGGCTTCAGTGATAGCAGCAATCATTTTGAGCAGCTTTCGTTCAGATTCCTTGCTGGTCGGCTTCTCCTTGTGTTTGCGCATTGCGAGTTTGACCAGATACCCGTGAACCTTCGAACAGTTACGGTCGATCTGAGAGAGGCGTTTGTGCACGAGGGAGAACATTGGCGCTATAGTGATAGGTCAGCTTTTCATTCTGACAAACCTAGATTCTTCCTTCAAACTTTGCTCTCTGCCGTTCGTTCACAAGGACAATCCCATGAATACCTAGGTCATCGAGCACAATTTCATTCGGGTAGTTTTTTGAAGTCCGCCGAGATGAAATGACACTTGCGTTGGGCCGAAAGCTTGCGGATGCGCCTTTGAACCAAGAACGGATAGATCCGTGGTGTGGGACTTGAACAACCCCAATCTTTTCCCATCTTGCAGGACCAAAATGGCGCTGCAATGTGTCTAACTTCTCAGGTTTATTTAGAGGGAAGTCTCCAAAGTATAATACGCCGCTGCTTTGGGAGGGCGGGTTGAGTAGCAAACTGGGGAAACTCCAAAACGGCCTGCCTGTCGACGCTGGAATGATGCTTCCCCAGAGCATCCCATTCGGTTCAGTCGCATTGATGACTGGTCCAGAGTAGACAACTAGCGAGATTTTGTTTTTCGCTTGGCTGGACGTGCCGAACTCCCGTGGATAAAATTTCTTCAAACGATTAACGAGATTCGCTCCCTCGAAACTTCCGTTAGCGCGACGAAAACGAGCGACAAGCTTGGCAACTTGTGCTCGCACATAAAATGTTTTGGTATCCGGAAAGTGTTCGTTGAAAAATTGAAACTCCCAATAGGATCCTACCGAGAAGGGCTCTTGATGTCTGAAGACTCGCACGTCTTGCATTCTGGAAGGATTTACCGTTACCCCAAACAAATCTTCCGGAGCCGACGGTTTGTATGGCTCAACGTTCGGTGGATCAAACGTCCAAGGCGTGTTGCCGTCTTGGTCGGGGCTGCTCGGTTGCTGAATTCGCTGGCTCTCTTCCGTTGGCGGCTCCCCTCCACCTAAAATAAAAATAATCTCACCTAGATTATCGCCGGCGGTCGTAAACATATAGCCGGGGGGATCCACCAAGAAAGCGAAATAATCGTCGGTAAGGTCCGGCGTGCTACTCGCTATCTGCATTCGTTCGACAAAGGTAAAATATGGCATTACCAACGTGTCGACTCTTTGTTGAGAAAGCAGATCGCGGGCGCCGTTAACGTGGTCTTCGTCGAAATGAGACAGGCAGAAGAGTCCGATTGGCATACCGCGAATGTCTGATTGAAAACGCGCGAGTTCGCGTTGTAGGTACGCTTGTTTGCTTGAAGTACCACAGTCAAATACCCAATTGAATTTCTGCTCTGACGGTGGCCAGTTTTGATTAAGGTGTCCGGACGCGAATAGTCCTTGGCCGACTGCATGAAAATCGTAGTGGAACGAAATCTGCGTCATGCTTAATAGTTTTCGGGTGCCATGCTGGATCAAGGGCAGCTTTTGTTTGGGTATCCAACAATGCAATGCTGCTTTTGTGGTTCTGCAGGTCATATTCTTGGTCGACTAAAAATAAAGCCTTCTGGCTCACCGGAAATCATGGCTCGCTTGCGTCGGCAGACCGAGGTTCGGCAGTTCGGAGATTTCTGCGGCCATGACGTGAATGACTCCTTGGTCGTTTTGAACCTTGCCGGTGATGATGAGCGCGGGCTCCAGGTTTATGATGAGCCGGGCTTTCTCAAAGAGGCCTGGGCGCACGATGGCGTTCGCGGTTCCGGTCTCGTCTTCCAGCGTGATGAAGCAAAATCCCTTCGCCGTGCCAGGCCGCTGGCGACAGGTCACGGTTCCCGCGACCGTCACGCGGTCGCCATGCCGGACATTTCTGAGGTCGGCGGTGGACAAGATGCCGGGCAGCTTGTCGCGCAGCAGCTTCATCGGGTGCGCGCCGGTCGTTAGTGAGAGGTGAGTGAAGTCGGCCTGCACGCGTTCCATGTGCGTCATGGGCTTCAACGGCGATGGCGCGATTTCATCGTTGGTGATCGCGTGCCGGAACAAATCGTCACCTGCATTTACCGCCTCAACCTGCCAGAGCGCGGCGCGCCGGTGGCCCGCGAGTGCGTTGAGTGCGCCGGCCCCGGACAACACACGCCGCTCGGTGGCGTTGAGTTTCGTCCGTCGCATAAAATCGCCCATCGACGCAAACGGTTGCTCCTTCCGGGTCGCAAGCAGCGTCGAGATGCTGTCCGCACGCAGGCCATTGACCGACGCAAAACCGAGCCGGAGCGTGTTGTCGGCATCGACGCGGCATTTTTCATCAGAATTCACGACGCAGACGGGCAAGAATTTCAGGCCGTGCCGCCGGCCGTCCTGCACGAGCGAGGCCACGGAATAGAATCCCATCGGCTGGCAGTTGATGAGGGCGGCGTAGAAAGCCGCCGGGCGATGCACCTTGAGCCAGGCGGAGGCGTAGGCGATCAAGGCAAAGCTGATGGCGTGCGACTCGGGAAAGCCGTAGAGAGCGAACGACGCGAGGGATTTCAGGATGTAAGTCGCCGCGGTGTCGCTGACATTGTTTTTCTTCAGCGCGTCGCCGAGCTTGTCCTTCATTCGGTCAAGACGTTCCTGTGAGCGCGTGAAGCCGATGGCCCGGCGCAGCTCGTCGGCCTCAGCGGCGCTGAATCCGCCCAGTTCCATTGCGACGCGCAAAATTTGCTCCTGAAACAGCACCACGCCAAGGGTGCGCTCCAAAATCGGCCGCACCCGCTCGTCGAGATAAGTGACCGGAACCTTGCCCATGCGTCGCGCGATATACGGATTCACCGCATCGCCCTGAATGGGGCCGGGCCGGATGATGGCGACCTCGATGGCGAGGTCGTAGAAATTCTCGGGCTTCATGCGCGGCAGCGTAGCCATCTGGGCGCGGCTCTCGATTTGGAACACGCCGACCGTGTCGGCCTCGCGGATCAACTTGAATGTCGCCGGATCGTCCTTGGGCAGCCGGGCCAGGTCCACCGGCTGTCCGCGTTGGGCGCAAATTTCCAGAGACTCCTGCAGGACGGCCATCATGCCGAGGCCAAGCAGATCGACTTTTACCAGTCCCATGTCCTCGCAATCGTTCTTGTCCCACTGGAGCACACTGCGGCCGGGCATCCGCGCGTTCTCCAGTGGCACATATTGCGAGAGGTTGCCCGCGCTCATCACCATGCCGCCCGAGTGCTGGCCTAGATGCCGCGGAAGCCCGTAAACTTGCCGGCAGGTGTCGAGCAGTGCCGGCAGGCGTGGGTGCTGGTCGGTGATTCCAGCCATTTTCAACTGCTCTTTGAGTTCCAACGTATGCGGGTAGTCGCCGCCGTGAAACAGGCTGCTGAATCGGTCGAGCACGTCGTCGGGCAATCCGATTACCTTGCCGACTTCGCGCATGGTGCTTTTGCCGCGAAACGAAATCACGTTGGCCGTCATGGCCGCGCCCAATTTCCCATAGCGCCGATACACTTCCTGAATGACGCTCTCGCGCGCCTCGCCGCTCGGCAAATCGAGGTCGATGTCCGGCCAGTCGGTGCGCCCTTCCGAGAGGAAGCGTTCAAAGAGCAGCTTGCTCGCGATGGGATCGACCGCGGTGATGCCGAGCGAGTAACACACGGCGCTGTTGGCGGCGCTGCCGCGTCCCTGGACCAAGACACCGCGTTCCCGAGCGAACGCGCAGAGATCCCAGATGATCAAAAAATATCCGCTGAATCCGAGTTTGATGATGAGATCCAACTCGCGTTCCAATTGACGCCGTACGTCGCCAACGATGGAGCCGTAACGTTGCTGCGCGCCGAAGAAGGTCATCTTGCGCAGAAACGAGCCCTGCGACTCGTCGGCGGGCACGGGATAGTCGGGAAACCGGTAGCCCAGATTTGCGAGGGTGAATTCCAGCCGCTCGGCCAGCCGTTCAGTGTTCGCGATGGCCTCGGGCAAATCGGCGAACAACTTGGCCATCAGCGGGGCGCTTTTCACCCGGCGCTCGCGATTGCAGGCGAGCCGGCGGCCGGCCGCGTCGAGCGTCGTGTGCTCGCGCAGGCAGGTGAACACGTCGAGGGCGTTGCGCGCGTTCGGCGTGGAATAGAGCACGCCGTTGGTGGCGAGAAGCGGCAGGCCGCTGGCGTTCGCCCAATCGACCAAAAACTCATTTTCTGGCTCCTCGTCCGGCACGAGGTGCCGCTGCAATTCGACGAAGAGCCGGTCGCGGCCGAAAATCCTGCGCAGTTTTTCGCCGGCTTCCGCTGCCGCGGCCGGCCCGCGCGTGCGCCAGGCGCGCCGCACCGGGCCCTCCTCGTCGCCGGTAAGAGCAATCAGCCCTTCGCTATTTTCTTCCAGTTCGCGCCAGGCCACGCGGCCTTCGCCCTTGGGGGCGCGAAGATGGGCGGTCGTGAGGAGCATGCAGAGCTGCCGGTAGCCGGCCTGGGAGGCCACGAGGACCGGCACGACAGTTTCGTCGTCCATGGTGAGTTCGCTGCCGACGAGCGCGCGGACGCCGGCCTCTTTTCCCGCCATGTGTAGTCGCACGGCGCCATAAACGCCGTCGCGGTCGCAAAGGGCGAGCGCCGGCAATTGCAGGCGGCCCGCTTCGGCCGCCAGCGACTCCGGGAGCGAGCCGCCGCGCAAAAACGAGAAGGCGCTTCGAGCGTGGAGTTCCATATAGGCCATCAGTCGAATACTCCTTCCACCCTCCAGCCGTCTTTGCTCCGTGCGAGCTGGTAGATTCCGCCTTGGGACATTTCGATGTGCCAGTGCTCGACGGCCCATGCCTCCGGCGTCCACCAGTCGCCGGAAATACGCCACGGCCCGCCGACGCTGCGCACCGTGTCGCGCAGATTGGCGCAGTCGAGTTCGGCTGGCTGCGGGCCCGCGCAGGCGACGCGCACGGGCCAAGGCGGTCGAAAGCGCCGCAATGCGAGGCCGCGCAGCGGATGCACCGGGGCCGGCTCCGGCGCGGGGATCGTATCGACGGGCTTGGTCAGGGTGAAGGCGTCTGGCCGGTAGGTGTCGGCCGGCACGGGCGTGCCGACGCGACCCTCGCCCACGATGGCGGCGAGCCGGGCGAGGTTTTCCCAAAAAGCCGCGGGATCGCGCAGGCCGGTGTCGAATAGCCCGTCCTGTTTTTGCGCCGGCCGGGTCGGGTGCGCGACCAGTCGCACTTTGGTGACGCGTGCCGCGGTGCGCACCGATTCAAGATGGGAGAGGAAGACGCGCATCCAGCCATCGACGTCGGTGTTGGGCTCGGGCAGCCGGAATTCCCGCCTGTGGTCGGTCTCGTCCTCAAGCAGGAGCGTGAGCGAGAGAATTTCCGCGACGAATCCCGCCGCGCGCAGCTCCATCGCCACGCGCTCGGAGAAACGCCGCATGCGAAAGAGCACCGGCTCAAGCGTTTCGATGGGCGGATCGTAGTTCCATGACACGGCGAACGACTGAGCCGGTTCGCTAAGACGCAAGGGCCGCGTCGTCTCGCCCGCGGCGCATTCCCAAAGGGTAACGCCGGCAGTGCCAAGCCGCTGGCCAACCTCGGCCTTGGAAAGCGCGGTCAGTTGACCGAGCGTTCGGACGCCCCAGCCGGAAAGAATTTCGGCCTGTTCCGCGGTGGGTTCGGCAAACGCGAGCGGGAGCGGATGCAAAAATTCCCTTTCATCGTCCACCACGAACACCGGCTCGGCGCAACGGGCCGCCAGCGCCGCGAGGAGCGGAGTGGCGGCGATGCCGATCCGCACGGGCAGTCCGGCCGCGGTGAGTTCCATGACCCGCAGTCGAATCTCGCCCGAGGTTCGTTCGGGGTCGGCCCCCTGCAAGTCCACGGTGCAATACCCGGCGCGGGTAAGTTCGACGCGGGGCGACAGGGTGAAGGCAGCGGCCTTCAGCAACGCGTCCGCCTCGATCTCGGCGGCAAAATCGCGCGGGCGCAGGACGATGCCCGGACAACGGGCCATCGCCAGGGTAACGGCCAACCCTGGGGTGACGCCGGCCGCCTCCGGCGAGACCTCGGTGACGGCCGCTTTGCGCCCTTCGCCAGCGATGAGCGCCACGGGTTGACCGGTCAGGGCCGGGTCGCTCCGCCGCAAGGCGTGCAAAGCGAAGTCGGGCACGACGAGAACGGCGTAGTTCATCCGGCCCTTTCTTCGGCCGCGTCGGCGTGGCCGCGGGTGATTTCCACGATGAGTTGGGTGGCAAGGGTGTCGCGGGCGAGCCGCCGACAGCCCAGAGCCTGCGGTGTGTGCAGCACGAGCCGGGCTGGTACGGCCGGCACAACAGGGCAAGTGGTCTGAACGAGCACCGCGACGGTGCTGATCTCGGTGGCACGTTGCAACCGATACCATCCGCTGGCGGGGGTGCGGCGCAGCTCGCGTTCATCGCAACCTC
>Ga0210398_10000562_pt1 | contig 41834 bp, 30 predicted proteins | sample IncBWC4OmetaG_FD_161047 | JGI IMG/M metagenome (GOLD analysis project Ga0210398, IMG submission 161047) | Forest soil microbial communities from Barre Woods Harvard Forest LTER site, Petersham, Massachusetts, United States - Inc-BW-C-4-O | ecosystem: Environmental > Terrestrial > Soil >... | reverse complement strand
GTGTTGCGCCGGGCGTCTGGCCATCTGCACTTGAACTTTACTGCACACAATTGCGTATACCGACAATTCATGGTTAACCAGCCAAAATGCCCGTCGATGCTCATCCGGCGGTAAGAGGCTCGTGTGTTCGGGGGTATTGTGAGCATTCGCAAAGATTCTGTAGGTCCCTGGGGCCGCTTCGATGAATCTAATGTTCTCACCGCCAGGGCCAATTTGGCGCATTGTAGGTCACTGGCGTAATCGCCTTGAAGAGCTCGGTTCTTGCGAGGTTCGCTACAAAGTCCGTATCTACACTCCTTGCTGCGCAGCGGGCCGGCATAACGCGTCGAACACGACCGCCGAATACGAGAACCAACTCTGGTAGACCGTCACGGTCGGCGCATAGCCGACGCCCCAATGTAGTAGCCGGTGAGAAATCTTGTCGGCCACCGCGACATTACCTCGAAACCGCCCATCCCGCGTAATATCTGACGATGCCGCTTGCCCGAAGCGTAGCGTCCGGCGAGGTAAGCAGCCTGGATAGCAAGGAAGCGCGGCACATGAAGAATAGCCTCGAGGTTACCGACTTCGAATCCTGTGGCAATGAGGACCTTCCGCAGCCTCGCCGGACCGCAGGTCGCACCCACAAAGTACGGCACGATTCGGCTTTTTCGACGGAAGGCGACCGGCAGAGCGTTACGAAGCGCGACCGTGGGATTGGCGATATTGTCGAGGGTCAAGATCAACTGCGCGCCGGGCTTGAGGACGCGATGCAACTCGCGCAATGAGCACTCCACTTCGCGAAAGTGTTCGAAATGATCCAGTGTCGAATTTGATACTACCAGGTCGAAAGACTCGCTCTTGAACGGAAGACGGCGCACGTCTGCGGCGGCCGAAGCAAGCATCGGGCGCGAATCTTGAGCGTGCCTGGCGGCTTGCGCTGACATGTCGATGCCGACAACGCGCTGCGCGATGCCCTCGAGCAGCGGATAGAGACCTCGACCAAGCGCCTCGTCAAAAAGATCGGTCTTCAAAGCGCGGCTGACGCTGCGACGGATCAGCGATCTAGACACGAACGCAGCATTGATCGCGTCGCTGTGCGCCCGCCAGATGGGATTTTGGCTCTTGCCAAGAAGCGACTGAACGGAGTCCCAATATTGGGTGTCGAGCCGAGCCATCAGATGAATCTGCCACAGTTAGTGTCGTTCCCCGAGATATCTGGCAAGATAGCGAAAAAGAGCAAGGAGGGTATAGCGAGAGGCTCGGAGGATGCAATATTCAAAACATTTCCGACAAGGCTGCGCGCCTGATCGACTTGGAATAGCCGTAAGCGTATAAGTCACAGACATTCAAGAAATCTCGCCGCGAGGAGCGGAAATGGAATGCTCATTTGACGAGGCGGTGAGGCGCCGCCGTTCGATCCGCAAATATGACGGGCGTGACATTCCCGATTCGGGATTGATTGAACTCCTCGACCTCGCGCGGCGCGCGCCGAGTTCGATGGACGGGCAGGCCTGCTGCTTCGTGCTAGTTCGGAACCGGGCTACCTGCGAAAAACTGGCGCAAATCAAAAACCTCCACTGTCCTCCCGAAAAGCGCGATTATCCCGCCGATTTTCTCATCGAGGCGCCCGTCATCGTCGCAGTATGTGTCGAAGGGGGGCGCTCCTACGGTCGCGAGATCGAGAATGGCGTGCTAGCTAGCGGTTTCTTACTTCTCGCGGCGGCGAGCCGCGGGCTCAACGGGGTTTTTTTGACCGCCTACAACCGAAACGATCCTGCGCTGGAAGCCGAAATTCGTGAAGTCCTGAAGCTGCCGGACGGAATTGGTCCAGTTTCCCTGATTCCGCTCGGATACCCGGGCGCTGAGCCCGCGCCAAAGTCGCTGCGCAGCCTACAGGATATCGTGCATCATGAGCGCTTCGCTTAAGGACTTCGAAAACGCGATAGATTCCCGCCACCGCGCGGCGTCGAGTGCGGTGCTGCGCTATCTGAACGCGGTATCATGGAATGAATCCGGGGCGGACGACTCACGGATAAAGGAATTGCTTGCGCAGGCGAGCATTGCCGAAGGCCTGCAAATTGTGCCGCTTCTGGATTATCGTGGCGTGAAGCTCGACATACTCGACGAGAGTTCGCTCATGCACACTCGAACTATCAAGTCGATCGACGGATGCGTCACTGCGGCGCTGTGCGCCAGTCAAGGCATCGAGCGAATTGTCTTCGAATCCGGGGGCAATACCGGGACCGCGCTCGCTACATATGCGCTGCGGCTGGGGATCGAGTCGTTCTGTATCGTCCCGCAAGACAACTTGCCGCTGCTCGACAGCGGCGTTTTTTCGTCGCCGCTCTTGCACCTTATAGCGGTCGAGGATCCAGGCTCGCTGCGCGAATTAATCTCGCTGGTCGAGGGCATTTGCGGGGTGAGCCGTGTCCCTCGCGTGCCCTGGAGGATAATGGCGTCGGAGGTCGTCGGATGCTTCGTTCTCGAGCAATTGCTCGGCGGGCGGACCTACGACTATATCGCGCAATCGATCAGCGCCGCTTTCGGTCCGATCGGCGTTTATCGTGTACTGGAACGAAATGACGCCCCGCTGCCGGGCTTCATCGGCGTGCAACAGGCGCAGAACGCGGCGATGTACAACGCGTGGCGGGCCGGCTCAATCGACATCGCCCCGGCCCGGTTCCATTCGACCAAAGACCTCCTCAGCCGGGTTATGTATGATGCGACTCCGCAGAGATATGGCACCTTCGATTCGCTCCGCGATTTGCTCCAGCGCAGTGGCGGCTTTCTGACGACCGTCGATCACCGGGAATTTGACGCGCTCATTATGCGCGGACCCGGAATCGCGGCGTTGGAATCGCTGTCAGAGGCCGGAATTGATATTACCTGGCGCGGCAGTGAAGTGTTCGAAAAGACCGGTCTGATGGCGCTGGCCGGTATCTTCAAACAAATCGACGCCGGGACGATCGCGCCGAAGAGCCGTGTGCTCTGCTGTCTGACCGGAGGCACCGCGAATCCGGACGGGTGCGCCGTTCCCGAGCTTCGCGTTTGCAACGCTTCGAGCGCGCGCGGCGAGTTGCTAGATCGATATGGCACGAGGGTCACCATATGAAGAAAACACAGGACCAAATAATCCTGCGCGATTCTACTTTGCGCGAGGGGTTGGACGTCCCCGGAGTCCGATTCGCGCCGCAAGACGGAATTCGAATCGCGCGCGAACTGGTCCGCGCGGGTATCAGTGAGGCGGAAGTCGTCGCGCCTGCCCGCGTGCTTGCCGAGCTGCCTTTCGCGTACATGGTCCGGGCGGAAAACATTGCGCTTCGGACCTCCGGTCTGATCTATGCCGCGCGCAACGAATGTCGCGGTGAAATTGAACAGGCGAGCAAGTCGTTGGACCATTTCGATCTGCTGATGCCGTTGTCGGAGCATCGCGAGCCCAAAGACTTCAGCACGAAAAAATCGGTCCTGCGCGGAGTCCTTCGATACGCTCTCTCCCACTGCGCCGAGGTCGGCGCAGGATTCCCGCACTCGACCCAGGTCGATCCCGCGGCACTGCTCGAAATCGCAGTCGAAGCTTCGAACCTCGGCGCGACTCGGCTCATCGTCTACGACACTAACGGTAGCGGCGATCCGTTCTCGGTTCACGAGTTGATCAAGCAGCTCAGAGCCGCGGTGACGACACCGATCTTCTTCCATGGCCACAACGACCTTGGCATGGCGACGGCGAATTCTCTCGCCGCCGTAATGGCCGGGGCGAACGGGCTGGACGTGACCGTCAATGGACTAGGGGATCGCGCCGGTAATGCCAGCCTGGAGCAGGCGGCGATTGCGCTTAAGAGCCGTGGGTTCGACTGCGGCGTCGATATCTCCGCCCTGGCGTCCCTGTCCCACGTCATCGAGGAGTTGAGCGGCGTGCCGGTCTCGAAGCTCGCTCCGGTAGTCGGCGAGTACGCCTTCGCACACAAATCGCCGAGCCACCTCGACATCCCCTCGGAATTTGAGGCATACGCGCCATCATCGATTCAACGCGGCCGATCAATCGATCGCAGCGGGACACGCTGATGAATCCGACCCACTCCCACGTACTAATGTTGAATCCTGCGCCACGCAGCGGGATACAGGCGTATCGCCGCGTCGAGATGCCGCTGAGCGTGCTATGTCCCGCGACTCCGGTATTCAACGACGGCTACCCGGTCACGATCGTCGATCAATTCGCCGATCCCGAGTGGATGGCGCGCTATAAGGCCGCCCTCGCGACCAAGCCGCTGTGCCTCGGCGTCACCTGTATGACCGGCCCTCAGATCACCTACGCGCTCGATGCTTGTCGAATAGCCAAAGAGAAATACCCGGACCTGCCGATCATATGGGGCGGGATTCATGCCAGCCTGCTACCGCAACAGACACTCGACAACCCACTCATCGACATTGCCGTTGTCGGAGAAGGGGAAGCGACCTTCCGCGAGCTGGTTCACGCGCTCGAAGAAAATCGGCCGCTCAAAGACGTAGGTGGAATCTACTTCAAGCGCGACGGTAAAGTTCAGGCGACGCCGCCGCGCGGTTTCGTCGATATCGATCGCGAGCCGCCGCTTGCGTACGAACTGGTGAACATGGATTTTTATCGGCGCCAGCTATTCGGCATCGATCATATCAGCTTCAATTCCAGCCGCGGATGCACCTTCAGATGCAGTTTCTGCTGGGACCCCGTGATGCACAAACGGACTTGGCGCGCAATGCGGCCGGAGACAGTGATCGAGCATCTGCGCAGGATCGTCAAAGACTACGGCATTCGCGGTTTCCTTTTCACCGACGATCATTTTTTCATCGACATGAAGCGCGCCTACGCGATCCTCGAAGGGATCGTGCGGGCCAACCTGGATATCACAATCAGCAAGCTGCAAGTCCGTGCCGACACCATCTGCCGGATGTCTAAGGATTTCCTCGATCTGCTGGTGCGCGCGCGCGTCAAACGGCTTACCATCGGGGTGGAGTCCGGCAGCCAGCGAGTTCTGGATCTCATAAAGAAGGATGTATCGGTCGAAGAAGTGATCGAAGCCAACCAGAAGCTCGCGCCCTATCCTATTGTGCCTCAGTACCTCTTCATGATGGGAATGCCCACCGAGTTACCCGAGGAGTTTCACGCCAGCATCCAACTCGCCGAACGCCTGATCGCGGATAACCCCAAGGCTGGGAAGACATTCAATATCTACACTCCTTATCCAGGGACCGAGCTTTACGGGCTCGCCCTGAAGCATGGATTGAAGGAACCCCATCGGCTGGAAGACTGGGCTCGTTTCAACTTTCGCAACATCCCCGACGAATCGGCGTGGATTCCGCCCGAGACAAAGCGGCTGATCGAAAATCTGGATTTCCCGCTGATGTTCCTCGGCACCAACTTTGTAAACCCATACCGAAAGACGCGGAAGATAGTGGTGACGCTGGCAAAGATGTATTCGCCAATCGCGCGCTATCGGGTGCGCAACATGGACGCGCGGTTGCCGATTGAATCCAAAATCGTCAAACGGCTGGGTTTGTTTGCGCGCCAGGACTGATGCCCGATAGCGACGCAACGCGTTTGCTCTGTGTCGAAGCGCGGGGCGAGAGGCTGGGTTACGTGGCGATCGATTCGAGCATCGGCGGAAGTGCGCGCGGTGGTCTGCGCCTGGTCAATAATCTCACTGAAACCGAGACTCGCGACGCCGCTCATGCGATGACGCTCAAGTACGGATTGCTGGGCCTGAGCCTCGGCGGCGCAAAAGCCGGCGTGATCGGAGATCCCGAGACAGGCGTGGACGAAAAACGAGCACGTCTGCTCGCCTTCGGCCGTGCTATCGAGCCGCTGCTGCGTAGTCGCGAGTACATCCCGGACGCCGATCTCGGCACCAACGCCCAGGATATCCGCTGGATGCTCGAGACGCTCGGACTTCCGGTGCAATACCGAGAATGGCGTGACAGCCGCTCCGGCTATTGGACTGCATGCTCGGCGACGGGCGCGATCAAAGCCGCGTTTGAGTTTCAGGGCACATCGATCGCAGGGAAAACCGCCGCCATCGAGGGCTATGGCGCGGTAGGTTCTGCGCTCGCACGCAGATTGTCTGAACACGGCGTCAGGATTGTGGCGATCTCGACCTCGCAGGGTGCGATTTATGATCCGGCGGGAATCAATCTCGACCAGACCGAGCAGCTCGCGCGCACCCATCGGCACCGCATGGTACAGGAATATCCGGCGCAGCTGACGCCGTGCGAGTCATTGTTTGAACTTGAGGTCGACATCCTCTGTCCATGCGCCCGCAACCAAAGCATACACGCGGCCAACGAAGCAGAGGTGAAAGCGCGGCTGATCGGCCCGGGCGCCAATAACCCCGTGGTGGCCACGGCAGAGCGCATGTTATGCGATCGAGGCGTGCTGGTGCTGCCAGACTTCCTGAGCAACTGCGGCGGCGTGCTTGGCGGTACGATGTCATTCGCGTCGGTCTCCCATCGGCGCATCGCCCGCTTCGTCGAGAGGCGCGTCGCGGAGATGACCAACAAGTTGCTGGCAAGGGCGCGCCATGACGGCGACTCACTGAGAGCCGTCGCTGAACGCGTAGCGATGGAGCGATTCCAACGAATCCGGAGCTCAGGTGGCAATCGATCGAAACTGTTTCTGCTTTTTCTCGACTACTACCGGCGCGGCCGCGTCCCGGGGTGGCCGATTGGCGTGATCAGTCTTATCTACTTCAGTCGTATCACCCAACTAGGTTTGGAGTGAGCAACCTTCGGGTTCGTCGGTCGTCCCGGTCCACGACTGGTGCGCCGGATTCCTGGAGGCGGTAGATCTCTTTTTCGACGATTGACAAGCTGTAAGTCAAGCCTGCCGGGATTTTGAAGCAGATGCTGGAGTGGACCCAAGCGGGCGACGGCGCTCGGTTAACGATGTTGGTCTTGCATGATGATTCCGCACGCGAGTACCGATTAGGGTCGCGCCAGTGGCCTACCGGACACCAAATTTGGTAGATAAACGCAGGCGCCGCACGACGAGGCCAAGTCCAAGGGCTGGAACGTGATCAGCATGAAGAATGACTGGAAGCGAATTTTCGCTTTTGACAAATGAAGGCATTTGCAGACGCTCGCGTTTGGGGTTTTTACCCTGACTAATAACCGGAGGGTTTCTTGAATATATACGCGAAAGTTTTCACTTCAGTCGGTATGTGCTTGGCGGCGCTCCTTAGCCTTGCGGGTGCGTCCAATGCGCAGCAAACTCCCGTCACAGCCATAGACATTGCGCTGGAACCGGATGCCACCATGGTGCAGCACGCGGAAGCGGTGAACGTGCGCTTGCGCTCGATTTTCCCTAAGGGCTTTTCCCTCGACGCCACGCATCATCCCCATATCACAATGTTGCAGCGTTTCGTCCGCACGGCGGACCTCATGAAGATTTATGCTTCCGCCAGCAAAATTTTCGAAAGCTACCATGTTACCAGTCTTAAATTGAAGGCCTACAAATACTACTATCTTACCGACCCATCGCTGCCCGGCTTGGGCTTGTCGGGCATTGTCGTGGAGACCACCCCCGAATTGATCAAGTTGCAACAGGATTTGATTGCCGCCGTAGCACCTTACACGGTGCAAACAGGAACCGCGGCAGCATTCGTCACCACTCCCGCTGCCCCCGATATTAATGACGCGACTATTCACTACATCGAGGCATATGTGCCCGAGCATTCCGGCGAGCATTTAGAGCTCCATGTTACCACCGGGCTTGCCCCGGTAGACTACCTGAACAAAATGCTCGCCGAACCATTCGAGGATTTCACCTTCTCCCCGTCTGGAGCGTCTGTTTTTCATCTCGGTAACTATGGAACGGCGCAGGCGAGACTCAAGGAATTGGACGTAAAGTGAGTCTTCTCAGGCAAGATTCCCGATCTGCATACCACCACAGGCTAGAGCTTGGCCGCTCTCATTGGAGCGAGGACTCCGGCCTTGCGTTTGTCTTTTAGTCGATAGCTCTCGCGACTGATACTCACAATAGTCGAAGTGTAATCGACAACAAGGCCAGAGCCGAAATTCCGACCGATCCGAAGACACAGACGATGAACTTTGTTGTACGACCTGCGTACATTCAGGTTCTCCGCCGGCTGCCTACAGGGCGTGTGACGCCGTCGGAGCGCGCCGGTTTCGTTGCCCGATCAGATCACCCACTAATTTCGGATCGCGATCTTTTGTCAGATGACTCTTGTCCTGAACAGGAATTTTAGAATCCCGGCGACAATGTCTTCGAGCGGAGGATCGGCTAAACCATATCGGCTCGCATTCCGGGCCTTCTGATAAGACGAATTGTCATAGCGCTTGAATTCAATCGCGGAGATCTTATCGATCGAACCAACCAAAAAATCGAGCAGCGGAAACAGCAAGTCGTCCTTCGTACACCTGCGGATCAGCTCGGGTATAAAGGTCCGAAGAGGAAATCCGTCGAATTGACGCCCGGTCTGCGCGGTTATGATGTTAGTGATATCGGTCATGTTGGAATAGTCGTCGCGTGTGATGTGAAAGGTCCCGTTGATACTATCCGGTTGATTCGCAATCGCGACGATGTTGTTGGCCGTCACGTCGGCCGGCACGAAGCTGACCTGATTGAGCGTGTTGACACCGATGCCTTGCTTGATCATGAAGGCGAGTAGCCGGATCGTTATGTCGAAATTACTCCCGCCGCCGATCAGCGACGGTGTAATCAGTGACGGCCGGAAGATGCGGGTACCGAGCCCATGACGGGTGGCTTCGGCCACTAACTGTTCGGCTACCCATTTTGACTGGCTGTAGCCAAAGTCGAGCAATTCCATCTCCTCATTATTGTCAGTCTCATGTAGTGTGTCTTTGACCGCCCAACCGAAGATGAAGGTCGTCGAGACGTAATTGAACGGCTTTAAACGCCGGTCGAAAGCAAGCCTTAGCATTTCGTTTGTGCCACCGACATTCGAAGCGCGCATCTTGGCGTAATTGAATAGATAGTTCACCAACGCACCGTTGTGGTAGATGGCGTCGATCTCCTTCGCAAGCTGGTCCCAACGATCGACGCTCAGACCGAGGCGCGGCTCCGCGAGATCGCCGCAAATGGGCACGACCCGGTGGTTAAGTTGAGCGAGCACATTCTGGGACGGAGCCGCCGTGTCCATCGCTGCCCGCAGTCGCTGGTGCGCATCATCGACTGAGGCGGCGCGCACGAGGACGTAGATTGTCGCATCGGTCTGTTCGATCAGGCTCGTCAACAGAAAAGGCCCCAGAAATCCAGTGCCGCCCGTGAGCAATACCGTTCTAGCCCGTTCCGGCGCCGCCGCAGCGGGAACAACCGGTGTGAAGGAAAGTGCCCGGTCCTCCGCCATGGTCACCGCCTCGGCAGCGCGGTACTCCTCGCGAATGTTGGTGAGAAGGTGGTGAATCTGGACTATCGCTGCTTCTGGCGCCTGCCTGAAAAGATCGCCGATAGCGAACAGCTCGGTGATGCGGAGCTGCTGGATCAGCTGGACGTCGATTTGATCGGCCAGTAGGCTGGTCCCGCGCTCCGCTACCAACTCCTGTAGCTCGTGCATCGTGATCACCAGATCCAGGGAATCGATGCCGGCTTCGGTAAGCGAATATGGCTCATCACCCTTAAGCCTGTACTTGCTCTTAAGGAATCCAAACGGCGCGCACACGTCCGCGCTTTCGGGAGAGGTTTCGCTGCCCTTCTCGCGCACCAACTGACTGAGTATCTGGAACTGACCGGCCAGCAACATCTGTTTCGTCATGAAGCGCATGATCTTTCCCGAAGTTGTCTTGGGCACGGCCTTGCGGGGGACAAAAATGATTCGTCCGATGTCGACGTTGAGATATTCCTTGACAGCCGTTACGATCGCCCGCGCGTCGGGTACGGCCCGCGGACGGGTGACTTCGGCGACCACAGCTATAGTTGCTTCGTCATCCTCCTCGATCTCGAATGCGGCCACGCAGCCGTCACGCACGAGCGGAGATGTCTGCTCAACCACCGCTTCGATGTCCTGCGGGTAATAATTCTGACCGCGGACGATGATCATGTCTTTTCGCCGACCGCAGACGTAGAGCTCGCCTTCGTGCAAGAACCCCAGATCGCCGGTCCGCAGATATTCGTGCTGATCATTGGCATCGCCGGCGAGGCGGGCGCGGAACGACTGCTGCGTCATTTGGGGATTGTTCCAGTATCCCAGGCATTTGCTGCCGCCGGCGACCCAGATTTCGCCAATCTCGGCGTCCGCGAGCGGAACACAGGTTTCGGGCTCCACAATCTTGACGCGATTGTCGCCCAGCGGCGTACCGCAGCTCATGAGATGTTTCGCGGCGGCGATCTCTGAAGTGTCCCGCGTGAGACTCACACGTCCGAGAGCCAGGTCGTCCTTGTTCAGCGAAAGCGTTCTGCGCCCGTAGCTGGTCACCGCGAGGGTGTTTTCGGCAAGGCCATAGGCCACGACAAAGCTGGCGCGCCGCAATCCGTGTTCTTCGAACTTCTGCAGGAACCGCCGGTAGGTGTCAGGCTTGATCGGCTCAGCGGCGGCCATCAGGGTGCAGAGCGAACCGAGGTCCAGTTTCGCGAGCATCTGCTCGGGTAGCCTTCCGGGCCAAAGGCAGTACTCATAGGCGAAATTGGGGGCTGATGAGCAAGTGGCTCGATACTTTCCCATACTGTCGAGCCAAAGCGCAGGGCTCTGAATGAAGGTCATGGGCGAAAACCCATAAGTCGTTCCGCCGCTCACAGCCATGAAAAGATAGCAGCCTATGAGCCCCATATCGTGGTGCTGTGGTAGCCACGACACTTCGATCGGTGCCTCATGGTCGATGACCAATCGGCAGTTGCGTATAATGTTATCGTGGCTGACGATCACGCCTTTGGGGTCGTTCGTCGAGCCTGACGTATATTGGAGCAAGAATATGTCGGATGCCCTGGTGTCCGGCGCCTTTCCCGCCGGTGCCAGCAGGTCGTCGGTGACGATCCACTCGAGCTCCTTAAGAGCCCGCGCCCCGTGGGTAACGTCCTTGCCATTGCCGTTGCCATTCTCCAGACCTGGATTCCTGCGGAGAAGATCCAGCCCAGCCCGGCTGGTAAGCAACGCCGCCGCCTGACAATCACGAGCTATACGCTCGATACGAAAGAGCGCGGTTTGAAATCCTTGGATGCTTGGAACGTTCACCGGCACCGAGATCAGGCCGCTGCGCGCGCAGGCGAACATCGCGCAAATCATTTCCAGACCCGGGGGGTATGCCAGCAGTATGCGATCGCCATTTTCCAGTCCTCGCCGCGCTCGCAGGTGACTGGCGATAATGTCGATCCGGGCCAGAAACGCCTGATAGGAATAACTCGAAGTTGCCTTGCCATTAAGATCCAGAAACGAATAGAGCAGTTTGTCCGGATGCCGGTTTGTCCATTTTTCCAGAACTTCAAGAATCGAACCCAATTTTGAACGCCTCCCTACCAGCAGAAGTACTTGATACCGGCGAAAACCTGAAGCGCCGCTCGGCCCAACTCGGGCCGCCGCTTTTTGCGTGGCCGAAATATCGAACAGTCAGCCACTCTAACCGATGGGCGCAATTTTTCTCACCACGCCGCCTCGTAGGGAGTTGAAGGTAAGCGGCAGCACTCGTTGAGTCGGTTGGAAGGGGCCAGTCTTTCGGGTGCGCCGCTGCTTCGGGCTCGCGTCCAGAAGGTGGAGGGCGAAATGCGGCTAATCAAGCCTCGCGGCAAAGGATTGCACTTTTGCCTCGCGTGAGGCAAATGTCTAGCGAGCACCAGCGGCGGGGATCAAAAGCAATTTGGTTCCCTGAAGCACAATTACTGCAGGTTCGAATCTCGAGAAGTCACTGATTCCGGCGCAACCTAAAGCCTTTCTGGACTGTCCTATGCACACCGATCTTCCGCCTCCCGGGCTCAAGGTGATTGTTTCAATGTCTTTCGATCACTCGATCCGAAGTCAAGCGAGAATTCATATTTCCGCTTGAGCAGTCGTCTTGCCCTTCGGGAGAAAAGGTGAGTCCATGTCCAAGGTGAATTTGCTTGTACGACTCACCACGATATAGAGTACGGCGCGCACATTCCACAGATAATCGGGCTGTCGCATGGCTGAACTTCGTCGCGGCAATAGCCCGCAAGTTTACTGCGCCGGGACGGTTTTCACAGTGTCTACGGGTCGGGAGAGCACCGCGCATTACCTCCGCCAGTTTCCTGGCGCGGACAACTCACACTTCTCCAGGATAAGACAGCATGACGGAACGAGGACCCGATACGCGGTTTCAGGTCTTAATGGACGGGCCGCCGGTGCTCGAAGCGTTTGATCTCCGGAAACACTATGGCGAACGCGTCGCGGTCGATGGCGTCGCCATATCCGTCAACGCCGGCGAAATTGTAGGTCTGCTTGGTCCCAACGGGGCGGGCAAGACCACCACGCTCTCGATGCTCGCTGGCACGCTCGATTCGGACTCCGGCACCGTGCGAATCGCGGGGCACGATCTCCGTCTAACTCCCGCTCTCGCGCGCCGCAGCCTGGGCTTTGTGCCACAATCAGTGGCGGTCTATCCGACTCTTACCGCAGTTGAGAACCTCGACTTCTTCGGCCGTATCCAGGGGCTGACGAAGACTGATGCTCGCGAAGCGACCGCGGCGCTCCTCGAGGAAGTCGGATTGACCGATCGCGCCAACGATATCGTGAGGACTTTTTCCGGTGGCATGAAGCGGCGACTCAACCTCGCCTGCGGAATGCTTCATGGCCCGCAAGTGCTGTTGCTCGACGAAGCGACCGCAGGAGTCGATCCGCAGTCGCGTGAATTGATTTTCGCGGTGATCAAGAACGCCGCCGCCCACGGCACCGCTATTTTATACAGCACGCATTATATGGAAGAGGCCGAACTGCTGTGCAACCGGGTGATCCTTATAGACCACGGCCATATCGTCGCCGAAGGAACGGTGCGGCAACTCGTCGGCCTGGCCGGCGTCGAAGGCCGGGTTGACCTTATGACGCGCGTTTCGATGCCCGTGGGATGGGCGGGTGGGCTCGCGGGCGCGCGCGAACTTGCGATCGTATCCAACGGCACGCCTTGCGCGGCGCTCGCAGTGCACAGTCTCGACGAGCGCGTACCTGAGATAATCTCGCTCGCCAACAAGTTCGGTGGCGGCATCGTTGAATTGCATTTACATCCGCCGAACCTCCAGGATGCTTTCATCGCGCTCACTGGCCACGCCCTGCGCGATGCGAGCTGACAACCGCAAAATGCGAAAACCAATGAGATCGCCGCGGAGAAAAGTGTGAGCGGCCTGACCGTTGCGCTCCGTGCTCTGGCGCTTACGCTCGGCAAGGAGTTCCGTTTGCTCCGGCGCGACCCGGTTGGTCTCTTCATGCTGGTCATTGCGCCTATCGTCGTAATTGCGGCGTGCGGTTTCTCGCTTGCCGACGTCTACTCGAGCGGCACGCTCCATCAGGCCAACCGGATCATCGCGGTGGTCGATGAGGACCGCGGCGAGCTCGGTCGCGCCTTCGCGGACGCTTTACGCCACCAGCCCGGCCTGAGCACCGTGACGGCGGCCAGTCCGGAATCGGCTCGCGAGCTCGTGCTTGAAGACGAGACCGTACTCTTGGCCGTAGTTATTCCGGCCGGCAGCACGGACGCGCTCGCTCAAGGACGTGACGTGCTGCTCTCTCTCATCACTGACCCGGTGCGATATCAGCCAACCGTGCGGGTTGAAGTTGGACTCGCCGAAATTTGCCGACGGATCACGGCGGGTGCAGCCGTACAAGCACAGGCGCGTATCACAAAAAGCCAGGCAGACCTGCGCGTGCAGATCGATAGCGCGCTTGCCGCGCTGCGCGTAGCACACGAACAGGCTGAGACCCTCGCCAACGAGGCCGGGAAGGCGCGCACCGCCGCGCAGGCGCAAATCAAGCGTCAATTCGCGGCGACAGTCGCGAGCAGCAGCGCGCAGATGCGCAAGGTGTTCGAGCAGTCGCTTGACGGCGCGTTTGCCGGACTCGCCCAACAAATCAGCGCGCAGACCGCGCAGCAGCGCCAAGGTCAGGAACAGTTGCGTACCTACTTCGCCCAACTGGAATCCGCAAAGATGAATTTTGAGGTCTGGTTGGACCAATTGAAATCGCTTGCGGGCAGCCATGCGAAGGACGTTCCGCCGCCGCCAACATTTCCGGATCCTCCGGCGAGCCTTAGGGCGCTGCTCCACTCGCCACCGCCTGAGCCGATTGATACTGCCGCGCTGAAGCGAAGTCTCACCGCAACTATGAATAGCGCGGCGACGCCAGTGCTCGCGATCCCGGCAATTCCCGATCTACCTATACCGGGAATCCCGCCGATGCCGCGGATTCCGATGGTGGCCTTGGAGGCGAAGGTAGTCCTGCCGGGGAGTCTCGGAGTTGGCGGAAGCACTCCAAACGCCGAGGGGGACACCACGCTGCGCGGCTTCAACGTCTTTGACTTCTATGTGCCGGGCCTGGCAGTCACTTTTCTGTTAATAGGCATGTTGATGGGACTCTCGCTCGCACTTATCGACGAGCACGACTGGGGCACGCTGACCCGCCTGCGATCGGCCGCTGCCCCGCTGGGCACCACATTATTCGGCAAGCTGATCGGGCGCTTTCTTATCGGACTCGTCCAGTTGATCGTGCTGTTCGCGGTGGGACGGGCGATGTTCGGAGTTTCGCTAGGCCTGAATCCCACGGCCTTGATGCTCCCCTGTGCCGCGATCTCCTTCGCAGCTGCCGGGTTCGGGCTGCTTGTCGCAGGGGCGGGGCGCACGCGCGACTCAGTCTTGCCGATCGGATTGATGGTGATTATGACCCTGGCGGCGATCGGAGGGTGCTGGTGGCCAATTGACTTTGAGCCGCAATTGATGCGGACGGTCGCCCTCGCCCTGCCGACGACGTGGGCGATGCAAGCGTTCAACGATCTCATGATCCGGGGCCTGCCTGTATCAGCGGCACTTGTTCCGTCAGCGATCAATGTCGGCTTCGGAATTTTGTATGCTGCCGTCGGCGTCAGAATTGCTCGCCGTCGTTTCGCGTAGTTCCCGCCTCCGTCGCGATGACCCAACCGCTCAGCGGCCGAGCAACCTTCTGCCTCATCTTCCCGCCCTGGTCTTATCTCGCGCAGCTACCATTTTAGTTCCCAGTATACCGATTCTTCTGCTCTCTGGGCGGCGACAGCGAAGCCGCCATGGGGACCATCGAATTAAGAATCGGGTCTCCCGTTTATCAGCCACGAGGCTCGATGTTTCTTTGAGGAGTTCGCCCGCTGAACGGCTATTATTGAAGTCGCGACCAGAGACCTATCAACCTCCACACGCTGGCCGGCGGAGTGCGAAGTGCTGCGGCCGCAAATCCGGAACCGGACCGCTTTTCGTCCGGCCCTCAGAGTCCTTCACGAGCGTCGCTGATAATTCAAAGAGCCAAATACGTGCCAAGGCACGCCTGCGCACAAAACGTCTTCACTTCGGTCAGACATCGCCGCGGCGGCGACAATAACGAACGCAACAGAGCATTCGCGCCATACTCGACGCAGAACAGGAACTCGTCACTTGGAGACTACCGCAGACGAATGCTCCCGCGTGAGCTCCAATTTGTATACGTTCCCGCCTGCATAGTGGGCAAGTAGGGTAGCCTGTTTCAATTCCGAAGGGTCGACTCCTCCTCGACTCAATACGCTTTCCAGCGTTTGGCCCTCCGGCTCATCCGTTACCGCGAAGAGGCAACCCGAGTCGTCCCGACGTACCTTGGTTACGACTGTCAACGGCGAAAGATCAAAGCGGTCAAAGTAATATTCCAGAATCGCGTCGGAGGGACAGATGCCCAGCACGTGGCACTTCTCCGACAAGAACGGTTTGAGCGACAACGTGATCGCCTGACCGTCGGGCAACGCTCCCGTCTCACGCGAATTCAAAATAGATCCGCTATAGATCGTACGATAACCCAAAACAGCAACCAAAAGCGGTGCGACTAAGACCATTCGACTTGGAATAGAGCTTGCCAGAATTCGTAGCCCATCCAGGCTGAGCGCGAAGAACAGTGGCAACGCGAACAGCCATACCCGTTCATCCGGAACCGCACGCATTGTGACCAGGACCGTCGAGCTCCAGAGCACGACCGCAGCTAGTAAACGTAGTGCGGCTCCTCGAGATGGTTGCGCAACAAATGCAGACATACCGATTCCTAAAATGAGTACGACAATCAGGGGCGCAGGAAGATCCCGGACAGCCAATGTCCAGGTCGATGCCAAATATCTGAGGAGCTTTAACAAAAACCCGGACTGTGGAGTAATGAACCGGTTGGCGACCAAACTCCGCCATCCGGTATTAGCGAGTACGGGAATGTAGAGCACGAAAACGATTACGGTTGTCAGCGCAATGGAGCTGAGGAGGCGGACCGGCAGTTGAGGATCCCGGGAATGCGCATCTTTAGCAAGCCAATCCAGGATCATCCATACCACGACGATTCCAAACGGGAAAAGCATCACGGGTATCGCATAGAAACCGAGTGCTGATAAAACCGAGAACAGGCGCCAACGCGTCGCGCCGCTCTTCAATGTCAAGCTCTTTGCGATGGCCAGAATCATCAAAAAACAAACACACTCGATGGTGTATCCTCGAGCGTTGGTCGAATACTCGACCAGTATCGAAGATGAAGCCGTCAGTGCCGAGGTGAGGATTGCCACATTCGGGCCGAAAAATGCGGCGGCCATAAAAAATGCGGCGGGTATCATCAATGTGCCGAAGATCAACGCCGGCAGCCGTAGCACCCATGGATGAGCGCCGAACATCGCAATGCACTCGCGCGCCATTAGTGTGTGGAAGATGTGATTGTTTGGGCAGTTGTAATAGGAAATGGAGGTCCTCAGAGGTCGCGCTACATACGTGATATAGGTATACGATTCATCATATCTCATCGGCTGAAACACGAACGTGACTCGTAGCGCCGCGCCGATAATCGTGATCGCAGCGAGTACCCAGAGAATGGGCTCTCTCACCCCGAATGGGTTTTTGAAATGAGTATTGCGATCGCAAAGCAAACGCACAGCAATTCTATCTGCTTGAGCAGGAGATACGTTCGAAGCTTCAGGAATAAGTGCAGAATGATAACCCATAGTCGTTTGACGGCACTATGACGAAAACGCTCAACTGGTAAATGCCATCGTTCAGTTACAGCGCCTTACCAAGCATAGCGTCGCCAGAGCGATTCGTCGGCGATTTTCGAAGCCCAACCGCGACGATCCTGGCGTCCGAGTTAAACCATCCTCGTTGTATTGAACTCGAATTTTCGCAATTTTGTCAGGCATCGATAATATGATCTCCAGGGCTTCGGCAGTATTTCGTTGCGTTGCGCGTGTCGACCACTAATCGGGCATGCTGTAGCACCCAACGATAGTCAATCTTGCGATGGTCCGTAATAATTACCACCGCTTCGGCGGCAGCTAAATTTTCGGCTGTAAGGTCTACCGACGACATCTGCGCCTCCAGATGCCGAGAACGCAGGACTGGAACGTGCGGATCATAGTATCTCGCCGTGGCTCCCCTCGCGTTGAGCAGATTAATGACTGCGAGCGCTGGAGATTCACGTACATCTTCAATATCACGCTTATAGGCAACCCCAAGGAGCAGGATATTGGAACCCTTAAGCATCTTGCCTTGCGACTCAAGCCCTTCGATCAATCTCGTTAATACGTACTCGGGCATGGAGGCGTTGATCTCACCTGCTAGCTCAATAAGACGTGGAGTCGCACCGAACTGGCGCGCCTTCCAGCTCAAATAAAAAGGATCAATCGGAATGCAGTGCCCGCCAAGCCCGGGGCCGGGAAAAAAAGGTACGAAGCCGAATGGCTTGGTCGCCGCCGCTTCGATTACCTCCCATACGTCTATTCCCATCCGCGCGAATACAGTTTTGAGCTCGTTGATCATTGCGATATTGACGCAGCGAAAAGTGTTTTCCAGCAGCTTGCTCGCTTCAGCTACCCGTGCCGATGAAACCGGCACAATTCGTGAGACTACTTCGCCATAAGCGGCACACGCCAGGATTCTGCAACGCTCCGTGATGCCGCCGACCAACTTGGGAATAGTGGTCACGTCGAAATCGTCATTTCCAGGATCTTGGCGCTCTGGAGAGAAAGCGAGAAAGAAATCTTCGCCTACCTTGAGTCCGGTCCTGGAAAGGAGAGGCAGCACGACTTCGCTGGTAGTACCCGGGTAACTCGTGCTTTCGAGAACCACTAATTGTCCGCGATGAAGGTATCTCGCAACGGATTGGGTAGTAGTCATTACATCGCTCAGATCGGGTGCGTGAGTCTCATCCAGAGGTGTCGGTACGCATATTATTGCGGCATCGCAGCCCTGCAATCCGCCAAAATCGCAGCTTACTTTGAACTTCGCAGCTTCCAGAAGAGACTTAAGTCGTCGCGATGAGAAATGGGCTAGGTAACTATGACCTTGACTCAGGGCTTCGACCTTGGCCGAATCGATATCGAGCCCAACGACTGTGAAGCCAGCCTCAGCGAAGGCAAGGGCGACCGGAAGACCGGCATATCCTAGTCCGATTACACCGATCACGGCGCGGCGAGTTTTGAATTGCCCCAGCGAACTTTCAAACGCGTCCATTTGAGCTCCTTCGTAAAATCTCATCGCCATGGTTGGGCAAGTTTAAGCGATTGCCACAATCGCCCTCGAATCGACGAAAGAGACCAGAATCCAACTATCACGGTATAGATGACAAGCGGGAAAGTAGGGACTGCGAATCGACCGTTCCCGCCAAATTCCACCATCGCCTGAACTATAGAAGCGGTGACGACGATCGCGATCGCGAATTGGTCAAAGCCCAAAGTTAGCCTGCGTCTCAGGAACTGGACTATCGTCGAAGCCGCGAAGAACAGAAAGATCAGATTGAATGCCATCAGGGGCAGAATTTCCTTCGCCTGAATCGTCCGGGCTGTCCGCCCAAGCACAGCCAACAACCGCGGTCCGTGACTGATACCCTTCAAATGGCCGCCTAGAAACGGCATCCCCACTGACAGCGGAGGAACCCAAAATCTTAGCCACGACCTGGCGACGCCGTGGGCGTAAAGTATCGGATGCGCGACGAATAGCTGCAGCGACATCCTTGTAACCTCTCTCAATAGGTGAATATCGTCATATCCGGTTTCTCGTTTAATGTCGTCCCACGCTCGATAGATCGTATTAGTGTGCGTTCCGGTCTTCGCGATCTGTTTCGCTCGTGCCTTTAGATATGGATCGCGGATGGCGGCGTATTCGTCGGGGGCGAGTTCGATAAATGCGCCGCTTTGATTGGTCAGCCCGAATCCCATCTGTGTTGAGATACTAAAGTAGCCGACATTCCACCAGTTCACGAATGACCACCCAAGCAGCAATGCCCCGGCCGACCCAGCAAATGCGGCGAGATGTATACTCCGCACAGGCGCGAGTCCGGGCCTCGTCACGAGGAAGACGAAGTATAATGGAGCGAGATAAATATATAGCGGTCGGGTTAGAGCGGTCAGTCCTACCAGCGTCCCGAGCAGAGCGTATTCAGTCCATGGGACATGCTCATCGCTCAGTACGTGTTGGAGCCTGAAGGCGGAAAGAGAAAGCAAGAAGGTCGCGAGCGTCTCGGTCAAAATTGCTTGCTCGAAAGCAAGTTCACCTACATTCAGGCAAAAGACAACGCCGGCAACTAACGCGAGCGTTGCATTATGCGTCCTTCGGAAGAACATGCGGAAGAGGGTCACGGAGATCCCAATCCCTAACAGGTACTGAAGGTACTTCACCACTTGGAAGTTCAATCCGGTGAGCGCGAGTAACAGCGGATAAACCGGAGTACTAAGGCCATTGTAGCCTGCGAGTCGTAAAGCCAGGAAACGTTCGGCCAAATGCACATAACCATCGGTATCGTTATAGATGTTTGGTGGAAAGGCACTTCCGATCAAACGGACACAAACCGCCAATATCAGGAGCGTGAGCAACGGTTTCCTGGTTGGGTAACTGCGCAAACTTTCAGTCACGCGCTCGCCCTTCAACCCGAATAGCCAAGCCGGAAGCTTTGAACTTGCTATCGTTCGGCCTTCGAGTCGGTTCCTCGCGGGGGATATGGCCGGTCGCAATGGTGTCGTCACGTGGTCGGTTCCAGTCGCTCATATAGGTCAAGGAACTTATCCACCATCTGCTCCACGGTGAATTCGCCAAGTGCGATTTTTCGCGCCCTAGCTCCCATCCGTTCCGCCAATTTCCGGTCGGATAGGAGCCTGAGCAGCCGCTCAGCCAATGCCCCGGTCTCGCCCGGCGCAACCAGATAACCCGTGCTTCCGTCGCGAACGATCTCAGTTGAGCCACCGGTAGAAGTCGCCACGACGGCGGTCCCGCGCATCATCGCTTCTATACTCGTATTGGGAAAGGGTTCCTCATACAGCGAAGGGGCCGCATTCACCCAGACGTCAGCGAGCGACTCTTCCAACTGTTGCGAGGCTAGATGGCCCACCATACTAACATGGGCATCGAGGCCCAGGTTCGATACGAGACGTTGGAGTTGTGAGCGTTGAGGTCCGTCGCCCGCGATTCGCAGCCGGCTCTCCGGAAGCGAGACGACCACTTGCTTCATCGCTCGCAATAAGAACTCGACGCCCTTCTCGGGTACTAAGCGGCCGGCGTAAGCCACCAGTGGTGGACCTGTTAGTGGCGGCCGAGCCTTTCGCCGGACAGTGCCGTTGCGGATGACCTCGTCCACCCTAACACCATCAGCGCGCAATCGTTCCGCCACCCAACCGCTATTGGCGACGATCCGACCAAAGAAGCTAAACCAGCGGCGCAAGGCGCTGAGTTGGACTTCAATCCGGGCCAGACCGGCGATCGAAACGCAGCCGCAGCGATAGCAGGCTCGGCCCATAACGAATCGACACGTAGAACCGTCGGGCAGCAGCTTGGTGCTGATGGGACAGATCATCTGGTAGGTGCCCGCGTGATAGAGACAGCGGCGTCCCTTCAGAAGAGGCAGGATGAAAGGAGACAGTTGGAGATGAAACATTCGCACATGAACGAGGTCGGGCTGATAGTCGTTGAGCACTCGCCTGAGTTGGATAAAGGCCGACGGGTTGAGGACTTGCAGTAGACGACGGGAGGGGCCCGCGCTGCCAAAGCAAATGTAATCGGCTGGATTACTGGCCCGAATAGGCCGGGCGCTACTCGAAAACAAGCGCGCGTCGTGGCCGCGCTTGCGGAGTTCTTCGCGCAGTATTAACGAGATTCGCTCCGCTCCGCCGGCGAGAACGCCGTAGTCATTGACGATTAGGATTTTCACCGGCGCCTTCGAGACGGGCTCCATGCGCAGCCGGACTTTCACACCGGGCGGTTCCCGTCGTCTTCGCAAAAAGCCTCGCCGCCGCGCGCTGCGCCGCCAAAGGCAGCAGGAAATTTCCGAGGTGCGAAATCAAGTCGACCGCTGCGGGTTGGCCGCCATTGAGCGACTCTTTCAGCAGGATAAAAAATGCCAGGCCTTCATTCTGGGCCGCTGCAGCGCTGCCTACAACATGCAGGATGAACGCCGCGTAACCGCGCGCGGTAAACAGCTCGCGATTTGCGCGAGCGTAGGCAAGCGACCCGCGCCAATCATACCTGGTCGTTATTCGTGGGCGATTTCGCTCGATATGCCAGATGAGAAACGGTTCCTTTTCTGGCACGAGTTCCAGGCCCGTATCAAAACGGAGTGCCGCGCGAAGTAGCCAGTCGGGATCGACATGGCGCTCTAGGCCGCTGCGGAAGGGGACCTGCAACATCAGCTCGCGAAGGGTCAGAATAGCGGAATTGATTATCATGCCCTCGCCGGTGAATGGGGTCCGGCGGCAGAAAAAATACTCGCTCAGCGGCTCCCCCGGATAGGGCTCGCGCCGCGGCCAGATCGCATCGCCCTCCTCACTGCGACATATCATGCGACATGCGACGATCGGATGTTTCCAATGCGACTGACTTGCGGTCGCCAGCTGCACTTCGAGTTTGCGCGGTAACCACTCGTCGTCGTCATCCAGAAAAGCAACATACCGACCCAGAGCAAAACTGACTCCAGCGTTTCGCGCGTCCGCGTTTCCGAGATGCCGGCCCGGAATTATCACCCGCAGCCTCTTATCTTCAATCGTGCCGAGCGCGCGAAAAGTTTCAGCGTCGCGACCGTCAACCACTACGATTACTTCGATATCCGTGAAAGTCTGCGCCAGCGCACTCACCACCGCGCCGAGCACCAAACCCGCGCGTAGGTGCGTCGGGATCACCACCGAAACCAACGGCGATAACATCACCCTATCGGAGACCTATCGGCGAACGATTCGCGAGGGTCGAGAGGCCGCGGCGCCGGCTTCGGGCGTTCCAGCAAAGCGGCCCACAGCGCACCGAAAAGAGTTGCCAACTGCGAGACTATCATCAACGCTGTTTGTTGAGCGGCCCGACTCTCTCGCGCTACCCCTGCCGGATAGAGAATAAGTTTGCGGTAAAACGCGAAACGCTCAGGCATCAATCGGCTGAACCCGCGCCGGCGTCGCATAAGCCGAAAGACCAGGATGCCGCGGCCATAGTGAAAGTGCTGACACACGAATCGCCACAAGTTCAAGTGGTGCGCGTGATGGACGACGGCCTCGGGCACAAAGGACATTTGATAGTTGCGCGCACGCCATCGGTCGCAGAACTCCTTATCCTCGGCCGTGTAACTCGGAATTGAGGAATCGAAACCGGCAAGCTCGCGAAATCGATCCGAGGAAAGCGCGAAGTTATTCGTTCCAAAGAACTGCTCGTTGCCGCGCTCATTCTGGTAGTAGCGCTGGGCGTAAGTAGCGATGTGTTGACTGGCAGTCGCATAGGGATTCGCGGGAAGGCCATTTTCCACATATCCGCCCAACAGCCAATCGGGATGGCGGCGGAGTTCCCTCGCGAGCGTCGATAGCCACCCGCATGCGGGGATGCAATCATCGTCGATGAAAACCAGAAAGCGTCCGCGAGCCGACAAAGCACCAGCGTTGCGCGCAGCAGCCGGGCCGAAGTGTCCAGATTGAATGACCAGGTGAATCGAAAGGAGCCGCCGAAACGATTCGATTATCGGTTCGGGGGACTGCGCGCTGCCGTCGTCGACGACTACCACTTCGAAGGACGGACCAGACGGTTCAAGGTTCACGATGCCTTCGAGACATGATTTGAGCTGTGAGGGCCTGGAGCGCGTCGGAACAATTATGGTGATTTCGGGGATGCTCATCGTTCAATCCGACTCATTTCACGGGTCAACCCATTCGATCAACTATCGCATCGTGTGCTAACGATGATTCGGTGACGACTGACCGCCGGATTCGATTCCGCGGTTCCATTGGATATCGCACAAGTGCCGCCCGACTGCCATAGAGATTCTGCGCCCAGCGGCGGACTGCCATGACGCTGATGCGCGCGTGGCGTTTGCTGAGCCAGCGACTTCAAGCCTGCAGTATCCCGGAAGCGATCCCATGGCGACTCGCGACAAATTCGGCCTTCCGCGAATTGCCGGAGTGGGAACCGCGATTCGCGGCGGTTGGCTTCAAGAAAAGATATTTTTTTCCTCATCGATTCTACATTTTGCCGAAATGCGGGCCCGACGGTTATAAGCTGGCCCACCGAATGTGCGGCGCGGTCGATGTGAACAAGCTCTGGCAAATTGTCCTTTTCGCCGGCGCGAATGCGCTTGCAGAGTTTCCGGAACGATTGTTCTTCGATAACGATTTGATGTGGCATGGACAGCAGTTCAATCGGATGGGTCAGGTCGCTACTCTCACAGCGTATATTGAGGGTTCATCAATTTTTACGATCGCGCATCATTCCGACCTCGTCCAGCGTATCTCTCGACACCGCGAGTTCAAGACGCGGGTGGAGAAGATTTTCAAGGGCTGGCATCGCCTGATGCTGAACTGCGTCGCGAACTTCGCCGTCGAACGGGGTATCCATCGCATCTGTGTTCCCGTAGCTCAATTCGCGATGAAACATACCGATGAAAAGCGCTGCGTTCAAAGGGAACTGTTCGAGCGCGTATACGATCGCGCGGTGAATCATCATTTCCAAGCAACGCAAAAGGGGCAGTGGTGGAACATCGACCTTCCCGCCAGGAACTTCATCCCGATGGTCGCGCGGCGCGGTGGTGAATTAATCGAAAATCGAAAGACCGTGTGCGTTTGCCACGATATCGAGCGAGGTCTCGGGCATCAAACTGATGCTGATTTCGCTCGTCGCGCGGATCGTGAAGCGCCGGCGGCGCTGAATCGAATGCTTTCAATCGAATACACCAGCGGTGTGAGAGCGACCTACAACGTCGTCGGTGATATCCTGAACGAGGTTCGGAGTGAGATCGAACAAGATGGACACTGCGTCGCGTTCCACTCATATGATCATGATAGTGAAGCAGCGCAATTAGAGAGGTGCCGGCACGTAGACTACAGGATAAAAGGTTATCGGCCTCCGAACTCTCGGCTGACCCCGGAACTCAATGAGACGAATCTTTCCTGGTACAACTTTGAGTGGCTTGCAAGCTCGGTTCCATCGTTGGGCTTCAGCGAACCGAGGCTGGTTAACCGCATAGTAAAAATTCCGATAAGATTCGATGATTTCGATCTGCACCGTGGCAACCAGACCTTCGAAGGATGGCGGCGGATGGCGATTGATGCGATCATGCGTAACGACTTTGTCGCATTCAGCCTACACGATTGCTATGCGGGGCATTGGCTAGCACATTACGAGGACTTTCTGCGCGAAATACGAAAACTGGCCAGACTGCGGACTCTCGATGAGGTTGCCGGGGACATGTTTCTGGCCGGCGCGCTGTGAGGATTGTCCAAGACGTGGTCTGCGGCAGACATACTCCGTTGGTGGGTTCCAGAATCGAATGATTTCGGTACTATCGAGCGACTGCATCACCGCTCTCATGCCGATCAAGAACTACCACGCTGGCTTCCTGCGCGAAGCGTTAGTCTCGATGTTCGCACAAAGTTCGCCTCGATGGTGCCTGATTGCAATTGTCGAACCGCAGTGTGGCGCCGCATTGATGGATGACTTGTCCGCGGCGCAGTCCGATCGCCGCGTAAGCGTAATTGCCAATCAGGGAATAGGCTTGGCCGCCGCCTTCAATAGCGGGATGCGCGCGGCACGAACTCCGTTCACGGCTATCCTGCTGTCTGACGATGTATGGGTGCCAAAGGCAGCTGAGGTCCTCGCGTCACGCATCCGGGAATGCCCAGAGGTGGACCTTCACCATAGCGGGCTGCGCGTGATCGACGGCGTTGGTAGACCGCTTAGTGGCGTGCGGCATCCCCCGTCGAAGGTCTCACTTGATGACTTTGTTATGGGCTCGCCGGTCAAGCATCTAATTTGTTGGCGGCGCTCCAAAGCTCTTTCTTTTGGCGGGATGCACGAGTCGTCCGATGCGATCGGGCCAGATGACTACGATTTCCCATGGACCATGCTCGAACAAGGCGCTGTAATTCGCGCACTTGACGAATGTTTATACCTGTATCGAGATCATCGCGAGGCCTATCGTATAACGACCCATCTGCCCCGCAGTGCGCAGGTACGCGCGTTGCGACGGATATTCAAGAGACATGGAGTGGCGCCGGAACTCGCTCGCAAGCGTCTTCGCGAGGCCAGGAGTCTCTACCTACGCCAATGCCTTTATCGCAACCGATTCGATCGATGGTTGCGGGATAAAGTGATCGGTATTAATCCCGCCAATGGCTGGCGTCTGCCGATGGAATGGAAGACCGGTGAACCGCGTGCTGGTGGCGAACCCTTCGGCGCCGGAGAATAGACGCGGTGTGCGGCATTGTCGGCATCTTTTCTTACGGTACTAACATCGCCGATCTCCAACAGCCCGTTCGGCAAGCGGTCGACATGATGGCTCGACGCGGGCCGGACGATGAAGGCATCTGGAGCGACGGCCGCGTTTGCGTATTGGGCTTCAGACGTCTTGCGATCCTCGATCTCTCGCCCGCCGGTCATCAACCGATGCTCTCAAGCGATGGGCGCTACGCTCTGGTCTTTAACGGTGAGATTTACAACTTCCGCGAGATTCGACAGAGCCTCGAACTTGAGGGAATTGGCTTCCGATCGACGGGAGACGCTGAAGTCGTTCTGCAAGCATTGGCTAGATGGGGGACCAAGGCGCTCGCGAAGTTCAACGGGATGTTTGCGCTGGGCTTTTACGATGTGCGAGAGAGATCCCTATTGATTGCTCGCGATCACGCGGGCATTAAGCCGCTGTACTATCTGAAAGATCCGGCCGGATTTCTATTCGCGTCGCAATACGATGCGATCATGGCGCACCCATGGACGCGCAATCGTGAGCCCGTTGGGGAGCACCTCTCGCTATACCACCATCTCGGCTATCTTCCAGCGCCGTATGCTTTGCTGCGCGACACTCATGCGCTCGAGCCTGGGACGTGGCTAAGGGTGGACCTGGATAGAAGCATTACTCGCGGCCGCCATTTCGAACTACCGTTATTTCGCGAGCCGGAATTGCACGGGGAAGCAGCTTGCGAGGCCATCGATTCGGCGGTAGCGGCGGCCGTCAAGCGTCATCTGGTGAGCGACGTGCCGGTGGGAGTCTTTCTTTCCGGCGGGATCGACTCGCCGCTGGTAGCCGCCAAAATGGTGGAAGCGATGGGCGCGGGCTTTCCGGCGTTCACCTTGAGCACACTTGGAGATCAGCATGATGAGGCGGAAGAAGCGACCGCATACGCGAAAGAGTTCGGCGTTGAGCATCACATCTGTCCGATCACATCTTCGATCGCGATGACGATGCTGGATGATGTCGTCGCGGCCTGTGGCGAGCCGATGGACGACTATTCTATCTTCCCTACAATGTTGGTCTCGCGGCACGCGCGGGAACGGGTGAAGGTGGTTCTGTCCGGCGACGGCGCAGATGAAATCTTCTTTGGCTATGTTAATAGAATGATCCCATATTTTATTCGCCAAATGCCGGGCATGTGGAGTGGGAATTGGCTGACCAAGGCCAAGGGTTACTACCGGCGCCTGTTTCCTTTAGGACTGGAAACACCGGGTAAGACATACCTGAAGTTCCAATCCTCGGTTAGTCGCGGATGGGCGAAGGCGATTTTTCCTGACCTGCCGGCGTTTCCGGCTGATTTTGTCCTATTCGAGAAGCGGCGAGCACCCATCAATCGTCTCGCTCAATGGATGAGATGGAACGAGTTCAATGGCAACCTCACCCGGATCCTGCTCAAGGTCGATCGCGCGAGTATGTACCATTCGCTTGAGGTCCGGGTTCCGCTGCTGGATCGCGAAGTTGTGGACCTCGCGAGCCGGATCGACTGGCGGAGTTGCCTCGATCTGGTGCGCAGACTCGGGAAGCTGCCCCTGCGCAGCTCCCTCTCTCGCCACGCGCGCTTTCAGACGACCTCGAAGCGCGGCTTCACCGTTCCGATGTCGGAATGGATGCGCGGTCCGCTCCGTTCAATTTTTGAGGACGTTGTCATGGCAAGGACCGACATCGTCGGCATGACCTTCGATCGGAAAGAATTGCGCAGCCGTTTTTCGAAGCATCTCGACGGAACTTCGGACTGTGGTTGGGGCTTGTGGCGCCTGCTAAGTCTCTGTCTATGGGAAGACCATCACTATCGGAGATTCGCGAATGGTGAATGAACAGAGTTATGCTTTGAATGTTGATCCGCCGGCCGTGTCGGTTGTCGTCCCCGCCTACAACGCCGACGCTACCATCGAAGGCTGCGTCGAATCGCTACTGCAGCTGGATCACCCTCCCGGCAGTTTCGAAATAATCGTGGTGGATAATGGCTCGACCGACACGACCTCGGAGCGGTTGAGCCGGTACGTCAATAGAATCCGAATCCTGCACGAAGACACCAGGGGTGCGGCCGCTGCTCGCAACGCTGGAACAAGGCACGCTCGCGGCGAATTGCTGGCGTTCACCGATGCCGATTGCGTCGCCGCGCACGATTGGCTCGTCAATCTGATAGCGCCACTTTCTGATCGGAGCGTGGGTATCTCCGGCGGTGCGATTCACTCGAAAGAGCGCTGCAGCCGTATCGAGGCGTTTGGTCAACGTTTGTACGATCAGCGCGCTGCGATCACAGGATCACCTCCCTACGCGATAACCGCCAACTGGGCATCCCGCGCCAGGGTTCTTAAGGATGTCGGCTGGTTCGACGAGTCCATGATCCGCGGTCAAGACTACGACCTGGCCCAACGAATCCTGAAAGCCGGCTACCGAGTCGCGTACTGCGAAGAGGCTCGCGTGAGGATCAGCACGCCGCGAACGTTCTCCGAACTCTTCCTCAAAGGCATCCAGCATGGACACGCAATCGCGCTGGTTGAGAAGAAGGATTCTTCGTCAACCCCCGCGGGAACCCCGCTCACAACCACATTGATGCGGCAGGTGATTCGAAATTCCCTGCGCTCCATCTTCGGCAATGATCGTTTCGATGCGTTTTGCGCGGCGATTTTCAATGCTGGAAAGCTGGTCGGGAAAATCGGTTGGGCGATTGGGGATGCGCGGTTTCCGCATGGTCTGACGAGCCATTGCCGCCGGCGAAAAATCGAACGCACATCATCGCGAGAACCATCTGAATAATCCGGAGGTGGCACGCGTGAAGTCATCACTCCACGCCAACAGATAAGCAACCAAAACCTCGCAGATATAACTGGAATGAATTCTGGAACGAACCGATTGCTACTGTGTTGCTATGAAGTGCCCGGCTATGGGGGCGCCAGCACCGCCGGCTATCGGCTTTTCCACCGGATGCTCTGCGACGGCATCGATGCGCATTTCGTCAATCTCATCCAACGCGAGGATCAAGGGTTCTTCCATTCCATTTTCGGCGCGCGGTTGGGCAATCCTGTGTCGCTGCCCCACGTGCATAACGTTACGGTTGGCGCCTTGTGCGTCGAACCGCAGCCCGAGTTCAGAAAAGTAGTGGAGGGCGTTTCTCCCCACCTGATTATTGCTGTGGGTTATCTTGCGACCCTGGCCTCGCGGGTGAGCAATCCAAATCACCGTGTGGTTTTCTATACGGCCGGCTGCAACCTCGCACAAATCATGATTACGGAAGGCTGGGCTACCAACGTCGTCGGATTGATGGATAGATCGGATCTTCAGAGGCTGGCGCCACGAGTTCGCAGATATCGCATGGAGCGCGAAGCGGTCGTGGCCGCGAACCTTGTCATCGCGAATTCCTCACAAACGCGGGAGCTTTATTTGCGGTTCTATGAAAATGCGGCGGGCAAGATCTATGATCGCGTCATTTGGTCGGCGCAATGGGCGTTTCAGGCTGCACTCCAGCAAAACCATCGCACGAGGCCATTTGGTGAACGCACCATCGATATGTTGTTTGTTGCTAGCAATTGGGACCGCGCGGAGAAAAACTACTCGATGGTGCGGAAGATCGCGGCAAAATTCCCGCGCGCGAAAATTCACATCGCCGGCAGATTCTCCGATCCTATCCCGGGCGCGAGGCATCACGGACTCCTCCTTGATCATGCGATCCTCGCGTTGATGGGAGATGCGCGCACGCTGGTCTGTCCCTCGACTCTGGATAGCGCCCCAGGGATTTTGTACGAAGCCGCGGCAATGGGATGCAACGTCGTGGCTTCCAGGAATTGCGGTAATTGGCGTCTCTGTCACTCGGAACTTCTCGTGGATCCGTTTGGAATAGGCACTTTTGTCGAATGTATCGCGCGCTCGCTAACTCGCGAATTCGAATCCAACATCGACGAGTTCCTGCAATCGAACAGCTATGTCGATTTGCTCGAAACGCTGATGGTGATGTAAGGGATGCTCTCGCAGACCAGCGATGTCAGCGCCGTAGTGCTCACTCTCGGTGAGGTGACTACCGATCTCGCGATCGCGAGTGTGCAATCTCAGACGTTTCCTGTTCGGGAGATTGTTACGGTGCGCGACGTAAGACCTTTCTACAAGGCACTCACTGCCGGCGTGGAGAAGGTTAGCAGTCCGTTTTTCGTCCAAGTAGATGCCGACATGATCCTGGACCCGGTGTGCCTGCAGCAACTGCGTCAGGCGGTGCGTCACAATACTGGCATCGTCGTGGGGCACTTGCGCGATGGTCTGATTGGCGAAGTGGTCGGCATAAAACTCTTTCGCAAGGAATGCTTCACCGCGGCGGCGATGCCCGATAGCATTTCGCCCGACACCGATTTCGGCCGCAAACTTCACGCGTCGGGATGGAAAACCGTAGAACTCGGCGGCCCGCGCTTCGGTGCCCGCGGGGAGTTGTCGGCCACCATGGGTGAACATCGCCCCTCCTACACGATTCCCTATACCTACGCCAAATTTCGATTGGCAGGCCGGCGCTATCGTTACCGCCGCAGTATGCCCGGAATCCGATGGCACTTTGACCGGCTCGAGAACAGCAGCCATACTGCGGCGCTGGTTGCGCAGATAGGGCTATCACAGGGCATTTTCCTTGATGATGATCGAGACCTGACCGGCAGTTCATTGATGCCCGAGGAATTTGCGCCGCTCGAAGCCTTCCTTAAGCGCGCGGGCGGCCCCGCTTCGAGCCACCTGGATATCCCGTTGCACGGAGCGGCTAACGACATTTTCCGTCTTTGCTATGAAAGAGGCCGGCGATTGTTTCTTGCGGATGACCCTAGCACTTTCGCGCGCGTCATCGCGAGTCTTCGCACGCGGACTAACGACCGGGCCTGGGTGGCCAAGATCGGGCTATGTCGGGGTCTGGTTAGTGCGACACCGAACGAGACGTCAATCGATGAAGACTACCGAGTGTTGGGAACCTTCCTAGTGGATGATGAATCGGCTTTCACTCATCTGAAGAGATTCAAAAGAAAGCTGCGCAGGCTCCTGCTTCACCCGCGGAGCTTGTTATCCGAGTCAAACGATTGATTTCGAAGTGGATCGACGCCTCGCGCCGGCGTGCATTCTCCATTTTGCAAAGCGTGAGGTACCTTGCCCATCGCGGGGGAATTAGTCGCAATCGGCTCTATCAATCGCTTGTCGATCGCATGAGTTGGTGGCCGCTCGCGTGGTTCAGCGGGACGATTTGCCAACCTGGCGCGCAACCGAATGTTGCCTACGTGCTTTGGCACTATCCGATTTTGAGCGAGACGTTCATCCAGCGCGAGATAAAGGCCGTTCGCCATGCCGGCATCGCTATTCAGATAGTCGCTGAGGCGCCCGAAGAGCCGACGATTTCCGCTCTGAAATCGGTTGAGGGCGGTGTCACCTATCTGGCGTCCATCGACAAAACCGCACGTCGTCGACTCGCATGGGCATTTTTTTATCCGCGCCCGCTACGATTTTTGAATCTATTGCTCTATATCTTGTTTCATCGCTATGCCAACTACAAGACCATCCGCAATGACCTGGATCTAATGCTCAAGTCGTGTCATCTTGCGGCCATCCTGAAAGAACAAAGCATCAATCACGTTCATGCTCCATGGGCTGATACTCAGGCATTTATTGCGATGATCGCGGCACGCTTACTTAACCTCTCATACAGTGTCCATGTCCGTGCGTCTGAGCTGCATGCGAATTCGTTCAGCTTCGCCATTCCCGAAAAACTTCTCAACGCAAGTTTTGTCGTGACCAATAGTCTTTTCAACGCGCAGCATCTACGACCTATTCTCGCTGAACGCGCGGCAGAACGCCTGCACATCATTTACAATGGACTCGACCTGGCGCAGTTCAACCCCAGCGAGCATCGCAAGTCCGACGCAATTACAATTCTGGCAGTAGGACGACTAGTGGAGGCGAAGGGCTTTCCGGTTTTGTTAAAGGCCTGTCAGATAATTCGCGATCGGGGAATTCGGTTCCATTGTGAGATCATAGGCGGTCAGCAAGAAGAGCGCGACGCCAATACCTACCTTGTTCTTAAGAAGCTCCACCGCAGCTTGAAGCTCGAGGACCATGTGCGCTTCCTTGGGCCGCAACCTTTCGATCGCGTTCTCGAGGCATACAACAACGCCGATGTTTTCGCCCTCCCATGTGTGATTGCGGCGAGTGGGAGCCGCGATATAACTCCTAACTCATTGCTCGAAGCAATGGCCATGCGGCTGGCCGCGGTTTCGACTCCCAGTGGCGCGATCCCTGAGATCATAGATGACGGTGTCAATGGTTTATTGATCCCGTCCAATGATGAGGGGGCGCTCGCCGACGCCCTGATCATACTTGCGCAGGACCCGGTCTTGCGCCAGCGTCTCGGTCGGGCAGCGCGCGAAAAAATCCAAAGCCGATTCGACATCGCTCGTAACATGGATCACTATGCGACGTTGTTCAGGAATAATGTTTGACGAGGCAAATAACGGCACATTGCGATGGACAGGCGACTGGCAAGTAGTTTGATGATCGCCCATGTCAGCACTAAACAGCGCTTTCTGAACCTGCTTCCCGATTGGTTCGTCGTTGTCGCACGGCATCGGAGAATCCATGGCGCGTTCCCGAACATTATCAGGCCCGCGACCTTCAATGAGAAGATAGTTCATCGAATACTTTTCGATCGCCGCCCTCTCTTGACACAGCTAGCCGACAAGGCTGAGGCGCGTTCCTACGTCGAGTCGCGGCTCGGTCCGGAGATTTTACCGAAGCTGCATTCTTTGACCGCGAACCCTGATACGATTCCTTTCGACGGCCTTCCCGACAAGTTCGTGGTCAAACCGACACACGCGTCCGGTTTGGTCCGGATTATTACCGACAAGCGATCGCTCAATCGGGCGGAGCTGATCGAGACTTGTAACCATTGGTTGGGGCAAAGTCTTTACCAGATTACCCGAGAATGGCCTTACAAGAATGTCAAGCCACAGATCATTATCGAGGAGTTCATCGATGATGGTATGCAGGGTTCGCCGATAGACTATAAGTTTTTCGTTTTCGACGGCGTCGTAGAATTCATTCAGGTCGATGTGGATCGCTTTAGAGGGCACCGACGACGACTCTTTACTCCCACCTGGCAGAAGCTAGCGGTGCGATATCAGTACGAGGACATCACCTCTAATGTTTCAGCGCCGATACATTTGGACAAAATGATTGCCGCGGCAGAGAAGCTTGGCCGGGATTTGGACTTTATCCGCGCTGACTTTTATGACACTCCGCGACGGACGTATTTTGGAGAATTGACAACGACCCCTGAATGCGCGATGGGGATTTTTGACCCGATCGATTTCGATCGCTATTTGGGAAGTAAGTGGACCTTGCCGCCTAAGTGGTCGTTTAGGCGGCGCACAGTACCCTGATCTGGCGGTCTCGAAGTGCCGGAAGGATACAGAATCTTGTCAGGCACGCCACATCGGAAGCCGAGCAAGTGCGGAAAACGCGCGGCAGCAGGCCCTCCGCCGCGCAGCACGATCTTCTATTCGTCGGGCCGCATTGTCGAGGAGTCTTCGCCCAAGGTCTGGAGTGTGTTTGTATGGAAACAGATTCGCGACGTTGCACTTGGATCGGATCCCCAAGGATCCCGATTTGCAACGCTTCCCCGACGTGATCGGGCACATCGTGAATGCAAAGCCTATCCGGCACTGCTGAAGCGACGGTTTGCTTGAATCCCACTGGCGTTGGGTAACAGCTATGAAAGCGGGTAGCCCACCTATTTGGATGACCCGCGCCCGATTTCATAAGGTATAAAGGCCTTAACTCACGACGTCCATTATCGACCCGTGATGTCTCGCCGTGTAGCATGAAGTTTAGCGTTGCAGCAACGACAATCGCGCTGGAGATCCGACGATAGTGACCAATCCCGCATGAGCTGCCGCCTGAATCTGTCAATGAATTTAAATAGTTCTAAAGATCCAGCGTCGTCTGATCGCGAATCTTTTACTTTGCTCGCACTCACGGCGTGTATCCTTACCGCCCTGCTGTTTGTTAAAGCCCTGTACATTCAATATCCAATAGTCTTCGGCGACGAAGCCGTCTATGCGTTACAAGCAAAGTACCTTAAGGATCCACATCTTGACCGAGCCTTGCCGAATTTGCTTTTCCTCTATCTTTACCATACGGCGTCGTGGTTTGGCCGCGATCATATCGAGTTTTCAAAGTTTCTGAACTCAACTTTCTTTGGCTTATCTTTCTTTCCGCTCTACCTCACTGGGCGCCGGTTTCTGTCAAGTAGAGGCGCATACCTGTTCGCGATTGGGGTGGTTCTTTCCCCGATTGACTCCTACTCGGTGTATATGATGCCCGAGTCGATGTACTTCTTCGTGTTTTGGGTCGTGACCTACATTCTGGTGGGTCAGCTAACCGATAAGCCTGTTCGGGGAGGACTGTGGCTAGGGTTTGCGCTCGCCGCCTTGACCGAAGTGAAGCCTCACGCATTCATATTGGTCGGCCCGATCCTCATAATATTCGTCGACATGTCTTTGCGCGGGCGCCGTATTCTTTCGTTCCATCAGATATTGTATTGCGGCTTAGCTTGTTCGCTCGCCTTGGTTGTAGGCCGGCTGATCATCACCCACTTGGCCGGTGCAAATTCAACGATTGATGTGGCGGGTAAATTCTACGGCAGGCCTTTGCATCGCGCCATGACCGAGGCGCACTCTTCGGTTTGGCCCATGGTGGGTTTTTTGATCGAAGGACATCTGATCTACCTCGCGCTACTGTTTTGGCCCCCAATAATATTAATTGTTTGGCCGATCACTGCGGAAGGAAGGCCATTAGACAAGAAATCAATCGGGCTGGAATCGCTGGCCATCGTGTGTCTCGTGAGCATCGGACTGATTGTTCCGGTCGCCTCGACCTTTGTCGCTAAACTGCTAGTGCTCAACCCCGTTCCTGGCGAAATGTGTCGGGTTCACGCGCGCTACTATGATTTCGCGTTTCCCGCGCTGGTGCTCTTGTTTCTTGCTCGAACCGCCCCCGACGCTGAGCCACGGAGATGGCCAGGTGCGTTCAAGATCGTCGTTATCTGTGGAGCGATCATCGCTGGCCTGCTGGCCTGCTACCGCGCGGCAAACTACTGCCCGCACTTTGTCGATTTTCCAGAACTCAGCGCGATTCCCGCCGACGAATTCCATATTGCATTTCTCGTTGTAGGATGCCTCGGCTCAGCCGCATGTCTGGCTTTTGTGGACAGGAGAACGGCGAGGGTTTGCTACTGCGTTTTCATCGGCGTCGTGGCTTTCGCCGGATCGATCGACGCTTTCAACGCCCAACGAGCCTCGACTGTCCCTCCCTCGGAAGTCGACCTGGCTGCGATATCGGTCCGTGGTCTGATAGCTTCAAGCCAAGTCGATGACGGCGTGGTCATCGCCAAGACCCAAGACTTGCGCATGGAACGTGCGCTATTCCACTTGTACTCACGCTCGCAGCAGAAAATGGTCAAGCATCCAGTACTGATCCCAGGAGACGTTCCATCCGGAACAAAATGGGCGCTTTTACTGGATCCGTATTTGGTTGATATCCCATTTTATTCGAAAGTAGAGGGAAGAGGCTATGAATTCCTTCAACTCGCTCCGGGTGGGACATTAACTGCGACCGCGGGTTCGAAATCAGTATCATATCCGAGGACTTACAATCTCTCCGGCAACGGTGAGCAGTCGCTCTGGTTATCTGGATTTAATCCTCAGGAAAACTGGGGCGTCTGGACCCGTGACCAGTTGGCGCGAGTATACTTCGCTGCTCCCATATCGGGTAACCTGCGCATCAGGATCAAAGGGAGAGGATATGGGCCGAACGCGACGCGACCGGTCGAGCTCCGAATTGGGGGTTTCGAGCAATCCGCAACATTCTCGGATACAGTTACAGAAGTCGATATGAAAGTGAATCTCCCTGCACAGACCTATTTCCTCGAATTCTCCGGGATGACTCCAGTATCACCGAAATCGTTGGGTCGTTCAGAAGATTCACGACCGCTAGGATTAGGTTTATTGGAAATCCAAATCGATCAAGTCTCAAATGCACCTAACTTCTAGGGTTTCGTAGTGGGCCCTGGGAGGGCATCGGGTGCGACCGAAGTGCTTGCCCAACCCTGCCCACAGTCGAGCTAGGTTCAATCGGTACTTAGCTGGCGCAAGGTCGCCGCTGCGGCGCAACGGGCGGATTGATCGAAGATCCGGCTCTTCGCTGCGCTCCGTTCTCCTGAGAAATTGCGTCTCCGCCGGGTTAGAGCCGCCCGCTTTCAGCGAAGAGCCTCGGAGCGCGCGCCAGATCGCATCCTCGGGCGACGATTTTTCGCCAGCGGCGAAAATACTCAGTGGCGATGAAGGGGTGCTCGCGCAACTCGTGCCTTTTCGAACTCGCGTTGTTACCGTCGGTACGCTCGGGAAAGTTAAGTAAGCAGGCGCAGCGACCTCCTGCAGTCCGGGCGGTCACCGCCATCTCGAGTACGTAATAGTGTGCCAATGGGTCTTCGCCGACGCGTCCTTTAGCGGCCCTCTCGATAAGATCACTAACGAACGATTTGCACGAACCGCATCCCAGGCCAGCGAGCTTTGCAATCATGACAGGGTGAGGCAAAACTTCTGGAAGAGCGCTTATAGATTTTCGCCCTCGCCGTCCAACCGCGGAGCTCTAGTCTTTCCGCCGGCAAACGAGTACTTGTCCGTCCTTCAATCTTGTGGTTGTTGAACGAGGTCCGGGGTTTCACCATTTTGCCGTCGCTGAGAAGGTTCCTGCGTTTTTGGATTTAGCCCGGACACGCGTGGGCGTCCCCGGCAATGGTGATACCCAGCGTGAGCGAGCTCGAGCAAGCAAACGAGAGGCGAGTGGGAGAGGCAACGATGTGCGGTCCACGGGCAGACCTAATGAAATGCCACGCCGAACTCGCTCATATGGGTTCAAATTAATCCGTCGGTGTCCACGTAAACTGTCAAGCGCCGGCGATCGCGAGTGAAGCCCATCCTGCGTCCAGCCATGGTTCGAAAGGCTGAATATCTGCACAATGTCTCTCGCTGAGGCGATAGATGACGACAATTCGCTCCGACTCCCTATTTAGAATCGCACGGTGGGCAGTAGCGACCACCTGGGGAACCAATCGCGCGTTGACGGCGACCTACATCGGCTTGCAGGCGGTCCAAGGCGTACTTCCCGCCCTACAGGCTCTGGCCACCCGGGGGCTTATCGATTCGGCGGTGAGCCAAGTACGCGTTCATAACGAGTCGCTCAGAACCGTGGCTCCGTGGCTCTCGGTTATCTTTGCTCTCACCATCACCGAGGGAATCTGTCGCGTCTTGCAGGACTTCGTTTCGCGCAGGTTGGAGGATGACCTGAACTTGGAACTGAATAGCGCATTGCTGGTGCACGCGGCCGGCCTGGATGTCAGTTTTTTCGAAGATCCCGCTTCAGAGGACCTGCTTTACCTCGCGAAGCAAAGTACCGCGCGCAGCATGCTACGGTTCGTCGGCAGCACCCTCAATTTGTTTTCGTACCTCTTACAGCTGGTCACGCTGCTGACCGTACTGATCGCCATCGAGCCCTTGGTCCTCGTTCTGGCCCCGGCAGGGTTACCCTATATGTGGTTTCAATGGCGACTTTCGGAAACCAAGCATCAACTTGAAACCTCGCGGGCAACCAAGCGCCGATGGACCCAATACTTTGTGTCTGCGCTGACGGACGCGGGATGGGTGCCCGAAGTTAAAATCTTCGATCTGGCGACGCTCCTTATCGGCAAGTTCCGTGCAATCATGACGGAATTTCGCGACCAGGATCATCGGGTCCTCATTCGCGTATTGCGGGCCGCCATGCTCTTTTCAACTCTCGCATCGGCACTGCTGTTTCTGCTCTTTTTTCGCGTCGCCGCCCGGGTTCTGCGGGGCACCTCGACTCTAGGTAATCTGGCCATTTTTGGGGTCGCCTCGGGTCGTTTAAGGTGGACTTTGGAGAGCCAGATAAGCGCAGTTGCGGCGATTCGCGAAGAAACACTGAATGTTTCAGATCTTCGCCAATTGTTGGCCGCCCAATCGAGCCTAATCAGCAAGACCGGGGTGCCAGGTTCGCGGTTCGTCCGAGGCGAAATTGAGTTCGACCGTGTCTCGTTTGCTTACCCGGGGTCCGGCAAACCGGTGCTGCAAGATCTGTCCCTGACCGTCAGGGAAGGTGAGACCCTCGCACTCGTCGGTGAGAATGGCTCGGGCAAATCGACTCTGGTTAAGCTTGTGGCGCGATTCTATGATCCGACCTCCGGGTGCGTGCGGCTCGACGGTCATGACCTGCGCGAACTGGATCCTGATCAACTGCGCTCTCATCTATCGTTTGTCTTCCAACAGTTCGGCCGCTATGAGGGGACCGTCGCCGACAACATCGACTACGGCGATTGGCAGCGACTTGCCGGCGATAGAAACATGGCCCGCCAGATCGCGCGCGAGGCTGGCCTGGAGGAGATGATCCGTGCGCTCCCCGAAGGGATCGACACGGTCATAGGACGCAAATTTGGGCGCTTCACCCTTTCTGACGGTCAATGGCAGCGAATCGCGATAGCGCGCGCCTTGGCACGACCGGCAGAAATAGTGATTCTTGATGAACCATCATCGAATCTTGATCCGATGGCTGAACGCGCGCTGGCGACGCATTTTCGAGCCTTGGTGAAAGGACGAACCGCCATTATCGTCTCGCACCGACTCTCGACGGTGCGGATCGCCGATCGCATCGCGGTAATGCAACATGGACGCATCGTCGAAATCGGAACTCATGCGGAGTTACTCGACAGGAATGGACACTACGCACACCTCTATTCGGGGCACCTTCCAGACGGACAATAGGTCGAAACCACCTCGCTCCGCCCTCGCGGCACAGCAGTACCCCGCGGTCCGCAAATATTCAACGACGGTACGCAGCAAGGCCACGAGGGCGTACCCATGGTAAAGTCCGTTCAATACGGCGTGAGCGACCTGTGCGGAGCGAATTGCTGATTTTGGCAGAACGGGACGATGGAGTGCAGACTTGCGATCGTTCGAGAGAGGGTTAGAGTTCCGCTCCGAATGATGAGACTGCTATTACCATTGATCGGCCACTTGCTGGTGACGCTCCCGCGACTTGCCGGTCGCGGCGGTGTTCGCTCGGTGGTGGCGGAATCGCTCGCAGTAAAGCATCAACTGCTGATCATGCAGCGTTCGCAGCGACGGGCCCCCAGTCTGACCTCGTGGAACCGGCTACTGCTGGGATTCTACACGCTTTTGGTGTCACCCAAGCGTAGGCGTAAAATGGCCGTGATACCCAAGGCTTCGACGCTGTTGCGCCTTCACCAGGCTTTGGTGAAGCGCAAATATCATCCTGTATAGCTCCCAGCGACCCCGTCGTCCTGGGCCCAAAGGTCCCTCCCGCGAGTTGATTGCTGCGGTGGTCGAGATGAAACGGCGCAACCCGCGCTTGGGCTGCCGCAAAATTGACGAGCAAATCTCGAATGCATTCGGCCTCGCGATCAACAAGGACGTCGTCCGGCGCATACTAATTCAGCACTACCCACCGGCGCCGGGCGGCGATGGCCCCTCTTGGCTCTCGGTTATCGGGCAGGCCCGAGACAGCCTGTGGAGCGTCGACCTCTTTCGCTGCGAGTCAATTCTGCTCCAGAGTTACCGGGTCATGGTGGTGATGGATATTTTCACGCGCCGGATTATCGGCTTTGGTGTCGCCGCCGCCAATCTTGACGGACCCGGCGTATGCCGAATGTTCAACCGCGCGATCGCGAGACAGCGCATGCCGAAACATCTTTCCTCGGATCACGATCCACTGTTTCGTTTTCGGCGCTGGCGTGCGAACCTTCGGATCCTTGAGGTTGATGAGATCAAGACCATTCCCAGCACACCCCGTTCGCATGCTTTCGTCGAGCGATTGATCGGGACCATCCGCCGCGAATACCTCGATCAGACTCTGTTTTGGAACCAAGGCGATCCGGAAAGGAAGCTCGAAGGTTACAAGGTCTATTACAACCGATATATCGCTGCCACACCGTACTGGCCGGAATCACGCCGGCTCAGCGCAGTGGCACTCCTGCCCATCTCATCGCCAACCTTGACTCATATCGCTGGCGACCACACTGCAACGGCCTCTTTCATACCCCGGTCGCCGCCTGAGTTGTATTTCGCCACACACAGCTTGACGAGCGCAGCGGTCGCGACACGGTTTTAAACACCGCTGAGATGAAGCGCAAACGGGCCGTGACGCCATTCTCCGTCTGGTTTCGGAATATCTGTTCGTCTTTCTATCTCAAACCCGAGAAAGCCGGAGCGTCTTCAAGGGTTGGCTGTTGAGTTTCAGGCGCCAATCGAGGCTGTTTGGTTCAGAGGGTTTTGGCTCCTGATTCGATCTAATCTGTAAGACCACGAGAAGAGTGGGCGAGAGGCTCGACGGACAATGAATCTAAACTTGATTCCGTCGGGTCTCGGAACGCTCGACGAAAGGTTGGTGACTGGCAAGAGTCACCGGTCTTCGCTCAGGCGATTATCGAATCGGACCGAACCCTTAATGGGCATAGTACCAAAGTACCATATCTCTGGGTTCGAAGCTGAACCACTATTGAAGGGCCTACGAGACTGAGCCGTCGCGCACTGCAATACAATCGAATCTTACAGCAAGAAAGTCTTGGGACTACTCGCTTCCGAAGACGAGTGCTTTCGGGTTCCGGCAAGCAGACGACGCGTTCTAACACCGATAGACCATAAGAACTCCCGGCTACTTGGAAGAACTGAATCATTGCCACAATCAGGAAAAGCGGCGCGGTTGAAACAGTCAGAGGAAAAATGAATCCCAAAGTTAACGTTCACAGTTACACCTCGATGTGTAGATTGTTGGTTGCCACACTCGCGATTTCCATTGTTTTACTCGATGTTCCCGGTTACGCGGCCGACAGCATCGAAGGTCAAGTGCTCAGCGCAGGTGCACCGATCGCAAAATCGACGGTGACTCTATGGTCCGCGAGCGCCGACGCGCCCAAGCGGTTGGCTCAAAATCAGACCGGTGATGACGGGAGATTCACTTTGAGCGCCGAAGGATCGCCTGATGGCATCCTCTACATAGTTGCCAAAGGAGGGGTACCAGCTGCGAACAAGGGTGGTGGCGACAACCCGTCGATAGCACTCATCTCAGTGCTAAGCAGCAAGCCCCCGGCACGGGTCGTCATCAACGAACTCACAACCGTAGCGTCCGCTTTCACAACTGCTCGATTCATCAACGGCGAATCGATCTCCGGAAATCCGCTCGGACTCAAGATCGCCGCTGGAAACGCTCCGAACCTTGTCGATCCCGAAACCGGCGGGTGGGGGAAGGTACTGATGGATCCACTGAACAGCTCCCGCACCACGACCATGGCGAACCTGGACACGCTTGGCTCCCTGGTCGCCGCGTGCTTCACGGTTGGCAACGACGATTGGCGCGCCCGCTTCTTCAAAGCCGCAACCCCGACCGGCGGAGCAACTCCCACCGACACCTTCGAAGCGATGGCCGGGATCGCGCGCGAGCCGTGGACGGCTCCCAAGGCACTCTACGCGTTGTTCAACGAAGCCTACCCGCAGCCTAAGGATGGCTCCCGGCGCGCAGCGCCATTCGCACCGTATCTCGCCTATGTCCCGGATGACTTCGCTCTCTCGCTGAGTTTCTCGGGCGGCGGGGATTTCGCCAATGGCCGGTTCATGTTCGACGCGGACGGCAATCTCTGGTGTGGCATGAACTGGATGCCCGGCTCGCAGTCCGGGGTTAACAACAGCATCGGTGGTGGTGTGGGCAAGTTCAGCCCCAACGGAACCGCGCTCTCGCCGCCGATTACCGGATTCACCGGCATGGGCATCGACGGCGTCGGCTGGGGTACTGCCGTGACGAACGACCGCGTCTGGATCAGCAGCTTCAACGGAAAGATTCTCGTCATGGATTTCGACGGCCATCCGGTCGCCTCGGAAAGCGATTTCCCATTCAAGGAAAAGCTCC
>Ga0210398_10000560_pt1 | contig 41980 bp, 35 predicted proteins | sample IncBWC4OmetaG_FD_161047 | JGI IMG/M metagenome (GOLD analysis project Ga0210398, IMG submission 161047) | Forest soil microbial communities from Barre Woods Harvard Forest LTER site, Petersham, Massachusetts, United States - Inc-BW-C-4-O | ecosystem: Environmental > Terrestrial > Soil >... | reverse complement strand
ACCTCTCCGGTGTTCTACTACGATCCGCGCGTTGGTCTGATCTACGATCTCTTCGGTACCGGCAAAACGCTGTTCCGCGCCGGCTACGGAGCGTATCGTTATCAGATTTCCGTCAACGAAGCGACCACCGACAACGTCGGCGATGGCCCAAAAGGCATCGTCAACTACTCGTCGCCTAAGGCGTTCGCAGGCTATGCCAACGTCGCTGCCGGAGGTACACCGCCAACTTCGGTGAGCGAATCTTCGTGGCTGGGCAACGCCTCGATTGGCGCCGATCTGCTGGGTGACGACCGGACTCCGTTCACCGGCGACTGGAACGTATCGATCGATCAGGCGGTGCCATGGCAGTCGCTGGTCGAAGTTTCCTACGTCGGCAACAAGACGTCCGGCGAGGAATTCAACGGCGGCAACGGCAATATCAACAACCTGAACAATCTCCCGCTGGGAGCGTACTGGAAGCCGGATCCGATTACGGGAAAACTGTGCTCTCCATCGGCACCTACCAGTGCAACGGCGGGTTGTAACGAAACCGACTTCCGGCCCATGCACAATTACGGGAACGTTTACCTGTTAACCCACCAGAGCTATGAGAAGTACAATTCGCTGCAGGCATCGTGGAGAAAGAACGGCGCCCTGCTCAACTTCCAGGCGAACTACACCTTCAGCAAGGTGATGGGCATCTGGGACGGTGATACTTCAAATGGCTTCGGTAACGGAACTACGGTATGGCCGTATGCCATAGCGCCCAACTACGGACCACTGGACTACGATCACACCAACATCTTCAACATCTGGTACATCTACAACCTGCCGCGGCCGATCCACGGTAATCGTCTCCTGGCGACGGCAATTAACGACTGGAAGCTCTCCGGCTGGAATTCATACCAGAGCGGCTCTTACCTCCAGGCGAACCTGCCCAACCTGAATGCGGGCTGGCCTTCTGCAGCGAACAGCGGCACTCTGTTCACCATGCCGAATGGTCTGCCGGCGAATGGGATGAGCACATCGAGCTGGCTGGGCACGGCTTCAGTGAACGATCTGATGCCACTGCTCACCTGTAACCCGGCGTCCGGAAGGAAATCCGGCTTCTACTACAATGCGAACTGTTTCGCCACACCCAGCACGATCGGTACAGAAGGACCGCTGCACTGGCCGTACATGAGGTTGCCGGCCTACTATACGAACGATCTCTCGATCTTCAAGAGCTTCCCGACCAGGGAAAGTCAGAGGCTCGAGCTTCGTGTCCAGGGTCAAAACTTCATCAACCATCCGTTGCCGCAGTTCGATCTGAACGGCAGCAACAGCGATGACCAGATCAACTTTAACCCGAACGGCGGTTGCACCAGCTCTGCCGCCTGCCTGGGAGCTCCTCCCGTCAACGCATCCACCAGCGGTAAACCGCTGTTCACCACTGGACAACGGCTCATGACCTTCTCTGCGAAGTACTACTTCTAAGAGACGGTACCCTCCAAACCGGAAGGGGTGGCGAAAGCCACCCCTTCTTTATATAGTTTGCAGGAGCATGCTCCCTTCCGGATTCTTACGGCCCGCGACCCTGCTGGCGTGCCTGGCCGCAACCGCTCTGCTGCTGATCCATGCTGCGCCTGCTCCGAGTCCGATTCGTTTTGAGCTCAGGAAAATACCCTTTCGTCTCGAAAATGACGAAACCTCTGCCCGGAATGCACCCGAGAGCATGGCCGGGGGCGTTGCTGTCTTCGATTACAACGGCGATGGCAAGCCGGACATCTTCTTTGTCAACGGCGCCAACCTCGCCACCCTGAAAAAGGACGACCCGAAGTATCGCAATCGCCTTTTCCGCAACAACGGCGACGGAACGTTCACCGATGTAACTGACGCTGCCGGTCTGGCGGGCTCCGGCTATGACATTGGCGTTGCCGTGGGCGACTACGACAACGACGGGTGCCCGGATATTTTCGTTGCCGGCGTGTATCGCAACACGCTGTATCACAACAACTGCAATGGAACGTTCACCGACGTGACGCGAAAGGCGGGTCTCGCAGATTCGGACGATCCGCAGTACGGGCCGCTGTGGGCCGAGGCCGCGGTCTGGGTCGACGTCAACAATGATGGTCTTCTCGACCTGTTCATTGTGGATTACATGCGGTGGACCTACGGAGCGCAGGCCCTCTGTCACTTTGGCGACATTGCCGACTATTGCCATCCCCGCTATTACAAGGGGCAGCCGAACCGGCTCTTTCTGAATAACGGCGACGGCACATTTCGGGACGTTTCAAAGGAGTGGGGTATCCGCGATCAGGTGGGCAAAGGGATGGGAGTCGGCATGGCCGACTACGATCTCGATGGCAAGCAGGATCTTTTTGTCACCAACGATGCCGAATACAACTTTCTCTTCCATAACCTGGGCAAAAAATTCGAAGAGGTTGCGTTCGATGCCGGTGTGGCGCTTCCCGAGGGCGGGCAGTTTATCTCCGGGATGGGGCTCGACTTTCGTGACTTCAACAACGACGGCTATCCCGACCTGGCGTTCGTAGCGCTCAATAACCAAACTTTCCCTCTCTTTCAGAACACCGGTAAGGGGGATTTCCGTGAGGTGACCACGCCCAGCGGCATGCGCGACCTGACCATGAAGATGTCCGGCTTTGGCGCCGCTCTCTACGACTTCGACAACGATGGATGGAAGGACCTGTTCGTCACGCGCGGCCACGTAGAGTCTCAACCGCTGCCAGGGACGGAGATTGCGCAGTACAACACGGTCTTTCGCAACCTGGGGTCGAGCGGAAAATGGGCGGCTCTGACGGAAGAAGCCGGCCTGGATGCGGCGCCGCAAGCGCGCCACCGTGGCTGTGCTCTGGGCGACCTTGATGGCGATGGACGTGTCGATGTTGTGGCCACCGCGTTGTCAGCTCCCGCGGAGATCTGGATCAACCGCAGCGAACACGCAGGGCACTGGCTCGACATCGCCCTGCGGGGTACCCACAGCAACCGGGACGGAATCGGCGCGCGGATCAAGGTGGTCAGCCCAACCGTTGGCGCTCAATACAACCACATGACCACGAGCGTCTGTTACGCATCCTCCAGCGACGGGCCGGTTCACTTCGGGCTTGGGCCCGACACGGAAGCGGATACGGTGGAGGTTCACTGGCCGGCTGGCGGCGTCCAAACGCTGAGCCATGTCAAGGCGGATCAGGTGCTGAAGGTTACCGAGCCGGGTTCCGGGAGCGATACGAAAGCCGCCAACGCCGCGGCCTCTCACTAATCGTTACTTGCCAGGACCCTGTTGCTGCTGTTGTGCAGTGAGCCTTTCGACGATCTGCCGCTCGCGAGCGCCGTCAGCGGAGCGGTGCAGCTTGTAGTAGAGAGTCGCAAGCTCGACATGCGGCTCCAGCCACTGCGGATCATCGGTGACAAGTTTTTCCAGCTGCTCGACGGCGGCCTGATAATCGCCCGAGGTACTCTTCCACATCGCCGACTCATAACGGGCCATCGTGGAATCCGGCTTTAGCTCCAGTGCCTCATCCAGGTACTTCTTCGCCTCCTCCATGTTGCGCTGCTGATAGAGAATTGCGCCAAGATAGAGGTTCGCGTCGAAGTCGTTGGGATTCTGTTTGAGAGCCTCGCGAAAAGCAGGCTCGGCAGCCTTCGCATCGCCGTCCTTGTCGCGGGCGGTGCCATCCAGCGTGCACAGGCCGGGCAAAGAGGGATCGAGGTGCATGGCATTATCCAGATCGCGGCGAGCCTGGGCGAATTCGTTCAGGTCGAGCAGCGTTGAGCCAGCGAGCATCCAGGCGTCGGCACTCTTGGTCATGGCCGCTGACTTCTCCACGCGGGTCGCGCCGTCGCGAGGATGGCCGCCGCGGATCAGGGCCTCACCCAGTGCATATTCAAAGTCCGGGTTGGCGCCGTTCGCGGGTTCGAGAGGTGTCAGCATGGCGATGGCGTCGGCGGCCTTTCCCGCCCTCGTCTGCGCATCGCCCAGCAGGATCGCAATGCGCACCTCGCGTGGGCTGTCCCGATGAGCGGCGGCATACTGCTCCAGAGCATCCGGCAGATCGCCCTTGCGTGCGTAGGCCAGGCCAAGATCGAGATGGACAGAACCGAGTTGCGGCGCCAGCCGGAGAGCCACCTGATATTGAGCGATCGCAGCGTCCACCTGCCCCGTGTGCGCCAGGGCGGCTCCCAGGTTCACGTGGGCGGCCAGGGTTTCGGGTCGAACCGCGAGCACCGCCTGATAGTCGCGGATCGCGGCCGCGAAATCGCCCTTCTGCTGCTCTTCGATGGCGCGGCTCAGAAGCTGATCGGGAGAGATGTTCTGCCCAAACATCCCTCCAAAGAACAGCATTACCAGGGAGACCAGACCGGCGAGCATCGCCCCCAGAATAGCCTGGAATCGAGGGGTTCGATGCGCGATAATCAAGGGTTTGCGGGGCCTGCCATGAAAACGAAACCTCTCCTGCTTTTCCTCCTCGTCTCATTTTTTCTGCTCGATCACGCCGCGTGTGCGCAGGGAATTCCCACTGGAGGCGGCACGAGCACGACCGTGCGCCCCGATTCGGTGCAGGATTTGGGATACCTCGGCTACATGGCGAATTCCCCCAATGGAGTCGCCGCCGGATCGGGACTTTGGGGGAAGGTTGTCGTGGAGGGCGATCCGCTTCTGTGGGAGCCGATTCCGATCGCGCTCTCCTGTGCGACGGGGAAGACCGATCTGACCACGGCAGCCGGGCCCGACGGCCGGTTTGCCATTACCAGGGTGAATCTGCCTGCCGCCTACACGCTTGATGGCGACGTGCGCCGGCAGATGGAACAGCACTATGAGGGTTGCACGGTGCGCGCGGAAGTCGCCGGGTATCGTTCAACGACAGATACCATCACCGAGCGAGTTCTCCGGGACAAGCCTTTCCTTACGGACATCGTCCTGACCCCGCAGGAGGACGCGCCGGGGACGGATATCAGTTCCGTTACAGGCCCGGCATCGGCCGATGCGCGAAAGTCCTTCGAGAAGGCGCACGAGGAGTGGCTGCACCGCAATCTGGATGAAGCCAGGAGCAATCTCGAGCAGGTTGTGAAGATTGATCCTAAATTTGCAGAGGCATGGTATTTGCTGGGCCGCCTGCAGGCTTCGTCGGACGTCAAGGCTGCCACCGATTCCTTAAAGCAGGCGCAGGCTGCGGACCCCAGGTTCGTAGCGCCGTGCGTCTGGCTGGCCATGATTGCGATCCAGCACCGAGACTGGCAGGAGGCGAGTGACTGGGCTGCGCGGGCCCTGGACCTGAACCCCTCAGGAACGGCCCGGATCTGGTACGAAAACGCCGTAGCCGGTTACAGACTGGGAAAGAACGAAGCTGCCCGCACTGCTGCGGAGCATGCTCTCGCCATGGATCCGGAACACAACGTCCAGAATGCTGAAGATGTCCTCGCCCTCACGCTCATCAACAAGGGTGATTATTCTGCGGCGCTCGATCATCTGCGCAACAGTCTCACGTACGTATCCCCCGGACCCGATGCGGACCTGATCAAACGGCAAATCGCGTTCGTGGAGCAGAAGAGCGCCAGGGGCGGGAAGTAATTCTTCCTGTCCCATTCGCGGCGGAGTTTCCTGCTCATACCAGACCGCACACCGTAATCCTGAACCTCGATTGTGTGCTGATAATCTAGGACTGTTCCCATTCAGCAAATTTCAATCCCTGGCTTTACCGGCGGTTGCGCCGCTCTGTGGTGACCGGGGCCTCTGTTAAGACCGCACCCGCGCAGGGTGGCGGAAATCACTGCTCGAGACGGACGACGACTTGGCGGAACTGCATTACGACGAGGCCAACTGGAAGCCGAGCCATAACCCGTGGCTGGTGGCGCTCACCGTCACCCTGGCAACGTTTATGGAGGTGCTCGACACCTCCATCGCCAATGTAGCTCTGCCGCACATGGCCGGCACTTTGGGCGCGAGCCAGGACGAGGCCACCTGGGTACTGACCAGCTATCTCGTCTCCAGTGCCGTGATCCTTCCCATCTCCGGCTGGCTGATGCAACGCATGGGGCGCAAGCGCTTCTACATGACCTGCGTGATGCTCTTCACCATTTGCTCGATGTTGTGCGGTCTTGCGACGTCCCTGCCCCTGCTGGTCTTCTTCCGTGTTCTCCAGGGCGTGGGTGGTGGAGGGCTGGCCCCCAGCGAGCAGGCGATTCTCGCGGACACCTTTCCTGTGAGCAAGCGCGGCCAGGCGTTCGCGCTGTATGGGATGGCCGTGGTCGTGGCGCCGGCCATCGGGCCCACCCTGGGCGGTTGGATCACCGACAATTTCAACTGGCACTGGATCTTCTTCATCAACCTGCCAGTCGGCCTGCTCTCGCTGTTCCTCACGCAGCGCATGGTGGAAGATCCTCCGTATCTGAAAGAGGAGAGGCGAGTCTCCGGGCGCGTGGATTTCATGGGGCTGGGTCTGATTTCGATTGGCGTGGGCTGCCTTGAATTTGTCCTCGACAAGGGCCAGGAAAAGGACTGGTTCGGGGACCGGAATATCACAGCCTTTGCGATCATCGCAGCCTGCACCCTGGTGGCGTTCGTCTGGTGGGAGTGGCGCCACGAGGATCCCATTGTCGATATTCGGCTGCTCAAAAACCGCAATTTCGGCACCGCGGTTTTTCTCCAGTTTGTTCTGGGTATGGTGCTGTTTGGGACGACGGTGCTGATCCCGCAATTCCTTCAGGTGCTGCTTGGTTACACGGCCGAGCGAGCAGGAATGGTGCTGTCTCCCGGAGCTCTGGTGCTGATGTGCACGATGCCTATCGCCGGCCGCATCGTCAGCAGCAATAAGCTCGATCCCCGTCTGCTGGTCGCCATCGGGTACGCCATTACGGCTGTCGGGCTCTTCAATCTGACGCGGCTCGACCTGGGTGTCTCCTTCGGGCAAATCACGTTGTGGCGCGCCTACCAGGTGATGGGCCTCTCGTTTGTGTTCATCCCCATCAGCACGCTGAACTATCTGGGTGTGCCACGCAACAAGAACAACCAGATTTCCAGTTTTTCAAATTTCGCGCGCAATATTGGTGGCTCCGTTGGCACCGCGCTGCTGACGACATTTCTGCAGCGGACCCAGCAAACACACATCGCCAGCCTGAGCGCGCATGCAATTCCCGGCAGCCTGCAGTATTCGCACTTTGTCGCCATGACGCAGCAGGCGCTGGAACGGCTGGGGCAAAGCGCCGACGCTGCGCGGCAGTTTGCCATCGGTAATGCGTGGCAAACCCTGAACCGGCAGGCACAGATGCTGAGCTATCAGAACGCGTTCTGGGGACTGGCCCTGATCATCGCTTGTCTCATTCCCCTCCCCTTCATCATGCGTCGTCCACCGCGCAGGCGGCCGCAACCCGAGGAGATGGCTGCGCACTAGAACGAGTGAAAGCGCTTGTGGGCGCTGCGTCTGCCGCATATCCTTATTGAGCAAGAATGGATTTCGAAAATCTCCGGACATTTCTGGAAGTCAGCCGCCTGAGAAGCTTCTCCCGGGCTGCGCAGAAGCTGTTGCGTACGCAACCAGCGATCTCGGCGCAGATTCGCACCCTGGAGCAGGAAGTGGGCGCGCGTCTTTTTGACCGCGATGGCGGAAAAGTGACGTTCACTGCGGCTGGCCGGCTCTTTGAGCCCTTTGCCGAATACTGCGTCGAGCGGCAGAAGCATATCCTGCTGGCCATCGCCGAGCAGGAGCGCTCACCGCGAGGCGAGCTGGCGATCAGCGCCAACGAGGCGACCCACCTGTATGTTCTGCCACAAGTCTTCGCGCAGTTTCGGCGTCAGTATCCGCGGGTGATGCTGAGTGTGGTCCGCGCGGAGCGGCTGCGTACGCTCGAGAGCGTGGTGAATCGGGAAGTGGATTTCGGCGTCGTTTCTCTCCCGGTGCGCGACATACGACTGACCGTGGAGCCCATCCATCGCGACGAGCTGGCCCTGGTGGCCCCGCAGGGACATCCGCTGGCCGGGCGCGGTGCGATCCGGTTGCAGGAAGCGGTGAAATATCCGTTGTTGTTGCCCGCGCACGGCCGCCGCCGCGAACAACTGGATGAGCTCTTCCGTGTGAATGAGATTCTGCCGCGGGTGGCGATGGAAGTGGAGTCAAGCGAAATGCTGAAGCGGTATATCAGCGTGGGCCTGGGGCTGGGATTTTTACCGCGCACGAATGTCATTGAGGAAGAGCGGGCGGGCGTTCTGCAGCCGCTGGCGCTGGATGGCGTGCGCCTGGCACGCGACCTGGCGCTGGTTTTCCGCAAAGACCGCCAGTTGTCCCGGGCGGCGCAGGAATTTCTCGAGATTGCCACCCAGCCCTTCAAAAAACGCGATCATGAATCGGGCGGTGGACGGGCGCGCAGTGCCGTATGATTGAAAGCGGCGTGAATTCATTTCATTCCGCATGTCCAGCGGCATCTTTTCTGTGATAAGTTTCAGCCGAAGTCGTGTTTTTGTCGGGTTGAATGCGCCGGGACACTATTCGATTTGGAGGAGTTGAGAATTGGCAAAAAACATGGTCCCGAGGCGGCTGTTCTTCACCAAGGGCGTGGGCAAACACAAGGAACGGCTGACCTCGTTTGAGCTGGCATTGCGCGATGCCGGCATCGCGGCACAGAATCTGGTGCGCGTTTCCTCCATCTTTCCTCCCCAGGCCAAGCTGATTGGCCGCAAGGAGGGATTGAAATATCTGAGTCCGGGTGAAGTTGTCTTCGCCGTAGTAGCGGAAAATTCCACGCGGGAGCCGCACCGGCTGGTCGCCTCCAGCATTGGCGTTGCCATCCCGAGTGATCGTAACACTTACGGTTACTTAAGCGAGCATCACAGCTTCGGCGAAACGGAAGATCAGGCTGGGGAATACGCGGAAGAGCTTGCGGCGGAGATGCTGGCGACGACGCTGGACGTGGATTTCGATCCCGACAAGAGCTGGGACGAGAAAAAGGAAATTTATCGCATCTCCAACAAGATTGTTCGCACAGCCAACGTGACGCAGTCGGCGATTGGAGACAAACGCGGTCTCTGGACGACGACGATCGCTGCAGCGATTCTTATTTTCGAGTAATTGGCGGCGAATGAGGCGGGGCGTGGGCCAAATGGCCTGCGCCTTTTGCTTGTTTCTCCACAATTAGTAATCGTAGAAGGCACAAATATCATGACCAATAACACATTTCGTGTCGGGCTCGTCCAGATGAGCTGTGGCCCGGACCCGGACGCCAATCTCGAGAAGGCAGCGGAACGTGTGTGCGATGCGGCCCGTCAGGGGGCCGATGTCATATGTCTGCCGGAGCTCTTCTGCGCGCAGTATTTCTGCCAGCGGGAGGATATTGCGCTCTTTGACCTTGCCGAACCAATTCCGGGGCCGAGCACGGAACGGCTGGGGGCGGTGGCGCGAGAAGAGAAAGTCGTAGTGGTTGCGTCGCTGTTTGAGCGGCGCGCGCCTGGCCTTTATCACAACACGGCAGCCGTCATCGAAAAGGACGGGAGCATTGCCGGACTTTATCGCAAGATGCATATTCCGGATGATCCGCTGTATTACGAGAAGTTCTATTTCACCCCGGGGGATCTGGGGTTTCGCGCATTCGATACGTCGGCGGGAAAGATCGGGACGCTGGTGTGCTGGGATCAGTGGTATCCGGAGGGCGCGCGCATTACCGCGCTGCAGGGGGCGAATGTCCTGTTCTATCCGACGGCGATCGGATGGCATCCACATGAGAAAGAGGAATTTGGAACCGCGCAGTACGAGGCGTGGCAGACGATCCAGCGCGCACACGCGATCGCCAACGGCGTTTATGTGGCCGCGGTCAACCGCGTGGGCGTGGAGCATGGCGACGTGCGCGGCAATCGCGTCGAAGGGCCGGGCCTGGAATTCTGGGGTGGGTCATTTCTGGCCGATCCGTTCGGACGCGTCATTGCGAAAGCCTCCCATGACCGGGAAGAGATTCTGATTGGGGAGATCGATCTGCGCAAAATGGAAGACACGCGGCGCAACTGGCCCTTCCTGCGCGACCGGCGCATCGATGCGTACGGTCCCATCGTCAGCCGTTTTCTGGATGGCAACGGCGAATGAGCGAGGAGAAGACAAGGCCAGAGCATCCGGGCACTCCGCACGAACTCGGCTATCGCATGCCGGCTGAGTGGGAGCCCCATGAGGCAACGTGGCTCGCGTGGCCGCACAATCCTGAAGACTGGCCGGGAAAGTTCCAGCCCATCCCATGGGTCTATACGGAAATCGTGGGACATCTCGCGCGAGTAGAAGATGTCCACATCCTGGTGGATGACGCTGCTGCGGAAAAACGTGCCTGCGGCCTTCTGAAGAAGACCGGCGCGAATTTGGCGCATGTGCATATCCACCAATGGCCGACCGACCGCGGATGGACTCGGGATTCGGGGCCAATTTTCGTCCGTAAGAAGCCTGGGCTGGATGCAGTAAGCAAAAAAGGCACAGTGGCCGTGACAAATTGGAAATTCAACGCCTGGGCCAAGTATCCCGACTGGCATTTGGACGACAAAATCCCCGACCAGGTCGCCGAATTACTGGGAATGAAGCAATGGATCCCTGCGATCCAGCTTACCGACGGCCTGCATCGCGTGGTTCTGGAGGGTGGCTCCATCGATGTGAACGGTCTTGGCACACTGATTACGACCGAGGAATGCCTGCTGAGCGAAGTACAGCAGCGCAACCCGGGGTTGAGCCGCGAACAAATGGAACAGGTGCTGCACGACTACCTTGGAATCGAGCAGGTGCTGTGGATGAATCGAGGCATTGCCGGCGATGATACGCACGGGCATGTCGATGACATCACGCGCTTCGTCGGGCCCAATACAATCGTCACTGTCACTGAGACAAATACCAGTGACGAGAACCATCTCCCACTCCAGGAGAACCTGGACCGGTTGAAATCGGCGCGAAATCTGGGGGGGCAACCGTTTGAGATTATCGAATTGCCGATGCCTCCGCCGATCGTTTTCCAGAAGCAGCGCCTTCCCGCCAGCTACGCGAACTTCTACATCGCCAATGATCTGGTGCTGGTACCGACGTTCAACCGGTCCTCGGATCGCATCGCGCTCAATATTCTCGCGGAGGCATTTCCATCGCGCGAAGTCGTGGGCATCTACTGTGGAGACCTGGTCTGGGGGCTGGGCACTCTGCACTGCATGACGCAGCAACAACCAAAAGCCGTATTGCCATGACCTCCGACGGGTTGCTGATGCAGGCTGCGCTCGAAGAGGCGCGCGCTGCGGCCGCTGCCGGCGAGGTCCCCATCGGCGCCGTGGTTGTCATTGGAGATGACATTGTTGCGCGCGGGCAAAACCGTGTACTTCGGGATGTCGATCCAACAGCACACGCGGAAATGGTTGCCATGCGGGCGGTGGCGCGCGCGATCGGGAATTACCGGTTGGTGGACTGCGTGTTGTATGTAACCCTGGAGCCGTGCGCGATGTGCGCGGGAGCGATGATTCATGCTCGGCTGGGGCGGCTGGTGTACGGAGCCGCCGATCCGAAAGCGGGCGCCGCGGGCTCTGTCCTCAAAGTGCTGAATCATCCGAAGCTGAACCATCAAATGGAAGTGGCCTCCGGCGTTTTGGGAGAAGAATGCGGCGAGCTTCTGCGGGCATTCTTTCGCGAACGGCGCTGATTTCGGCGAATGCGCCCGTTCACCTACACTGGAGTCAATGGCACCGCCCGCAAAGATGATCGTCGTCGATATCGACGGCACGCTGTTGCCGTCCTCCGGCACGGCAGTAAGCCCGCGCAACTGCGCCGCGCTGCTCCATGCCGAAGCTGCGGGAATTGAAATTGTCATCGCCACAGGCCGACGCCAGGCCTACGCGATGCCCCTCGTCGAGCCGGTCGGTCTGAAGCCGCAGACGGTGATGATCACCTCGAACGGGACGGTGACGCGGACTATGGGCGGTCAGCCGATCGATCGTTTTGCGCTGCCCGTGGAAACAGCGCGAGCGTTGTGTCCGGTGCTGCGTCCTTTTGGCACGACCGTGTTCACCTTCGATCGCGAAGGGCCCGGCGAACTGGTACTGGAGTCGGTTGACGCCCTGGACTCCCGGATCTCCCTTTGGGTCAGGGCCAATCGCCCATGGATCCGCGAAGTGCAGCCATTGGAACGCGCCTTCGATGAGGGCGAGGCGCCGGTGCAGGGAATGGTCTGCGGAGGTGTCGAGGAAATGCGCCGCGCCGAGCGGTGGCTTGCGGAGAGTGAACTGGCATCGCAGATCGAATTGCATCGGACCGAGTATCCGGTGCGGGATCTGACGATCCTCGACATTCTTCCTCCTGGCTGTTCGAAAGGTTCAGCACTCCAGAGGCTCGCGACGCAGCGCGGCGTGGCTCCGGACGATATTTTGGCGATCGGCGACAACTGGAACGACCTGGAGATGCTGGAATTCGCCGGGCGGCCGGTTGTCGTCGCGAATGGCGCGCCGGATTTCGTCGAGCTGGCGCGGCGACGCGGCTGGGAGGTCGCTCCATCGAATGACGAAGATGGCGTTGGGCGGGTGATCGAGAAGCTACTGGGTCGGCCCGGAGTGAGCGAAGCCGATTCTGCGCCCGATGTAAATCCCACATTTGTCGCCAGTTACCGAACGATCGTCGAATGAACGCTTTCACACGTTCCTGCGTCTGAGAATGGTAGAGTAGAGAGAAATGCGCCGCTTGTGCCGACAATCGTGGTGTGCCCTGCTGGCGCTGAGCTATGCCGGAGCGGTGGCGCACGCGGCCGAGCATGTGACACTGAAGAACGGTTTCGATCTTTTCTGCGACCATCGCGAAGCCGTTGGCGACAAGGTTCGGCTTTATACGGACGCCGCCGGATCCAGCTTTCTTGAAGTCGACGCGACGGACATTGTGTCGGATGAGCACGTAGATTTGCCGAAATCGGTCGTGGCGGAGTCGCCAAAATCCGCAGCAGTTGCCTCCACGGTACCGTCTGGACCGGAGAAGCTTTCGGATGCGGATCTGCAGCCTCTTCTGACGAGGGCAGGAACGGCCTACAACCTCGATGCGGATCTGCTGGCCAGCGTGGTCCGGCAGGAAAGCGGCGGCCATGCGCGCGCCGTGAGCCGTGCGGGCGCTCAGGGCCTGATGCAGCTCATGCCAGGAACGGCGTCGGAACTGGGCGTTGCGAACAGCTTCGCACCGACCGAGAACATCCAGGGGGGAACGGCCTACCTGAATGAGCTGCTGAAGAAATACAATGACAATTTGCCACTGGCGCTTGCGGCTTATAACGCGGGTCCGGCCGCTGTCGATCGCTACCATGGCATCCCACCGTACCGCGAGACCCGCGCTTATGTTGCGCGCGTCATTCGTGAATACAATCGCCGCTATTTGCTGCGGCATCCGGCCGATTTGCGGTCTGCTATCTCCCGGTGATGCCGATTAGCGCCCTCGTTTCGTCCGCGGAGTCCGGATTTTGAAATCAAAGAAAACCAGAATTGTGGCGATCCTTTTCGTGCTGGCGGTAGCCGCGCTGATCTGGTTTGGGCGTCATCGCATCCATTTCGACTGGCCAATGTTTGGCCAGCAACTGCGCATGGCGGACTGGCGGAAGATCCTCTTTGCGCTGGCCTGTATCTATGTCGGCTATCTGGTTCGGTCTGTCCGCTGGGTTTGGCTTCTCCGGCACAAGAAAAAGCTGTCGCCGCTATCATTGCTCGGCACCCAGGTGATTGGCTTTACCGCGGTGGCGCTCATCGGCCGTGTCGCTGACCTGGTGCGGCCGTATCTGGTTGCGAAAAAAACGGGTCTGCCGCTCAGCTCGCAGATTGGCGTGTACATCGTGGAACGTCTCTTCGACGCAGGATCGATGGCGCTCATCACCTGTTCCGTGATTCTTCTTTCGCCGACGGGTGGCCTGCCTCACGCCGAGGTGGTCAGGAGAGCGGGCTACTGGGGACTGGCTCTGACCGTTCTCGGCACGCTTTTTCTCGTTGCCGTGCGGTTGTCAGGGGACGCGGTTGCGGGGCTCTTCGGCAGGATTTTTGGCGTCGTATCGAAACGATTTGGTAAGGCAGTCGAGGACAAGATTCACGCATTCGACTCCGGCCTCGATACCATTCGCTCCTTTTCCGATTTCGGAGTTGCCGCAGCGCTTTCGCTCGGCATGTGGATGCTGATCGCACTCTCCTATCTTGAGACCACCCTGGCGTTCGTGGCCAGTCCGCAACTGGCGGCAATGACGCCGGCCAAGGGCGTGGTTCTGATGATTGTCAGCGGCGGCGCGAGCGTCATTCAGCTCCCAGTGATTGGGTGGTTCACCCAGATCGGATTGGTCGCGGCAGCGATCTCGAAGTTCTTCGGGGCAGCACCCGAGCCGGCGACCGGGTGTGCAGCCACGTTGTTGCTGGTCACTTTCCTTTGCATTGTGCCGGTAGGTTTGATCTGGTCACGATTCGAGCACATCTCGCTGAAGAAGGTGACCGAAGAGAGCGAGCATGCCGGCGACGAGCTGGCGCACCACAGCGAGACTTCCACCCAGGAAGCCTGAGCCTGCGCGAAGGCCAGATACCTGTTTGAGGTCCAGGCTGGCCAGCCTGATTTGGCGCTAAATCAGCGGGTAATTGACGTCCGTCCGTGCTATTCTCCCGACGTGCCAGCCGCCTCGCAACTCGAAAGGGAAACTCCCCGGCATAGCGTATTGGTTCGCCTGACGCACTGGATCACGGTGGTTTGCTTTTCAGCCCTGCTGATCACCGGCGGCGAAATCGTGATCTCACATACGCGCTTCTACTGGGGTGAGACCGGCAATGTGAACATGAAGCCGCTGTTCACGATTCCGATTCCATCATCGCGCGACACAGTGCCGACGGGCTACGGCTACGTCATGCCCGATCAGAATGGCTGGAGCCGCTATCTGCACTTTGAGGCTGCGTGGCTGCTGGTGCTCACGGGCGTGGTCTACGGCATCGCAGGTTTCTGGAGCGGCCATTTCCGGAAGGACCTGGTTCCACTACAGGGCGAGCGAACGTGGCGGGCCTGGTGGCGCGCCTTTCGCGGTATGAAGTCCGGGGACGGGACGCGCTCGTACAACGTCGTACAGCGGACGGTTTATCTCGGCGTGATCTTCGTCCTGTTCCCGCTCGTGATCTGGACCGGGCTGGCGTTGTCGCCCGGATTCAATGCGGTATTCCCGCTGGGTGTGAATTTGCTGGGCGGACGCCAGTCGGCGCGGACGCTGCATTTCTTCATATCGGATCTGCTCGTGGTCTTCCTGGTGGTGCACATCACGATGATTGCGCTGAACGGATTCTGGAGCCGGACGCGGGAGATGATCACGGGTCGCGCTGCCCAGCCTGCCGCACCCGAAGTGGCAACCGGCCTCGCAGCTGAGTTCGTTTCGGAGGAGCGAGTATGAATCCGATTTCGCGGCGGAAGCTGATCACCGGCGGCGTGGTCACGATGACGGGCATGGCGGGCCTGGCTGCGGCCGATCGCATCGCGCGGCGATTTGGACTGATCCCACCGGACGGTGGCGGCGTGTACGGGCCGGGCGAGACGATGACGTACGCGGCGCAGCGGCTGATCGGCAAACATGCGCTGGCGCGGGAGTTTCCGCGCGGGATGGTTTCGAAGACGCCGTTCATGAATGAAGTAGCACCGCTGAGTGAAGAGTTCAAGCGGCACCAGGCGGTGGGGTTCAAAGATTGGCGGCTGGTAGTAGACGGCATGGTGACGCGCCCAGTGTCGCTATCGGTAGTGGATCTGCGGGCTCTCGCAATGGGCCATCAGATCACTGAAGTCGTGTGCGAGGAAGGGTGGTCCTACATTGCCGAATGGATTGGGACGCCGCTGTCGACCGTGCTGAGTGAGGCAGGCACGCTGCCGCAGGTCCGGTACATCGTATATCGGTCGATCCAGAGCGACTGGTGGGAGAGCATCGACATGGCGGACGCACTGCATCCGCAGACGCTGCTGACCTGGGGTATGAACGACGGCGATCTGCCGGTTGGATTTGGCGGGCCGCTGCGCATGCGGGTGCCGCGCCAGCTGGGCTATAAGAGCGTGAAGTACATTACGCATCTGACGGCGACCGATTCGCTGAAGAGGTTTGGAAAAGGTCTGGGGTCGGCATCGCCCGAAGGCGGTTATGCCTGGTATGCGGGGATATGAGTCGGGAGTTCTCCTGATTCAGGCTTTGAGTTCCTGTAATTCGCCGACGCGTCTAATGCCTTACTGGTGGCAGGACAATAGAGCTTTTCTTAGGTTTTCTGTGCGGGAATCTCATTCGGCTCAGGCTGGCCGCATTCCTGGAGACGGCAACCCAACTGCTTAATTCGGGGAAGAACAGCCGAACGTTGAGTTAGACTTATGAGCATGAGCATAAATGAGATTCTCCCCTCCATTGATTCTGAGATTGCCGTTCTGAAACAGGTTCGCGCGTTGTTGGTTGGTTCAGGCGGTACGGCGGCTCGTGGAAAGCGAGTGAAGAAACATCACACCATGAGTGCGGAAGCTCGCGAGCGGATTGCCGCTGCGCAGCGGAAGCGCTGGGCTCTACAGAAGAAGGCGGCTAAGAAGGCTGCATAAATCGAGCATTGTGGCAGCTGGTTGTTCAATAAGAAGGATCGTACTTCTGGCGTCGGTGGTCAGGAACACGGAGTGGTAAGTAGGTTCACCAAAATCGTGTGTTGATATCAAAAATAAAGGGGCCTGAAAAGGCCCCTTTTTATTTCCTGGACCTGAAACTTAAAGTGCGCGGCGGACGGCGCGGCGGACACTATCGGTCGCGACGCCGTAAGCGGCGTGGGTGACCCACTCGCTGATGCGCTCCTGGGTGGGCTGCTGGCTGGGGGGAGCCGTCAGGCCGAGCCGCGGCAGGACGGATTCATGGGTGATGCGGTTGAGGGTGATGCCGAAGGCGGCGCCGCGCCAGGCTGCGAAGGATGGCTCGACTTCGACCAGCGCGCCATAAGCGGCCCCAGCGAGGGCTCCGAAGATCCAGTGGATACCTTGCAGGGCAAGCTGGCGATCGGCTTCGGGCAGGCGGCGTCCCGCGACATTCTCAGCGAGGACGACCGGTGGTGGAGTCTGGCCCTGAACACGAGGCGGGAAGACTTTTTCGGCGACCATTTTGGCGGCGGAGCCGGCGAGGCCGCCGATGAGGCCGGCGAGGGCGCCCTTAGCGATGCTGCGGTTCGGGTTCTTCTTGCTCATAGAGAGTAGGATGCGTCGCGATCAGGGTACAGCGTACAGCCCGCCGCGCACAGGGCACAATCCTTGCGCTGCTAGAATCGAAGCAAAGCGATGAAATGTCCCTATTGTGGCTTCGGCCAGGACCGCGTGATCGACTCGCGCGAGAGCAGAGAAGCCGATTCGATCCGCAGGCGGCGCGCATGCGAGAAGTGTAACCGCCGCTTTACCACTTACGAGCGGATCGACGAAATCCCCTACATGGTGGCCAAGAAGGACGGGCGGCGCGAGAAGTTCGAGCGCAGAAAGGTGCTGGACGGGCTGATGCGCGCTTGCCAGAAGCGGCCCATCTCAACGGGCAAGATAGGGGAGCTGGTCGATGAGATCGAGGCCTTCGTGACCGAGTCGATGGAACGCGAACGAACGACCGCCGAGATCGGTGAGCTGATCATGGAGCGGCTGAAGGGGCTGGACACCGTGGCGTACATCCGATTCGCGAGCGTCTACCGGGACTTTAAGGATGTCAGGGAATTCAAGGAAGAGCTGGAGCAGCTTCTGAGCCACCACAGCGACAAACGAACCAAAGGCGAGCGAGAAGCGGGCGAGAAGCGAGCCAGGAGCCAAAGCTGAAGGAGAGATGTGGGAAAGACACATACAGTCACGCTGATTCCTGGAGACGGTATTGGCCCCGAGGTCACGGATGCAGTAGTACGGATGCTCGAAGCCACGGGGGTGAAGTTCGTGTGGGAGCGATTCGCCGCGGGCGCGAGCGCATTTGAGAAGCACGGGGAGTACATTCCGAAGGAACTGATCGCGTCGATCGAGCGGACCCGGGTCGGATTGAAGGGGCCGGTGACGACGCCGGTGGGCGGGGGATTTCCGTCGATCAACGTGACGCTGCGCAAGAAGTTTGAGCTGTATGCGAATTTCCGGCCGATTAAGAATTTGCCGGGGCTCGAGACTCGCTATCCGGGCGTGGATCTGATCATCATCCGCGAGAATACCGAAGGGTTGTATGTGGGCCTCGAGCACGAAGTGGTGCCGGGCGTGATTGAGTCGCTGAAGGTGATCACGGAAAAGGCGTCGACGCGGATCGCGAAGTTCGCGTTTGAGTACGCGGCAAAACATGGCCGACGCAAGATTCACGCCATCCACAAAGCCAACATCATGAAGATGTCCGATGGGCTGTTTCTGCGCTGCGCGCGCGATGTGTCGAAGGGGTATCCGGACATCGTTTACGGGGAGCACATCATTGACAACACGTGCATGCAGCTGGTCATGAATCCTTATCAATACGACACGCTGCTGCTGGAGAATCTGTACGGAGATATCGTCAGCGACTTATGCGCGGCGTTCGTTGGCGGCCTGGGACTGGTGCCGGGTGCGAATCTGGGCGCGGAGGCGGCGATATTCGAGGCGGTGCACGGATCGGCGCCGGACATCGCCGGCAAGGACATTGCGAATCCAACCGCGCTGCTGCAGTCGGCGATTTTGATGCTGCATCATCTGGACGAGGCGGACGCGGCCGATCGGCTGATGGTGGCGCTGGAGAGAACCTACACGGAGAAGAAAACGCTGACACGCGATGTTGGCGGCACGGCCGGAACCCATGCGTTTGCCGACGCAGTGATGCAGGCGCTCGATTAGGCGATTATGTTGAGGAGAAATTCAGGGATGAGAGCGAAACTGGCGGTCGCAATAGTGGCGTTGGCACTGGCAGGAATGGCCGGCTGCAAAAAGCAGAGCACGGGCGCTGGTTCGGCGCCGGTCTACACGACGATTGACTGGAGCACAGCGGGCGCGATCCAAGGCACGGTGCATTATGCCGGCGCGCCGCCGAAGCCGATCGAGATCGACATGAATCAGGATCCGGCTTGTACGCTCGGTCCGACTCTGTACAGCGAGCAGTATGTCGTGAGCAATGGCGGCGGATTCGCGAATGTTTTTATCTATATTAAGGACGGTCTGGGTAATCGCGTGTATGCGGCGCCGGCGCAGCCCGTGAACATCGACCAGAAGGGCTGCCGCTATGTGCCGCACGTGGTAGGAGTGATGGTCGGGCAGCCGGTGCGCTTCACCAACAGCGATCCGACCATGCACAACGTACACATGGTGCCGACCGTCGCGGGGAACCAGGCGGTAGATATTTCGCAGCCGCCGGCCAACGGACAAAACGGTGCGCAGGATGAGCGGACGTTTCGCGCGCCGGAGCTGATGATGCCGGTGCGGTGCAACAATCACCCATGGATGCAGGCGTTCATCAACGTGTCGGCGAACCCATTCTTTGCTGTGTCGGATGTGTCGGGCCGGTACATGATCAAGGGCCTGCCGCCGGGAACCTATACGGTGGTCGCGGATCAGGAAGAGCTGGGGCAGAAGATCGCGACGGTGACGGTGCCTGCGCAGGGAACGGTGACGCAGGACTTCACCTATGGCAGGAACTAGCCATCCAGGCGGACGCGCTTCGCGCAACAGAACTGATTCAAATCACCTCCAATAGTCGTCGGGAAGATTCACGACGATGGGATCCGGCGTGCTGCGGACCACGACCCAGCGAAAGGGCTTTTCCGGTGAGGGGTTGATCTCCATGTGTGGTGTCCATGCAGGAACGTGGAGAAAGTCGCCGGCGCGGACCAGCGCCTGGGATTCGCCGTGCTCCCCCCAGCGCACGAGGGATTCGCCTTCGAGGACGTAGACGACGGTTTCCTGTTCGCCGTGGTGGTGAATGCCGGTGCGTGCGCCGGCTTCGACGAGGAACATTCCGCCCCAAAGGCCGGTGGTGATGCCGTGGTCATGCGTGATGGCGGCAAGGCGCAGTGCTCCCGGGGTTTGGGCGGTGGCGGAATCGAAGTCCGATGGGGGAACCGCGGAGAGGGGCAGAAAAGTGGTCAAGAAAAAGCTCCTTGTTGTGGAGATGATCTCCTTCGCCATTGAGATTCAGTGGAGTGCTGTCCGGTTCGGCGGACGAGCAGTGACGACTGTGCAGGTTCTGTTCCCCTCATCTTTGGACGGAGAGGGGGAGCATTTACACTACAGTCACAGACCTTCAGCAGGCTGGCCGTTCGTAATGTGTGGCCTGCGGTGTCTCTGCAAAGGCGACGGTGATGCGGCAAAAGGTTGGCATATTAGGCGCGACCGGCATGGTCGGCCAACGGTTTATTCAGCTTCTGGAGAACCATCCGTGGTTTGAGGTCGACTGGCTTGCGGCCAGCGACCGGTCCAGCGGCAAAAAGTACGGCGAAGCGGTGCGATGGAAGCTGGACACGGCGCTGCCCGACAGGATTGCGGCGCTGCCCGTTTCGCCGGCAACGCCGGAAGGCGCACCGCGTGTCATCTTCGCGGCGCTCGACGCTGACATAGCGCGCGAAGTGGAGCCGAAGTTTGCGGCCGGTGGATGCGCAGTGATCTCCAATTCGAGTGCGTTCCGGATGCAGCCTTCGGTGCCGCTGGTGATTCCGGAAGTGAATGGCGATCATCTGGCGCTGGTCGAAAACCAGAGCTGGCGCAGAGAATCGGGTGGATACATCGTGACGAATCCCAACTGCTCGGCGATTGGGCTGGTTCTGGCTCTGAAGCCGATTGTGGAGCGGTTCGGTGTGGAAGCCATCGTCGTCACCACCATGCAGGCGGTCAGCGGCGCCGGATATCCTGGCGTGCCATCGCTCGACATCCTTGGGAACGTGGTTCCGTACATCAAGAATGAAGAAGAGAAGATGGAGGCAGAAACGCTGAAGCTGCTGGGACGGCTGAACGGCCGCGTGGTCGAGCCGCTGGCGGCGAAAATGAGCGCGCATTGCAATCGAGTTGCGGTGGAGGATGGGCACACGGAAAGCGTGAGCATCAAGCTGGAAAAGAAAGCGACGCGTGAGGAAGTGATGGCCGCGTGGGCCGAGTTTGCACCGCTGAGGGGCAGGGATCTGCCGACGGCTCCTGCGCAGCCGGTGGAGTTTCTGGCGGCGGACGATCGGCCGCAGCCGCGGCTGGACCGGATGCGCGGCGCCGGCATGGCGGCAACGGTCGGGCGTCTGCGGCCGTGCGGCGTGCTCGACTGGAAGTTCACGGTCCTTTCGCACAACACCATTCGTGGAGCTGCGGGTGCTGCTCTGCTGAACGCGGAGCTGCTGGTTTCTCTGGGAAAGCTCGATCCGGTGGCTGTTCCGGCATGAACCGCCTGGTCGTTATGAAGTTCGGCGGGACCTCGGTCGAAGACGCGACAGCGATCCTGCGGACCGCGCGGATTGTGGCAGGGCGCGTGGGCAAAGGGCTGCAGCCGGTGGTGGTGGTGAGCGCACTGGCGAAGGTGACGGACCTGCTGCTTTCGGCTGCGGCGACGGCGGCGAAAGGTGATCGAGCGACCGCGCTGGCCATCACGGAGCGGTTGCGCATCCGGCATCACGATACCGCGACGCAGCTGGCGATGGGACCGCAACTGCACGATGATCCGTTGGCGGTGACACACGCGGACAGCGTTCTGGCCGCGACGCATGCGTGGATGGACGCGGAGTGCGACGGGCTGGACGAGATTCTGCGCGGGCTGGCTGTCGTGGGCGAACTGACGCCGCGCATCGGCGACATGATTGTCTCGTACGGCGAGCGTCTCTCGAGCCGGATGATTACGGAGGCGTTTGCGCGGTGCGGGCTGAACGCGGTGCACGTTGACGCGCGGAAGTGCATCGTAACCGACGCGCAGTACGGCAAAGCGATTCCGCAGGATACGCTGATCGAGCAGCGCCTGAAGCAACATGTAGCTCCACTGCTGGCGGAAGGCCGGGTGGTGGTGATGGGCGGCTTTATCGGATCGACTGAACAAGGCGTGACGACGACGCTGGGCCGCGGCGGATCGGACTTTACGGCGGCGCTGGTGGGCAGCGGCATCGATGCGGGCGCGATCGAGATCTGGACGGACGTGAACGGCATCATGACGGCCGATCCGCGGGTTTGCCCCGATGCGCTGCGGGTGAAGACGATCAGTTTTGAAGAAGCAGCGGAGCTGGCCTACTTTGGCGCGAAGGTGCTGCATCCGGCGACGATTTTGCCGGCGGTGAAGAAGAACATTCCGGTGTTTGTACTGAATTCGAGGAATCCGGACAACAGCGGAACGCGCATTACGGCACTGGCGGTGCACTGCCACAGCCCGTTCAAGTCAATCGCGGTGAAGAAACGGCTGACCATCATGGATGTAGTCGCGAGCCGGATGCTGATGTCGCATGGCTATCTGAAAGCTATCTTCGACGTCTTCGACAAGCACAAATGTCCGGTCGATATGGTATCTACGTCGGAAGTGAGCGTGTCGATCAGTCTCGACTCCAACGAGAAGCTGCCGGCGATTGCCGCGGATCTGAGCAAGCTCGCGGATGTGAAATACGAAGGACGCAAGGCACTGGTCTGCATGGTGGGCGAAAACATTCGCGGTCAAAACGGCATTGCGGCGCGTGTGTTCCAGAGCGTGCGCCACGTGAACCTGCGCATGATTTCGCAGGGAGCTTCGGAAATCAACATGAGTTTCATGGTGGAAGAGGATGATGCGGATGAAGCGGTGCGGTCGCTGCACGCCGAGTTCTTCAGCGATCCCGATCCTGCGGTTTTCGATCTGGAAACGATGCGGCAACCGGCTGCGGGATAGCCGGACAATCGGTCCACGAGAGGTAGAGCGATGCTTTTCCTGGTACTGGGACGCGGCAAAACGGGAAGCCTGGTGGCTGAGGTAGCGCACCAGCGCGGTCATAGTGTGCGCGTGGTGGGCGAAGAGGAAAACCGCAACGCTGCTGCGCTGACAGCTCCGGTTCTGGCCGGATTCGATGCCGTGATCGACTTCACCACGCCGGAAGCCGCCGTGCAGAATATGCGCGCGTGTCTGGCAACTGGCGCACACATGGTGGTGGGAACCACGGGTTGGTACAGCCACCTGGACGACATGAGGGCGATCTGCAATCGACGTGGCGGCGCTCTGCTTTACAGCCCAAACTTCTCGGTTGGCGTGCAGGCGTTGTTCCGGATTGCGAAGGAAATGGCGATTTCTCTTCATGGATATCGGTTCAGCATTACGGAGACGCATCACTCGTGGAAGAAGGACGCGCCTTCGGGAACGGCTCTGACGCTGAAGAAGATCGTCTCCGCGGGAAATCCCGAGGGTCAGGTTGAGATCACCTCGAAGCGCGAGGGCGAAGCGGTCGGCATTCACGAGATCGAAGCGCGATCGGACAGCGATATTTTGACGCTCAGGCATGAGGCATTTTCGCGGCGCGGCTTTGCCGAAGGCGCAGTGCGCGCAGCGGAATGGATTGCGGGAAAAACGGGTTGCTGGGATTTCCAGGAGATTGTGGACCAGCTATAAGCTGTTCTGCTCCGCTGCGCGTTCCTGAGCGGCATCCGACACAGTGGGGCGTTTCCGCAGTGGCCTGGCAGGATTTCCGGCGCAAATCATCATGGGTGGCACGTCTTTCAACACGACGCTGCAGGCTCCGACGACTGCTCCGCGTCCAACGGTGACGCCTGGAGCGACGAAGACACGGGTCGCGAGCCAGGCTTCCGGTTCGATGTGAACGAAGCTGCCGATCATGTCGAAGGTCGGTCGGGTGATGTCGTGATACGCCGTGGCTAAATAGCAGTGCTGCGAGACGCAGGCGTTGTCGCCAATGCGGATTTCGCCCAGCGTGTAGAGCGTGGCATAGTCGCCGACCCAGCTGTAATCGCCGATGGACAATTTCCAGGGATAAGTGATTTCGACGGTGGGACGAATCATGACGCCGCGTCCAATGTTGGCGCCGAAGAGGCGCAGCAGGAAGCGGCGCCAGCCGTATAGGAATTGCGGTGACCCGTGGAACGCTGTGGCCTGGACGATCCACCAGAGCTGGACAAACCAGGCAGGCCGGCCGCGAAAATTCGGCGGCAGGACGAAGCTCTTCAGGTCCTGAACTGGCGAAGGCATCGTGTGCAGTGTAGAGCATGACGGTTGCAGAGGACATCCTTTTGGTTCGGCAAATTCGGGCAGGGTTCCGCGGTGTAGACTCGACCTGTTATGAATCTGCAGGGCTGCGGCACAGCACTGGTGACCCCGTTTCGCGCGGACGGCAGCGTCGACGAACGAGCCTTATACGACCTGACTCGCTGGCAAGTGGAAAGCGGGATCGACTGGCTGATCGCGTGCGGCACCACCGCTGAGACGCCAACGCTGGACGATGGCGAATGGCTGGACGTGATCCGTATTGTTGCCGACGCAGCGGCGAAACGCGTGCCGGTTTGGGCCGGTTGCTCGCACAATGCGACGAAGCAGGCGGTGGCGCGGGCGCGAAGCGCGGCACAGATCGAAGGCGTGACGGCGATTCTCACGGCGAATCCCTGGTACAACAAGCCAACGCAGGAAGGTCAGTTCCAGCACTTCAGAGCGGTGGCGCAGGCGGTGAAGCTGCCGGTGGTGCTGTACAACATTCCTGGGCGATCGGCAGCGAATCTGGAACCGGCAACGGTGCTGCGGCTGATCGAAGCCGCGCCGAATATCGAAGCGGTGAAGGAATCCAGCGGCAATCTGCCGCAGATCACCGAGCTGATTACGCAGGCTCCGAAGGATTTCAGCGTCTTTTCCGGTGACGATTCGATGACGCTCGGCGTGATCGGCGTTGGCGGTGCTGGTCTCGTTTCTGTGGTGTCGAACATTATTCCTGCCGAAATGGCTGAAATGGTGAAGGCGGCACTGGCGAACGAGTGGTCGACCGCGCGACGGATCAACCGGAAATATTTCCGTCTGATGCAGGGCATTTTCAAGGAGTCCAGTCCTGCTCCGGCGAAGGCGATCCTGGCGATGATGGGCAAGCTCGAGGAGCAGTATCGGCTGCCAATGGTTCCAGTTTCTCCGGGAACGCGAGCGTTTCTGGAGCGGCTGGCTGGCGAACTCGGGTTGCTGGTGCATGGGCCAAAGCCGGACGGCGATCTGCATGTGTATTAGCAGTCAGCGTTCAGCCTTCGGCGCCTGACGCACATCCTTCGAGAGATGTGCGCCGCGTGTGGCCGTGTTTTCTCCACGAACCGTGAGCTGTGGCCATGAGCCAGGGTCGAAAACCCTGCGCCGTCACTTTGAGCCGATGTTTTGTTCCTATTGACATTCTGTAGGAGAGACGGGATACTTGCTCGTACAGGCATTCGATAGGAGCCGAGAGCAGGGTTCGGATTCAGGTTTGGATTCGGGCGTCAGTATTTTCGAAGTGATTTGGGGAGGGACATGGGACAGAGTCAGACCAATCTGCTGCAGGGAACGCTGGATCTGCTGATCCTGCGGGCCATTGGCGATGGGGAGATGCATGGGCTGGGGATTGCTCGGCGGATTGAGCAGATCACGCGGGGGACTTTCCAGGTCAAGCCGGGTTCGCTGTTTCCGGCGCTGCACCGCATGGAAGAGGCGGGGTGGCTGAGCGCAGTCTGGGGCGAGTCAGAGAATAACCGGCGAGCGAAATTTTACCGGCGAACGAAGGCGGGCGCGCGGCAGTCGGGGATTGAAACAGAACAGTGGGCGACGATCGTTCAGGCGATGGCCGATGCCTTGAAGGCCACGTAGATGAAGACAGGAGACAGCGTTCGGCGAACAGCGTTCAGGGTCCGGGGATCAGTGAACAGTGATCCGTGATCCGTGATCCGTGAGCCGTGATGCGTAAACCTGAACCTGGAGACGGGAGGGTGGAGATGAGGCTGGGGGCGCGGCTGCGAGCGGTGATTCAGAACCTGATGCACAGGCAGAAGGTGGAAGCGGAACTGGAGGCAGAGATCCGCGCCTACGTGGATGGCGTTGCCGGAGAGCGGATCGCCGCCGGGATGTCTGCGGAAGAAGCGCGACGTACGGCGCTGGCCGAGTGTGGCGGCGCGGAGCAGGTGAAGCAGGCGGTACGCGACAGGCGCGCGGGGGCGGGGATCGAAGTGCTGGGGCAGGATGTGCGGTTCGCGTTGCGGCTGCTGCGGAAGTCGCCGGGATTTACAGCGGTGGTGGTGCTGACGCTGGCGTTGGGGATTGGGGCGAACACGGCGATTTTCAGCTGGGTGAATGCTGTGCTGCTGCAGTCGCTGCCGGTGCGGGATGCGCAGCAGTTGGTGGTGGCGCGATGGACGGCGCATCAGTGGCCGCACCAGGTCGGCACCAGCAGCTACGGGGATTGCGGCGCCCATCAGTCCAAAGAGGGCGGGAACGTCAACGGGTGCTCGGTGTCGGAGGCGATGTTCCGGGAGATGGAGAGCCGGACAGATTTGTTTTCCGGCGCGACGGCGTTTGCGGGGACTGCGGGCTTGGTCGTAAGCGGCAATGGAGAGGCGAGTGTCGCGCAGGGGCTGCTGGTGTCGGGCCGCTACTTTGCGACGCTGGGCGTGCCGGCGGCGGTGGGGCGGACGCTGGTCGCCGACGACGACCGGCCGGGAGCCGCCGCCGTTGCGGTGCTGGATTACGGTTACTGGCAGACAGCGTTTGGCGGCTTGCCGAGTGCGGTGGGCAAGACGGTTCGCCTGAACAACGTCGTATTCACGATTGTGGGGGTCGCGGATCGGGGGTTCACGCGTTTGACGCCGGGCAAATCGGTCGATTTGTGGGTGCCGTATACGCAGGCGGTTCCTCTGGGGATTTCGTGGGGAGGGAAGCCGGGAGCGGATCATGTGTCGTTGTGGCTGACGGTGCTGGCGCGGCTGAAGCCAGGGGTCGCGAGGAGGCAGGCCGCGGCCGCGGTGACCACGCTGTTTCGCAATGAGACCTTGCACGGTGCGACGCCAATGTGGAAGGAGGCGGACGATCCGGAGATGACGCTGGTGCCCGCGCAGGAGGGGCTGGTCGGATTTCGCGAAGAACTGGAGGTGCCGCTGCTGCTGATGATGGCGGTGGTGGGGATTGTGCTGCTGATTGCGTGCGCCAATGTGGCGGGGCTGATGCTGGCGCGCTCGGGGGTGCGGGAGAAAGAGATGGCGGTGCGGTTGGCTCTGGGAGCGAGCCGGAGACGCGTGATGCAGCAGATGCTGACGGAAAGCCTGCTGCTGTCGGTGGCGGGCGCGGCGCTGGGCGTGGTGCTGGCGTATGGCGGAGCGCGCGCGCTGGTGGCGTTTGTGGCGGCGAACTCGAACTCGCCGTTGCGCGTGGATGTGCGGCCGGATGCGATGGTGCTGCTGTTTACGGCGTTGGTGGCGTTGCTGACGGGGATTGGATTCGGGCTGGCTCCAGCATGGCGGGGAGCGCGGACGCGGGTGGCGGCAGAATTCAACAAGGGGAATGCAGGTAGCGCACTGCCGGCGGCGCACGGGAGCCGGTGGAGGTTGGGCCTGGGCAACACGCTGGTGGTGACGCAGGTGGCGCTGTCGATGGTGGTGCTGACGGGCGCGGGCCTGTTGCTGCGGACGCTGGAGAAACTGAGGAGCGTGAATCCGGGGTTCGATACCAGGAACGTGCTGCTGTTCGACATCGATCCTTCGCTGGCGGGATACAAGGCGGACGGAGTCGGGCCGCTGTACAAGAATTTGCAGAGCCGGTTGCAGGCGCTGCCGGGCGTGTTGAGCGCGAGCTATGCGTCGGACGCGCTGCTGGATGGGAGTTTGTGGACGCAGGATGTGAAGGTGGAGGGGCAGAGCGGCAAAGATACGGTTGAGACGCAGATGCTGTCGGTGGGCAGCGATTATTTCGCGACGATGAGGATTCCGCTGCTGCGGGGCCGTGGGCTGGGCGCGGCGGAGGTGCGGCCGGGGCAGACACTGGCAGTGGTAAATGAGGCCTTCGTGCGGAAGTTTGTGGGGGCGAGGAATCCGATGGGGCTGCACTTCGGCGGAACGGACACGAAAGATCCGCAGTGGGAGATTGCCGGGATTGTGGGCGACACGAAGTACGAGGGACTGCGGGCGGAAGATGGGCCGACGGCGTATGTGCCGATGGAGAAGGGCGAGGCAACCTTTGCGGTGAGGACAGCGGGCGCGCCAGCGGCGCTGATTCCTGCGGTGCGGAAGATGGTGCGCGATGTGGATGCGAATGTGCCGATCCTGCGAGTGGTCACGCAGGCGCAGACGATCGACCGGCTGCTGTTGAACGAGCGGCTGGTGGCGCGGTTGTTCGGATTGTTCGCGGGACTGGCGCTGATGCTGGCGTCGATCGGGCTGTATGGGTTGCTGTCGTATGAAGTGGCGGGACGCACGCGGGAGATTGGGATTCGAACGGCGCTGGGGGCACAACGCCGGAGTGTGCTGCTGCTGTTTTTGCGGCGGGGACTGGTGCTGGTGGTCGTGGGGTCAGTGGCGGGAGTGGCGGCAGCGATTCTGGTGAGCCGGCTGCTCGAGAGCCTGTTATTCGGCGTGGGCCCGACGGATCCGGCGACGTTTGCAGCGGTGCCGGTGTTGCTGGTGGCGGTGGGAGTGGCGGCGTGCTGGATTCCTGCGATGAGGGCGACGCGGGTGGATCCAGCGGTGGCGCTGCGATGCGAGTAGGGCGATCGAAGCGCCGGGATCATTCGGCGAAGGTCTGGGTTTTGGCGGCGGGGCGCAGCCGTGCGACGTCGCGATTGAGGAAGAAGGTCATCGTGACGATCAGCAGGATCGCTGCCAGCCAATAGACAACCGAGGACGACGCGATGGCGGTGCCGAGCGGCATGGTGCGGGCGAGATAGCCGATCAACACCGGCGCGGTGCCGGCGCCGATCAGCCAGCCCACGCAGTTCATCAGCCCGCTCACGACGCCTCGAACCTCCGCGGGCACCACGTCGAAGGCAGCGGCGAAGATATTCGAGTCGTACATGCCTTTGAAGAAGCCCCAGCAATTGAGGGCTACGATCGCGGTCAGCAGCGATCCGGTGAGCCCGCTCCAGGCGACGAAAGGCGCTGCGACGACGACGCCGGCGCACTGCACCAGCACGCGGCCGCGTGGCGTGCGTTGCGCCAGAGAGTCCGCGCAAAAGCCGCCGAAGAAAGCTCCGCCGATGCTGGCGATTTGCGGATAGACCGCGGCATCGAACGCGGCCATGCCGAGGCTGAGGTGAAACCTGGAGTAGAGGAACAGCGGCATCCAGGTGAGAAGCACCATGGCGACGAAGTTCGCACAGGCGAATACGCCCATCAGGAGCAGCAGCGACGGAATCTTCAGCAGCGACCGCAGTTCGCGCGGTGACAGTGGAGATGCGGGATGTTCCGCGCTGAGCTGTGGCGCGCCGTCGTCTGCCATGCCGCGCAGCGGCTCCCGCAACAGCGGGATCAGTGCCAGGCCCAGGAGCGAGCCGAGTGAGCCGAACAGCAGAATTGCCGCACGCCAGCCGTGGTGCTGCGCCAGCGTGCCGGCCCAGTATCCACCCCCCACCGTTCCGGCATAAACGCTGGTCTGGAGCGCGCCCATGGCGCGGGATCGCGTACGCCGCCCGTGATAATCGCTCACCATCGAAAGCGCTGCCGGATAGTAGATGGTTTCGCCCATCCCCTGCAGTGCGCGAAAGACAATCAGCTGCACGAAATTGCGCGCGAGAGCGGAGGCCATGCAGACCAGGCTCCACAGCTCGAGGCCGCCGAGGATCGCGGTCTTGCGACGCATGCGGTCTACCAGGGCTCCAGCGAAGGGTGCGCCCACTCCATAGACGATGGCGAACGACGAGCCCAGCAGGCCGAGTTGCACCGTCGTCAGACTCAGCTCCTTTTGCAGAAGCGGAAAAACAGAGAAGAAGGCCTGACGGTCGGCATAGCTGAAGAAGCAGACCAGCCACAGCATGACGATGACGAGCCATCGGTACGCGCCGTGAGTTTGCGGTGTTTGCACCGTCTGCATCGGGGCCGGTCTCACCGTTTGTGCGGCAGGATGCCATGGCTGGCGAGATGATCCGCGATATGCCGCCGCTCCTGCTCGGAAGACGGCTCATACGGCCAGGTTGGAACTCCCTCACAAAGTTGCAGGACCGACAACGCGCACTTCAGCCGGCGCAGAGAGCCCGTGTCCGACGTGTCGCTGCTCCAGATCGCAGAGCCAATGTCTACAATTCGCTTCTGCACCTGCTGCATCTCCTCGAATTTTCCCTCGAGAAAAAGCCAGTAAAGTTGCGGGGGCAGGTGGGGGAAAATATTCGCTCCTCCGGGAACCCCGCCATGCGCGCCGAGCAGCAACGCCTCCGCCAGCAAATGCTCCGGCCCAACCAGCACCGAAAATTCAGGATGCCTGCCATCCAGCAAGGACAGCACCTGACGAATATAGCCAATCTGTCCCGAGCTGTCTTTGACCCCGGCAACCTTCGGCATCTCGGCTGCACGCGCCGCGGTCTCCGGCTCGAAGCTGACTCTGGGGAGTCCGGGCGGGTTGTACAGAAACAGCGGAAGCTCCGCGTCGCGCGTCAGGCTTTCCGTCAGCCGCAGCAGGTCGGTCTGCGCGATTGGCAAATAGAATGGCGGCGCTGCCACGATCGCCGCTGCGCCGCACTTCGCAGCGTGCTCTGCCATGCGAAGAGATTCCGCATAGGACGAATCGCTGATCCCCACCAGCACCGGCACGCGCTCCGCCACTTGCCGGCATACCTGCTGGATCAGATTGCGGCGCAGTGCGTAGCTGAGCGCCGGTCCCTCGCCTGTCGTTCCAAGAATGAGAAGCGCCTGCGGCCGGCCCGAGAGCACATGCTCGATGAGCACCTCAAGCCCGGCAGAATCCAGGGTGTCGTAGGCCTTCAATGGAGTTGCAAGGGGTGGAACGATGCCTCGCAGGGGTCGCAGGCTGTCCTTCTGCTGCATGTTTCTCCTTGTAGGTGGCTACAAAACGGAAGCAAATAAAGGAAAACCGATGAACGCTCAGATCATTATGAATCAGTGAGGCCACGGAGTCGGTTTGGTTGACTTGTGCCGACGGACCGGCCTACAGTGCCGCTCATTTCCTGACGCATCCCTGCGAGGAGGAGCACGTCAATGAGTCAGAAGGACGCCGCCTATCTGAACACGCCGTGGCCGAGGGGCCCCATCTTCTCCGGCCACATCTACAGGATCACGGATCCGGCGGGGTTTTTCCTGCCCATTCTGGCCGGGGAACACGGCCAGCCCCAGCAGGGCTACGAGCCATGGCCGGGGCTGGAAGTGAGGATGTGGTCGGTCAACGACCTGATTCCGATCCCATTGCCCGGCGGCGCCGCCATGACACAGGCCGATGGCAGCTTCGGCATTACCCAGCCTCCTCCGAACGCCACGGTGCCGGGCGGGACGCCCTCGGATGTCCGGTTCATGCTTCAGGTGGAAGAAGGGTCGTTCCCGTACCGTCCGATGTACCGCTCGGATCTCAGCCTGAGTGTCGGGGCAGCGGAGACGACGGAGCTGAACATCTGGCTCCTGCCTGAGACGGTCGATGTTAAGGACGGGATCGCGGCGGGCGACGTGAGCAGCGAACTGAAGGGTTCCGGGCTGCCTGGCAACACGCAGATCACGGCGAGTGCGGGCGGGCTCTCCTTCTCCGGATCGCAATCCGGGGCGGACATCAAGTTTGGCATCTCGATCGTGCCGGACACATCGTTCGACCTCGACACGTTCCTGGACCTTGGGCTGAGTTCATGGAACATCCATGTCGGCTGGCCGGCCGACTGGTGCACGAATGCCGACGACATTCTCACCCAGATCGTGGGAGGTCTGCAGGGCGCCGCGAGTTCAATGAACGCGGCTGTCCTGACCAAAATGGAGAAATTCTTTGAGAATGAGGAGGGCTTGCCGTCCGGTCCGGGTGGCACGGTCCTCTCCATCGTGAAAACGTTCTTCAACACCGAAATCTCCGTGACCTTCATGGACGTCACGTTTCCCACGCAACACACCTGGTCCATCGCCAACACCACCGACTCGACGGTGGTGCTTACCGGGGACCTGTGCGTCGGCTACCCGCGCCACCTGTCGTCGGATCCGTCGACGATCCCGGTGTTCGCGCCGCTTCGGTTGTCGCGGGCGCTGCGGCCGGTGCGCGTCTAGGCTCGCGGGGCGGCCGGTCGGCTGTGCATCCTCAAAACCTCGACCGGCTGCGATGACAACCCGAATGCCGCGACCGGGCATGGGTTTTCTCGAAGGGACTGAAGCTCTGGGTTGCAGTCGCGCCGGGAGAGGCAGGCAAGGCCCGGCGCGACTTTGCAGTCTGGGTAATAAGAAACCTAGCAGCGCATTACGGAGGAGAACTACGGAAATGGCGGGGAGGGAGGGGGCATTTCAGGACATGGGCACGGCGGAGGCGCGGCTGACTAAGGAAAACCAGGGCCGAAAAACGGAGAGCAGCGGAGGATGGGTTACCGCAGTGTTGCCGGTCCGCACGGAGGATGTTGCGGAAACCCTGGAGCGGCGTAAAATTTCGCCGGAAACGGCCTGGGCAACAGGCTTCGGTGAGAACGAATGTGTACGGCTTTGTGGGGCTGGGCGGGGCTGGCAGGCTCTGCCGTTTGTGCTTTGGTGTTGGGTTGTGGCGGTGGAGGGTCGGGTTCTACCGGACCAGTCGAGGCTGGCCCGACGATCACGGGCGTGACGCTGACACCCTCGACGGCCACCGTGACGGTGGGGACGACGGCACAGTTCATCGCGACGGTGAACGGCACGGGTGCGTACAACTCCGCGGTGACGTGGCTGGTGACGGGGCCATCGGGATGGACCGGGAGCGCGGGGTCGGTGGACGCAACGGGACAGTATGAGAGCCCGTTTCCTGCACCCGCGACTGCAACGGTGACGGCATATGCGACGGGCGACGAGACGAAAAGCGCTGTGGCGACGGTGACGCTGGTGAGCCCGGCGGCTGGCCCGGGTCCGGCGTTAACGGTGGATGCCGGGAACGAGACGCACGCGATCAGTCCGCTGATTTACGGGATGAACGCCTTTGGGCTGGATCCAACGACGGCGGCGAACGCGAACATCACGGTGACGCGATGGGGCGGGGATGACACATCGCGCTACAACTACCAGAACAACGGGACGAATTCCGCGAGCGATTTCTATTTTGAGAACTTCACGGGTGCGGCCGAGATGCTGCCGAATGCGAACGGGAGCACAAACTTTACCGATTTCGTCGCGGCAAACACGAGCCTGGGCACGACGGCACTGGGGACCGCGCCGGTGCAGGGGTGGGTGTCGAACGGGATGGCGGGCGCGTGTAGTTTTTCCGAGACGAACGTTCCGGGGCAGGTAAGTTACAGCGGGAGCTGCGGGGACGGGATGTACCCGCTGGGGACGCAGGGCTGCACGGAGACGGATGGGTGCGAAATTCTCGGGACGTCAGCGACGCCGGCGATTACCAGTGTCGCGGAGCCGCCGCCCATGCCGCCTGCTGCGAGCGGGGCGACGCTGGAGTGGGCGCAGGGGACGTGGGCCGGGGGATGGGTGCAATCGCTGGTGAGCAATCCGAGTTATGGAACGGGCGGGAGCGGGAAGGGTGTGGCGATCTGGGATCTCGATAACGAGCCGGCGTGGTGGGATGCGGTGCATCGGGATGTCCATCCGAAACCGTCGACGTATGACGAGGTGACGCAGGGCGGGATTGGGACAGCGCTGGCGATCAAGACGGTGGATTCCACGGCCGAGGTGAGCGGGCCGGTGATCGACTACTGGTGGAATTATTTTTACTCGAAAGAGGACATCGAGAACGGGTGGGGGAGTGGTCCGTGCTATGAGCCGTGGGACCATCCGGCGGATCGGACGGCGCACGGTGGGATACCGATGATCGAGTACTACCTGCAGCAATTCAAAGCCGCCGAGGCGACGTATGGGATGCGGCTGCTGGACTACGTGGATATTCACGGATACTTTGGGGCCGATTATCCGGCGGGAAGCGGGAATGGGGTTGGGCTGACGACGGCGGGCGACAGTGTGGAGCAACAGGTGCGGCTGAACTCGACGCGGGCCCTGTGGGATCCGACGTACACAGATCCAAATTATCCGCAGCCGAATTACACAACGGATGGGAACTACACGACGAGCTGCGCGACGCCGCTGCAGGCTCCGCAGGTGATTCCGATGCTCCAGTCGTGGGTGGCGAACGATTATCCGGGAACGAAGACGGCGATCGACGAGTACAACTTCGGGGGGCTGGAGTCGATCAACGGCGCGCTGGCGCAGGCGGACGTGCTGGGGATCTTCGGCAAGTACGGGCTGGATCTGGGGACGATGTGGCCGACGACGATCTACGCGAACCAGGTGCCGGGGAACACGGCGTTTGCGATTTACCGAAATTATGACGGTGCTAAATCGACGTTTGGCGATAGGGCGCTGGCTTCGACGAGCGCGAACCAGGGGGAGCTGTCCGTGTACGGGGCGCTGCGTTCGGCGGACCAGGCGGTGACGGTGGTGGTGATCAACAAGACGTTCGCACCGCTGACGAGCGCGCTGTCGCTCGAGAATTTGACGGCGACGGGGAACGCGAAGGTGTATCAGTACAGCGCGGCGAATCTGGCGGGGATTGTGGCTTTACCGGATGTGGCGGTGATGGCGCCGGTTTGGGGAAGCACTGCGAGTTCGATTGCGAATTACGCATTCCCAGCCGGATCGATCACACTTTTTGTAATTCCGACGCAGTGAGCCCGTGAACCGTCGGTCCGCCGTTGACGGCGGAGGGGATTTCCTGCTCTGCTGGCGTTGTGCATCCTTTGCGATTGATTGTCGGGATTGTTTGTCTGTTTTTGGCGCTGCTCGACGCGTTCGAGACTGTGATTTTGCCGCGGCGCGCGAACGGGCGATTCCGCTGGACGCGGCTTTTCTACATCCTTACGTGGAGACCGTGGCGGTGGTGGGCGCGGCAGGTGCGGCATCCGGGGAAGCGCGAGACGCTGCTGAGCTTTTACGGGCCGCTGTCGCTGGTGTTCCTGATCGCTTCGTGGGCCGCGGCGCTGGCGCTTGGGTTCGCCTTTATCTATTCCGCATTTCCGTCGCCGTTCGTCGATCCACGGGCGAGCACGTATCCATTCCTGGTGACCGATCTGTATGCGAGCGGGACGACGCTGTTCACGCTGGGCCTGGGCGACGTGGTGCCGCACAACCTTGCGGTTCGGATTCTGGTGGTGACGGAGTCGGGGATCGGGCTGGGGTTTGTGGCGCTGGTGATCGGGTATTTTCCGGTTCTGTACGGAGCGTTTTCGCGGCGCGAGGTGAATATCGCGTTGCTGGATGCGCGGGCCGGTTCGCCGCCGACGGCGTTTGAACTGATCAAACGGCATTCATTCGAGGGCGGGAGCGCGGCGCTGGTGAAGCTGCTGGAGGAGTGGGAGCGATGGGCCGCGGAGTTGCTGGAGAGTCATATTTCGTACCCGCTGCTGTGTCAGTTTCGCTCGCAGCACACAGCACAGAGCTGGCTGAGCGCGCTGACGGCGATTCTGGATACGTGCGCGCTGTTGATTGCCAGCTCGCAGGAGCACAGCGCGCGCCAGGCACAGCTGACATTTGCGATTTCACGGCATGCGCTGGTGGATTTGTCGCAGGTTGTTGCGGCGAAGCCGGTCGCGGGCGGCGGGACGGATCGGCTGCCGGCGGCGAAATTTCAACTGATTTACGACAAGCTGTGCATGGCGGGGGTGAAAGTGTGCCGCGACGAGCAAAGCGCCACGCGGCTGAGCGAACTGCGGCAGCTCTACGAGAGTTATGCGATAGCGCTGAGCAGGTATCTGGAAATGCCTTTGCCCCCATTCTTTAATGAGCATCCGAAGAAGGACAACTGGCTCACGGTGGCGCGAGTGCGCGCCCAGGCGGAGGCGGGGAATCCGATGGGCACGGTGCTGTTGCATGACGATGAGCACTTGTTTTGAGAGCCGGCCGCAGGGCAGGGGGCGCGAGCTGCCAGAAAGCGGGGAGCAGGTGCAGGGTGCAGAAAACCGTGAGCAGTGATCCGCAAAACGTGAAACTGTGAAGCTTGCGCTTTGAAGTTCATATTCTCTGCGAGGTCATGGCCGGGTGGAAGAAATAACCCCTAAAACGGTTGATCCGGGGGTTCTGGCATCACGAAAGTAACGTATTTTTTTGTGATGCTTTCCGGCCTTCGAGATGAGGGCTGAAAAACGAAAAATCGAGGAACGCTTCTGCGGCGGATCGTATTACCGATCTGCATAATTACCGCATGTAATGGGTTGCATCCGTCCTAAATCGGAAGCCGGCCGCTAGCCGCGCCGACACTTTTAGTATCGGATCATTTATATATCAGCACGATAACAGCGATAACTAAGTGATTACATAAAGTCCCGGTTGCCGTCAGAAGTTCGTTGACGCGCCATGAACCCGGGTGGTACACCTCTGTCGCGATCCAGTGGGGCGGTCAGGCGTCAGCTAAAACTCTTTAGTAGCGCTACGCGAAACCATATTGCATCGGATCATTTAACTGTCCGCCATGACATGGAACGCAAGGGAGGTGTCTAGTGACACTGTGGAAGCGCCTGCTATGCCTGAGCGCCGTGGCGTTATGCACGACATTCATGGCTAACGCACAAGAGAACGCAGAGCTGACGGGAACCGTGAGAGATCCAAGTGGAGCCGTGGTTCCTAATGCCAGAGTGACTATAACCAACGCCAGCACAGCCGAAGTGAGAGCTGGCACAACAAACGCCGCTGGACTGTACGATTTTCCGGCGCTGCACAACGGGGCTTACACACTGAAAGTGGCGGTGACGGGCTTCGAGACGTATGAGAAGACCGGGATCGTGATGGACGTAGCCGCGACGGTGCGGGAGGATGTGACTCTTGCGCTGGGCGCGAGCACGACAACAGTGACGGTGCAGGCGAACGCGCTCCACCTGCAAACGGAGACCAACGAAGTCAGCAACCTGATCACCGGGCAGCAACTGACCGACACCGGGATCAACGGCCGGAACATGTTTTCTCTCGCCGCTATCGGCGCAGGGGTTTCGGCGAATATTCCGTCGTTTAACGGCGTGTCGGCGCAGGCGAGCAATGAGAGCATCAGCTTCGAAGGCACGCGCCCCGGTCACAACAACTGGATGATCGACGGCGGGGAAGTGTACGACCGCGGCAGCGGAGGCAAACCGGATGTGATGCCTTCTCCCGACGTGCTGGCGGAGTTCCAGACGTTGAACAGCAACTACCAGCCGGATTATGGAATCGCATCGGGCGGCACCATTGTGATGGCGCTGAAGTCGGGCACGAAGAGTCTCCACGGCGGAGTGTGGGAATTCGATCGCAACGATGCTTTCGACGCCAACAACTACTTTTCCAATTTGTCGCACACGCCAACTCCGGAACTGCGCCTGAATATTTTTGGCGGAGACATCGGGGGCCCGGTGGTGATTCCGGGAATCTACCCGAGGAGCAAGAGCAGGACTTTCTTCTTCTACAGCGAGGAATGGCGCCGGTATATAGCGGGAGCCACTCCGACGGCCAACAACACGATGCCGGCGAGCGACATTCCCTCCAGCTCTACGTCGCCTTTCACCTATACCTTGCCGGCCGGCTTCAAGGAATCGCCAGCCGCAGGGGCGTGCAACGCGGGACAGACGGCGCCGTGTGTGCCGAACCTGCCCAATAATGCCACATTAACGGCAACCGAAATGACCGATGGACTGACGCCCGGCAATTCATTTCCAGGGGGCGTGATTCCGGCGAACATGCTGGATCCGAATTCAGTCCTGTTTATGAAGACGGGCGCGATTCCAGCGTCCAATTCGACGTCGGCCAGCGGAGCGCCGCAGTATGTGGCGTCGCCGAAGCAGCCGACGTATGTGCGGGAAGACGTGGTGCGCATCGATCATGACATCACGGACAGGATGCATCTGATGGGGCATTTCATCCACGATGAAATGTCGCAGACCATCTACCCCGATATGTGGAGCAACGAGACCTATTCGACGACGGGCGACGTGTTCGGCAACCCGACGTGGGGAACGGTGATCAAGCTGACGCAGACCATTTCGCCGACGCTGCTCAACGAGACGTCGCTGAATGTGAACGGGAACAGCATCAACATTACGCCGGCGGGGATTTATTCTCAGCCGTCGGGATGGACGCAGGCTGGGTACTTCCCGGCGGCGAACAACCTGCTGAACCGGATGCCCTCAGTGGATCTGGGCACACCGCTGGGCACGAACTGGACCATCAACTACTGGCCGTGGAAGAACGCGTTCCTCGACTATCAGCCGCGCGATGACGTTTCGTGGACGAAGGGCAAGCACCAGCTGAAGTTCGGGTTTGCGTACATGCGCAGCGACAAGAATCAGCAGCAGCAGGCGGATACGCAGGGAGACTATACCTTCGGCACGGATTTCTCCGGCGACTCCTATGTGAACTTCCTGCTGGGCCTTGCGGACAACTTCAAGCAGCTGCAGATCATCGACATGTTCCACTGGATCAACAACACCTATTCGGCCTACGGGATGGATAACTGGCGGATGACGACGCGGTTAACCCTAAACCTGGGGGTGCGGTATGACGGGCTGCCGCACGTCTACAACAAAGAAAACATGACGGCGAACTTTGTTCCTTCGCTGTTCAGTGCAGCGAATGAGCAGGTTCCGAGTGCGAGTACGGGTACGCTGAACCCAAGCGGGCCTGGCTTCTCGAACCCAACCAACGCTCCGGTTCCTTTCTATCTGAATGGAATTGGGCGTCCGGGTGTCAACGGCTTCCCGCGCGGGCTGGTGAAGGGCGACTACTTCAGCTGGCAGCCTCGCGTGGGGTTCGCCTACGACCTGCTGGGCACGGGCAAGACGGTGGTGCGCGGGGGCGCAGGCATCTTCTATGAACGCGTCCAGGGGAACGATGTCTACGGAACCGACACTAACCCGCCTTTCGCTTACCAGCCGACGGCGAATGATGTGTACTTCACCAATCCTCACACCAGCGCTCTGAATGGGGCAGTGGCGTCCAATCCGGTATTCCCGGCGAGCCTGGGCGCGCTGGACTACTACTATCCACCTCCGGGCACTGCGCAATTCAGCCTGGGTGTCCAGCAACAGATCGCTCCGGCGATCATGGCGATGGTGCAGTATGTCGGATCGAGCGCGTGGGATCAGAACGATCAGCGCGCTATCAACACGCTGCCCCTGAACGATCTGGTCGACCGGCAGAAGGTTGCGGGGGGGGCGAATTCCAATCTGTACCGCACCTATCCAGGGTGGGCGGGTATCACCGATGACGAAAACGCCAGCAACTTTAACTACAACGGCCTGCAGACCGGGTTGCGCATGGAGAACAAGCACGGGCTGACGGCGCAATTCTCTTACACGTGGTCCCACCAGATCGATGAGGAAACTGACGATCTGAATTCCATTTCCGATCCATTCAACCTGAAGTACGATCGGGGCCCTGGTTCCTATGACCGGCGCCACATCTTCAACGCAAACTATATCTACAACATTCCGTTCGGCCTGCATGCGAGCAGCCTGGCGGAGCGGAGTCTGCTGGGCGGCTGGGTCTTCTCGGGCGTAACAACGTACGAGACGGGCTTGCCGGATAACGTCACGTGGAATGGAGCGGACACGCTGGGCCTGGGAGGGGGAACGACCAACCGTCCGGACCTGGTGGGAACGGTGAGCGGACCGAAAACGCAGAAGGCGTGGTTCAATACCGCGGCTTTCGCGGCTCCGGTGGCTCCATGGAATGGCGGCGCCAATAACGGCTTCGGGTCCGCCGGCAGAAATGTTGTGCGGGGACCGGGACTGGCGAACTGGAACCTGAGCCTGTTCAAATCGTTCGCGCTGAACGAAAGCGGTGCGACACGGTTCGAGCTGCGTGCTGAATCGTACAACACCTTCAACCACACGCAGTTCAGCGGGCTGGATCTTGGAGCCACCGACGGAAACTTCGGCCAGGTGACCAGCGCGAACGATCCGCGTGTCTTCCAATTCGGAGGCAAGTTCCTGTTCTAACCTGGGAGCAGTATCAACGGGCGCAGTGGGGCGTTGCTCCACTGCGCTTTCTTTTGTGCGGCAAGGAGGGAGAGGCATCGGGAATGGCTGGGGTGGTCTAATAAATTTCTGAGGAAGAGATTGAGGATGTTGGTGGGTTGGCGAGGGATGAGGCTGCTGGCTGCACTGTTGCTGTGTATGGGCTGCGGCGCGGGGAAGGCGCAGACGCGCGTGGCGACGGGCGAGGAGGCGAAGCAGGCCCTGGCGCTGGAGCAGCAGGGTCAGTGGAAGGACGCCGAGGCCGCGTGGCGTAAGGTGCTGGCCGGGAATCCGCGGGATGGGATGGCGACCGCGCATCTGGGGTTGGTGCTGGCGCGCGAGACCGATTACACCGGCGCGGTGGAGGAGTATCGGCGGGCGCTGAAGCTGGATCCGAAAATGCAGGGATTGCAGCTCGATCTGGGGTTGGCGCTGTTCAAGCAGGGAAAGCTGGATCAGGCGATTGCGCCGCTGAAGGCGGCGGTAGCAGCGGCTCCGGACAATGCGCAGGCGGGGATTTTGCTGGGGATGAGTTACTACGGGACGTCGCAATATGCGCTGGCGGTTCCCTATCTGCGTGCGGCGGTAGTGAGAACGCCGGAAAACGTGGAGATGCGCGGCGTGCTGGCGCAGAGCTGCCTGCAGGCAAAGCAGTATCCCTGCGTGCTGGATCAGTACAAACAGATTCTGGCGGCGAATCCGGATTCAGCGCAGGCGCACATGCTGGCTGGGGAGGCGCTGGATGGGATGAACCGGACGCCCGATGCGATTGGGGAATTTCAGGCGGCAGAGAAGGCGGCGCCTACGGAGCCGAACGTCCACTTCGGGCTGGGATACTTGTTGTGGAAGCAGCACCGGTATCCGGAGGCCGAACAGGAGTTCAAGGCGGAGATTGTGAATGAGCCGACGCACGCGGCGGCGCTGGCGTATCTGGGCGATACGGAAATCAAGCTGGAGCATATGCAGGAGGCCGAGGCGGATCTGCGGCGGGCGGTGCACCAGGCGGGATCGCTTCCGATGGCGTGGCTGGATCTGGGGATCACGCTCGCGGGCGAAGGAAAGAACGAGGAGGCGGCGGCGGATTTCGAGCAGGCGATTGGGATGGATCCGAATGGAGTGGACGCACACTGGCGGCTGGCGCGGCTGGATCAGGCGATGGGGAAGACGGAAGCGGCGAGGGCGGAATTCGCGAAGGCCCGGGCGCTGCATGAGAAGGAAGACAAGAGCCTGGTGGAGCAGATGAAGCCGGCTGGTTCGGCGCAGCCGAAGTAGCTGCGGCCCACGTGCCCGCTCAAGCCAGAAGAGCGCTTGAGTGGGGCGTCCGGCAGAGCACCGGGCACATGGCTCGGTTTTCCAGAGACAGGAGCGGCTTGGCACCCGTCGAGCGCTTTAACGCATCGCGATGAAGGTGACCTGCGGGAGGCGGAAGTGGATGGCTTCCCCTTCGAGCTGGATGCTGAGGAGATGGCGGAGATTGGGTGATGCGGTGGTGAAGAGGCGGCGTAGCTCGGCGACGCGGTCGGGCGGAGTTTTGGAGCGGCGGACCCAGTCATCGAAGTCCATGCCGTGCTGGCTCTCGCTGTAGGTGTCGACGATTTCGCGCTGGATTTTCAGGCCGGCTTCTTTTAAAAACCTTCTCCAGTCACTGAGCCGGTACGCGCGGACGTGCGATGAGTCGCGCAATTTTTCGATGTTGTGAAGCTGGACGTCGAGGGATTCGTCTTCGGAGCTGTAGTTGTCGACCACAACGACGCGGCCTCCGGGTTTGGCGACACGGGCCATCTCACGCACGGCCGCTGCGTTGTCGGCGAAATGATGCGAGGCGAGGCGCACGGTGACGATGTCGAATTCCTGGTCGACAAAGGGAAGCTCTTCTGCCGGACCCTGCTTGATGACGACGTTGGTGAGTCCGCGTTCGGCGGCGTTCCTGGCGGTTTCGGCAAGCATCGGTTCGGTGAGGTCGTAGGCGACGACCTGGCGCACGTGGGGCGCGAAGGCGAGCGCGGTATGGCCGGCGCCAGTGGCTATATCGAGGACCGTGTCGGTGGGTTGGGGCGCGGCAAGGGCGAC
>Ga0210398_10000558_pt1 | contig 42058 bp, 31 predicted proteins | sample IncBWC4OmetaG_FD_161047 | JGI IMG/M metagenome (GOLD analysis project Ga0210398, IMG submission 161047) | Forest soil microbial communities from Barre Woods Harvard Forest LTER site, Petersham, Massachusetts, United States - Inc-BW-C-4-O | ecosystem: Environmental > Terrestrial > Soil >... | reverse complement strand
GCCGCGCCTTCCGCCAGCTGCGTCACGTTCATCGAGCAGAACTTCGGCCCGCACATCGAGCAGAACTTCGCGTCCTTGTAAAAATCATCCGGCAGCGTCTCGTCGTGCATGGCCTTGGCCGTCGCCGGATCGAGCGACAGCTCGAACTGCTTGTTCCAGTCGAACAAAAACCGCGCGTAGGACAGCGCATCGTCGCGGTCCCGCGCTCCCGGCCGGTGCCGCGCCACGTCCGCCGCGTGCGCCGCGATCTTGTACGCGATCACGCCCTGCTTCACGTCCTCCGCGTTCGGCAATCCCAGGTGCTCCTTCGGCGTCACGTAGCACAGCATGGCCGCTCCGTGCCAGCCGATCATCGCCGCGCCAATCGCGCTCGTGATGTGGTCGTACCCCGGCGCAATGTCAATCACCAGCGGCCCCAGCGTGTAGAACGGCGCTTCGTGGCACAGCTCCATTTCTTTCTTCACCTGCAGCTCGATCTGGTCCATCGGAATGTGTCCCGGGCCTTCGATCATCACCTGCACGTCGTGCTCCCACGCCGTCTTCGTCAATTCCCCCAGCACCTTCAGCTCCGCAAATTGCGCCGCGTCGCTCGCGTCCGCCAGGCATCCCGGCCTCAGGCCGTCGCCGAGTGAAAAGCTCACGTCGTGCTTCTTGAAAATCTTGCAGATGGCTTCGAAATTCTCGTACAGGAAGTTTTCCTTCTTGTGCGTGTTCATCCAGTGCGCCAAAAGCGCCCCGCCGCGGCTCACAATTCCCGTGATGCGGTTGCGCACCAGCGGCACAAACTCCCGCAGCACTCCCGCGTGAATCGTCATGTAGTCCACGCCCTGCTCGGCCTGCTCCTCGATCACCTCCAGCATCAGCCCGATGCTGAGGTCTTCCGTGCGCTTCACCCGCGACAGCGCCTCGTAAATCGGCACCGTCCCGATCGGCACCGGCGACGCGTCGATGATCGCCTTGCGAATCGTCGGAATGTCCCCGCCCGTCGACAGGTCCATCACCGTGTCCGCCCCGTAGTGCACCGAGTGGTGCAGCTTCTTCAGCTCTTCGTCGATGTTCGACGTTGTCGCCGAGTTCCCGATGTTCGAGTTGATCTTGCACTTGAAGGCCACGCCGATGCCCATCGGCTCGAGCGATTTGTGGTGAATGTTGGCGGGAATGATGGCCCGCCCGCGCGCCACCTCGCTGCGCACTAACTCCGGCGCGAGCTTCTCCCGCCGCGCCACGTACTCCATCTCTTCGGTGACCACGTCCTGGCGCGCATAATGCATCTGCGACACGTTGCGCGTGCCGTTAGCCGCCGCAGTCTCCTGCAGCCGCTTCTCAATCCAGTTGTCTCGCACTGCCATCGTTCCCCCTGAAGAGTGTTCCTCTCCCATGAGCGTCTCTTGCGCTGCCGCATTATGGCACCGCGCGGCACGGTGCGGCAACCGCACCCAGTAGCACAGACTTCAGTCTGTGGGTTTCCATAAGTGCTTGGCACTCGCGCGCAATCCTTAGCCGAGTCAGCTATGGGAGTCGGCCGGCTCCAGCCCGAGCGGGCTGCTGGAACCCCACAGACTGAAGTCTGTGCTACTTAAACCGCTCTTCGCAGCGTGATTTGGGTAATTTCGGGAGGGACGCCGAGGCGCACGGGCGCGCCGATCGTGCCTAGGCCGCGGTTGACGTAGATTCTGGAGGCGCTAGGTTCGGGACTGGAGGCGGGACGAGCCGCAGCAAGTTCGCGCTCATCCAGGTCTGACGGCGCGTGGAGAGGGCGCGCGTACAAACCGGCGACATACGGCGTCAGGAATTGCGCGGGGCTCCAGCGGTGGTCGAGGATTTCAACGCGCACCTGGCCGCCATGGGTGTGTCCGGCGAGCGAAAGCTCGATACCCAGCTCGGCGGCGCGGCGAAACGAATTGGGATTGTGTGAGAGCAGAATATTGGGCACGTCGCGGCGGATCAGCGGCTCCGAGCCAGCCAGCATTGGCGCGGGTTTTCCTGCGGCGTCGCGCTGGCGCTGGTAATCGACGCCGATCAGGTTGAGGGCGCTTCCCTGCCAGCGCAGCTCGGCGTTTTCCTGGCGCAGCAGCTTCATGCCGAATTGTTGAAACAGCTCCGCGGACCTTTGTTCCGCCCGCGCGTAAATTTCGTGGTTGCCGTTGCATCCCCAAACGCCCAACGGCGCGTGCAAGCGGGAAATCTCGGCGATGCAATCCTCCAGGGGATCGCTGCGACCGGTGATGAAGTCGCCCGTCACCACCGCCAGATCGCCTTTCAATTCGTTGGCCAAGCCGACCGCGCGCCGTACCTCGGCCACGGGCATGTACGAGCCGATGTGAATGTCGCTGATCTGCGTAATACGCAGGCCATCCAGCGCCGGCGGAAGGTTGGCGACGGGAATTTCCACTTCGCGCACCGAGAAGCGGAACCGCTCGGCTGCAAAGCCGTACATCGCGCTCACAAATGGCGCTGCGCCTGCAATCACTCCTGCGGCCTGGAAGAAGTGGCGACGGGAATGATTGACGTGCTCCGCACCAACCTCGGAAGTCGCGAACACGGGCGAGGCCGGTACGGCGAGTTTTTCAGAAGCCGGCGCGCACAAGCGCTTCCACAGCCACTCCGCCCCGGCAACGATTTTGATGAATAGGTAGGAGAAAATGGAACTGAAAAGCCACAGGCCGAAGAATGAGAACCACCAGGAGCCGCGAGTCACCACTCCCCGCAAGTTCCTCGTCACTGCGAGCAGCGCCAAGAGGGCGATCGGTGCAAGCAGCGCCACCAGCGTCCCGCGCGCCGCCCTGCGCCAAGCTGGATCGCCAATCCGCCCCGCAAATCGCCACGCCCGCGCAAACCAGTAGCGTTGCGAAAGAAAGGCAAGGAACAGGCCGGCCAGACCAAGCAGATACGCGAATACAACGAGCCCACGAACCATTCGCAATTATACCATTTCATTGGAGTCCGCCAGGGACCGTTTGGTTATACCGACGCCGGCTGGATACCCTTAGAAATTCCACACTCTAGGACTAGGCAGACCAGCTTTCGCGCTGCGGCCTATTTCGCGGCGGGGGGCGGCGTGACCACCGCGGTCATTTTGCGGACCATGCCGTCGGATTTGCTGAGGACGTAGGCTTCGCCGTCGCCGCCCATGGCGATGCGGATATCGGCGCGGCCTCCGCCGTAGGCAACGCCTTCGGGATCGGCCTTGGGCTGTTTCTTGGTGTCCGGGTCGCGCCAGCCGGTAGTGGCCGCGGAGGCGCCGGGTAGGACACGGTCCTGCGCAGGGGTTCCACCCTTCTGCTTGTACGTATCCGCAACAATGTCAAACATGCGCTGCTTCGTGGCTGCCTGGTTCGCGGAGTTGGGGCTCTTGTATTCGATCTGGATTTCGTGGATGGCCGCCTGGTGATTGCGCTGGCCGTGCGTGGCCAGCATTTCGTTCAGGTCCGTGTAAAAGATGCGGCCAGTGGTCATGTCGTTGAAGATGAATTTCCCGCGCATCTGCGGCATCAGCTTGCCGCGATAGACGAAGCCGCTGCCGATCGAATCGCCCTCCATGTGGCTGTACACGGCGGCGGGATACAGCGGCACAACGGGCTCGTTCAGACCGGCGACTTGCAGAAGATCCCGATCGGGAAACGCCACTGGAGGAGTTTCCAGGCTGCCGGTTTTTCCCGCGTCGTCCACAAAGAGCTGCTCGTTGCCCTCGCGCTCCGGATAGCCATAGTTGGCGCCTTTGACGGCGACATCAATCTCTTCCCAGTAGTGCAGCCCGATATCGATGATCAGCAGCGCCTTGGAATCAGTATCCCAATACAGGCGGTGCGGATGGCGCAGGCCGTAGGCCCACACCTCCGGGCGAGCCCCGGAAACATTGAGGAACGGATTGGGGTCCGGACCGGTGGAAGGAATGCGGTAGCGGCCGTTGGCGCTGAGCAAGTCCTTCGGGCGCAGATTGAGGTCCGGAGTGATGCGCAGAACTTTTCCGAGCAGCGTATTGAGCTGCTGCGGAAGCGTGTGCGAGGGGCCGGGCGTTTCTCCCTGCGCGCCGTCGCCCACGCCGATGTAGAGATTGCCGTAATCGCTGCTGCCGGGCTTGGCGAGCGGATCGAAAGTGGTATCGCCCATGGGGTGATTGCGGTCGTAGCCGGCGCGCAAGAGTTCCCGCGCGGTGCCTTCAAATGCGGCGTTGCGAATGTTCGTGTCGGTCCATTCCACCAAAACGGATTCGAGATGCACGGGGCCTGCGGGCGGATTCACGGGATCCGTCATGGAATAGCCGGTGAGATTCAAGCCGGCCAGCTGCGTGTTGACCGGCATGGGGTTGCCGGGCAGCTCCGGATTCTCCGTGTGCACGGTGTAGAACTTGCCGTTCTTCGCGTACCCGGGATCGAAGGTGATGGAGACGATTCCCGTGGCGTTGCCGCGGTCCGAGGCGAATTTGGGAAAAATATCCGTGAATTTCAGATAAGGCGTCAGGTTCTTGGTCTTGGTGTCGAGAATGTAGAGTGTCCCGCTCTGATCGTTTACGAAAATGCGCGAGGACGCAAGCGGAGCGTTCGCGGGCTCCGCGCGCAGAGAAGTCACGCGGCCAAGCTGCGCCTTGTAGTCGATCCCGCCAGCGTTGGCGCCGGAATGAGTCGCGTTGGAGAGCGGCAAGTTGAGATAGTCCTCCAGCTTTACGGTCGTCCCATCCTTGCTGACCTGCGACTGGGTGGGATATTGCGCCCGCGCGAGCGGCGCCGCGGTGAGAATTGCAGCCGCCAGCCCGCACGTCACGTAGATTTTCGCGGACCGAATCATTTCCCGATAGTTGCTCGGCATGTCGAATGGCTCCTTGTTCTGGAATCAGGGTGGCATTCTAACACCTGTTTGCGCCGAAAACCCCGGCGTCCGAAGCGTCCGCGGGACCGGAACCCGGCTTGACGGTGAATCCCCGCGGGCGTATCGTCGGGCAGAATCTGTTCGGAGTGGGATTCCCGCATGCGTGGTTTGCTAAGAAATTTTGCTGCGGCTCTGGCGGTTGTCTTCGCCGCTGGACTCGCATCCGGCGCGGCGTTTGCGCAGGCTTCCCAGCCCGGACCATCATCCGCAACGACGAATCAGAAAAAGAGCGCGGCACCTGCTCCGCGCCACGACATTTCCGGCACCTGGGAGCCTGCCGACGGGCCGGGCGACGGCATCCAGGCCAGCGGCGCGAAGGCCATGCCGAGTGACGGCAAGCCCGAACATGAATTGCCATACACGCCCCTGGGACTGCAAGCGCTGAAGTCGCACCGAGCGCTGGAGGGCACCGACGCGGTCCTCCCTGGCAATTACAATGACCCGCGCGATAAATGCGAACCCATCGGTTTCCCGCGCCTCGATCTATACAATCTGAGGCAGACGCAGATCCTGCAGAATGAATATAAGGTCGCCATCCTGTATGAATACGCCGAAACCTGGCGCGCCATCTGGACCGACGGCCGGGAGCTCCCCAAGTTGGTGGATGGGGGCGTGCAGATGGGCGACCAGCTCCGCGAGCCGCGATACTTCGGCTATTCGGTCGGTAAGTGGGTGGATGACACCACGCTGGTCGTCCAGACCGTCGGCATGATGGGCGACGACAAAGTCTGGCTGGACCTTGCCGGGCGTCCTGCCAGCGACGCCATGCGGGTGGAGGAGCGCTTCCACCGCGTGGATCGTGATCACCTGGAGTTGACGGTAACGATTGATGATCCCAAGATGTACACCAAGCCGTGGGTGGCCTTGAACAAGTTTCCGATGAAGCTGCAAGATCCCCACACCGACGTGATGGAGATGTACTGCTCCCTTTCGGAGATCGAGAAATTCAACAAGCTGGTTGGAAATCCGGTCAGCGGCGCGGACGGCAAGGCGCCGGAACAATAGCCCTAGCCTTCCTGATTGGCGGAGGTTGCTTATGAAGACCCTCAAGCTTTTGTCGCTCGCCCTCGGCGCGCTGATCCTGCCCGGTGCGCTGCTGGCGCATCACGGCAACGCGGCGTTTGATTCCAAGAATCCGCTGACGCTCAAGGGCACAGTCACCGAATGGTTCTGGGCGAACCCGCACTGCATCCTGCAGTTTGACTCCGCGGATGACAAAGGCCAGGTGGTTCACTGGGCCGCGGAAACCAGCAATCCCGCGGACATGGTCAACCGCAACTGGAGCAAGCTCTCGCTGAAGCCCGGCGATGCGGTGAGCGTCACCCTGGAGCCGGCCAAGAACGGCAAGCCCGTCGGCCGCATTCTGGAGGTTGTGCTGCCCAGCGGGCAAAAGCTGAGCGGCGGATTCGGCTCGCTGGAGAAAACTCCGCTCACGGGCCCGAGTGGCGGATCCGCGCCCGCACCGAAGTAGGGGATCCCGCCCCCAGCAATTCCCTGAACAACCCTTGGCGTTGCGACCGACGCCGTCCCGCATCGGAATAGATTGCCTTTCCGTCTCTTTGTTTCCTCTCGGAACGGCTTTATGAATTACAGTTCATATTTTTTATTAAGCTGTGTTAACATCTGCGGCTAGTGCCGATTAACTGGGCAACGTTGCAAGAAGGGGCCTCGCGTGCTGATCGCGCGATCCGGCCTGCTCGAAGTTGAGACGGACTGTGGCTATGCCGCGTATCATCGCTTTGCACCGGATTATCTTCAGACTCATCGCCCTTCCCTTTCTTATTATTCCGTTGCTCCCTTGCGTGCTCCTCGCCCAGGGAGAAACCACCAGCGCGATCGTCGGGCAGGTGAGCGACGCCAGCGGCGCGGCAATCCCCGGCGCTACGGTCACGATTCACAACACGGAAACGGGACTGCAACGGGTTGCAACTACCGATGATTCGGGCCGGTTCAACCTCCCTCAACTAAAACCCGGCACTTACACCGTTCGCGTGGAAGCACAGGGGTTTGATCCGCAGCAAAAGGACGCCGTGTTTTCCGGTCTCGGCCAAAAGCAGAGCGTCGATTTCATTCTGCAGATTGCCCAGGCGAAGGAACGCATCGAGGTCAGCGACGAAGCCGTGATTCTCAACCCGGAGAATGCCAACACCTCAACCACCCTCAACGCTCCGGCGCTGGAGGATCTTCCGAATCCCGGCGGCGATTTGACCTATCCGCTTCAGTTCGCCACTGGAGCGCTCGTGAATACGGCGGGAAACGGCAACGATTTTGTGGGCGGTACGAACGGCTACGGAAACGTGGAGTTCAACGGGTTGCCTGCCCTGTCGAACGGCTACATCGTCGACGGACTAGAAACGAATGACCCGCTGACGAACCTCAATAGCGGGCTCTCGACCAACCTGGTTCTTGGGCTCAATTCCATTGCGGAAGTGACGGTCAACACGCTTTCCTATACCGTTGATCAGGGGCGCTACGGAGCCTCTCAGGTCAACTACGTCACCAAGTCCGGCTCAAACGAGTTCCATGGAAACCTCTATGAATTATGGAACGGCGCAAAACTGAACGCCGCCGATTACTTTACAAATGCCACTCCCGGGAATCACAAGCCGGGCTCCGTCGTGAACCACTTTGGTGGCAGTATTGGGGGCCCGATCGTGCACGACAAGCTGTTTTTCTTCTTTGACAGCGAGTGGGTGCGCATTGCGCTGCCGATCGTCACGGCGGCGACAGTTCCAACCCCCGCATTTCAAAACTACGTGTTGCAGCATGTCCCTTCTGCTGAAACCCCCTTCTACACCAAGATGTTTTCCCTCTACGGAAATACCGCCGGCACGCCTCAAGCGATTCTTGGCTGCCCGCTCGGCGTGGGCGCGAGCAACAACGACGGGGATGGCTGCGCCAACCGTCAAAGCGTGTCGCTTTCGAGCGAGGATCATGAGCAGGTCCAGACCGCTCGCATCGATTACAACATCAACGAGAAAAACACGACGTGGTACCGGTTTCAGGCGGACACTGGCGTACAAGCTGCCTTTACCGACCCTATAAATCCGCTCTTCAATTCGGTCTCCCCTCAGCCGCTATACTCCTTCGCTTCCGGGTATACCCACGTGTTTTCGCAGAATCTTGTGAATTACTTCAACCCGGCGTTCTCCTGGTATTCAAGCCTATTCGCGCCCGCAGACTTCCAGAAAACGCTCGCTGCCTTTCCCATCGTGCTGCAAGGGACCGGCGCGAATCCATTTACAACGGTGGGCGGACTCGACAGCACCTGGGTTCAGGGCCGGCGCGCTTCGCGCCTCTTTATCAATGACAATCTTGCCTGGACGCATGGGGCGCATGAGCTGCGCTTTGGAACCAATATCCGAATTCTGCGCCTGAATGATTATGACTTCGGAGAGGGCAGCGTCCCTGTGGTGGCTTATTCGACCCTGCAGCAATACATAAATGGGCTCGCGTCCACGGCCACGGAAACTTTCCCGACGTCTGACAACGAGCCTTTCCATTTCCTCAATCTCGATCTTTATGCGCAGGACACCTGGAAAGTCACGAAAGATCTCACGTGGACCTTTGGAATCCGGGATACGCTCAATTCGAACCCGCGCAATTCGCACAACCAGATTGCCCGTCTTGGCGGCGCTTTCGATTCCATTTCGCACGATGTCAATCAACCGTTGAATGAAGCCATCCAGGCGGGGCTCGGAAACGTCTTTTCCTCGACGCCGTTGGCGATTCTCCAGCCGAGGACGGCGATTGCCTGGCAATTCGAGCCCAAAACCGTAATGCGAGCGGGCTTCGGAATTTTCAGCGACATCCTGCCGGGAAGCATTGCCGATGTGATTGGCTTCAACCCGCCTTATGTGAGGACTTTTCAAGGAGGCCTGCTGGGGACCGCCGGAGGCACGACGATTGCGCCGGGCGTCCCCGGAAGCGCCATTGACGCTACCGTCGCCGCCAATCAGGCATTCAATTCAGGATTTTCGCTGGGTCAGCTCTCGTCTGTATCTCCGCAGGCAAATCCGGCCGCTTGTCTTCCACCCGTCAACATCACAGCCGTGCCCACCGGCGAACTTCATGCGCCATACTTCATGGAGTGGAGCTTTGGGTTGGAGCATGAGCTAGGAACCACTGCGAGCCTCAAGGCGCAATACGTGGGCACGCAGGCGATCAATCAGCCGTATCAGACTCAGGTCAACGGCTACCAAACGGTCTGCCCGGGATGCTTCGCGCCGTTCCCCTATGCGCAGCCTACCGATCCACGTTTCGGAGCGGTCACGCAATTGTCCACGGGAGCCACCAGCCACTACAACGGGCTGCAAGTGACCGCTCTGAAGCGCCTCGGACACGGCCTGATGGGCCAGATCAACTATACCTGGAGCCGTTGCATGGACGAGGTCTCCAACGGCGGGTTCCTGCAGTTCTCGTCCGCTGGAATTCTCTCGCCCCTCCCCGGGGAGTTGGCGCGAAATTATGGTCCCTGCGACTACGACATCCGCGACAATTTAACCGCACAGTACGTCTATCAATTGCCGATCAAGGTTCAAAACCATTCCCTGGGCTTGGCGCTGAATGGGTGGCAAGCATCAGGCACGGTGCTTTGGCACAGTGGGATTCCCTTCTCCGTGTTGAGCACGCCCTATTCGGCAAATGGCAACGGAATTGTGAACGGGAGCGGGCCGCAATTCGCGAGCGTCGTTCCGGGTGTGCCTCTCTATGAGCACAACCCCATTCCAGGAGTGACCCTGCCAGGCACGGTTCAATGGCTCAATCCTGATGCGTTTGTTTCTACCGTTGACCCGAGCACGGGAGCCTGCGCCGGAGGCGACACGCCGGAGAACTGCCAATTCGGGAACCTCGGCCGAAATGCCCTGCGGGGACCTGATTTTGTATGGAGCGACTTTTATCTCACCAAGTGGTTTCGCGTGACGGAGCGTGTGAAGTTGCGGTTCGACGCACAATTCTTCAACGTGTTCAACCATCCGAATTTTGCGCTTCCCGGCAATGTCTACGCCGGCATTCCGGGTAAGCCTTCCACGCAGGCCGGGTTTGGAGCAATCACGTCCACGACGTCACCGCCTACAGGATTACTCGGCGTTGGTTTGGGCGGCGACAGCACGCCGCGAATGATCGCCTTTCAAATGCGAATGGAGTTTTGAGTCGTTCGGGCGACTCAAATTGTGTGACTCACTTGGCGCAAGCCGCGTGCTCATACCTCCTGTCCGCGCGTACAGATAATTACTTCCACAAAGCTGTTCTTGCGACGGAAAGGCACCCCTTCGATCTCTGCTAGCCTAGAGAAAGCAAAAACCCTTGGAATGTGACATCGAGGAGAAACAGATATGTTTCGCAGCGCTCTCCCTAAATTGATAACAGGCTTATTTTCACATAGATACAAACTACTACTGGGGCCGCTGACAGTCATGGCACTGTTCAGCCTCGGATCGCCGCGAGCATCCGCGCAGACGGCACCGAGCGCCAGCAATACGGGCGTATCGCGCACCGCCAAGGCAATCACATACCGGCGTGGAAGCGGCGCCGTGAAGGTATCCGTTAGCGGGACCGACCTGATGCCACGCATCGCGGGGCAGGCCCAGGTGGAGAACAAGGGCAGCCGCGTCGAAATCGAGGCCGATTTTCAGGGCATGGAGGACGCCACCAAATTTGGCTTCGAGTATCTGACTTACGTGCTGTGGGCCATTTCGCCCCAGGGCCGCGCTGTGAATCTCGGCGAAGTGCAGGCGAAGAACGGCAACGCGGAGATCAAGGCGATCACGGACATGCAGACGTTCGCCCTGGTGGTAACCGCTGAGCCGTATTTCGCCGTGTCTCAGCCGGGCGATGAAGTGGTCGCGCAAAACGCCGAGCAGGCCGGCGGCGAAAACATCAACGCCACCTACTCGCTGCTTGGCCGCGGCGTGTATTCGTCGTCCAACACCAAGATTGAGAACGTCATCTTCGGCATCGATCGCAAAACGCCGATGGAGCTCTTCGAGGCGCGCAACGCCGTGCGCATCGCCAACAACGCCAACGCCACCAAGTACGCTCCCGCGGCGATCGCCAAGGCCAACCAGCAATTGCAGGACGCCGAGCAGTCCTACCGGCAGAAGCGTGACAAGAAGATGGTGATCTCCCAGGCGCGCGACGCCGTGCAGACCGCGGAAGAAGCGCGCGTGATGTCCGTGAAGCAGAAGGGCGAGGAAGACGCCCAGGCGCAAGCGGCTGCCGAAAAGCAGGCGGCCGAGGAGCGCGCGGCCAAGGCGCGGGCAGATGCGGACGCCCAAGCGCAGCGCCGCCTGGAAGCAGAAGAGGCTCGCGAGCAGGCGGAAGCCGCGAAAGCGGAAGCCGAGCGCATGAAGCAGGAAGCGCTGAACGCGGCGGCGGAAGCGGCCAAGGCCAAGGAAGAGGCTGACAAAGCACGGCAGGCGGCGATCGTCGAACAACAGGCGGCGCTGGCGCAGAAACAGGCCGCGGAGACAGAAGCGCAGAAGGCTCGCGAAGCAGCCACCAAGGCGGAGGCGGAAAAGGCCAGCCTGCGCGCGCAGTTGCGGGCGCAGCTGAACTCCATCCTGCAAACCGAAGACTCGGCGCGGGGATTGATCGTCAACATGTCGGACGTGCTGTTCGATACCGGCAGCTTCACGTTGAAGCCTACGGCGCGGGAGAAGCTGGCCAAAGTTTCCGGGATTCTCCTGGCCCATCCGGGTTTGACCCTGCAAGTGGAAGGGCACACGGACAGTGTGGGCAGCGATGAGATGAACCAGCGGCTCTCCGAGCAGCGCGCTGGCTCGGTGCGCGATTTCCTGGCCAACCAGGGCGTGGACTCATCGTCCATCACCGCGGAAGGCTTCGGCAAGACCGAGCCTATCGCGTCTAACGACACGCCCGATGGGAGGCAGCACAATCGCCGCGTGGAAATCGTGGTGAATGGCGATTCCATCGATGCGACCTCGGCTTCGATCGACCCAGCAGACAAATAAGCGCGATCCGCGAGCGAGTGGCGCCCGTCCGCTCCGGTGGACGGGCGTTTTTATTTGTAATTGCCATCGACGCTCTCCATCGCATCCTAGTATCGTAGCGGGTGATGCGCGACATGCGATTTGCCGGAATCCTTCTACTGACGCTGCTATCGCAGACTCCCGATCAACCTCCTTTGTCCAGCGCCGCCATCCGCGCGGCGGGTCACACCTACCAGCTCTTTTGCTTGCGCGAAGGCGAAGAAATTCAGGCGTCTGAAACGGGCCTGTGCCAGAAGACAGATTCCGGCGGTGTGACGCATTTCGAGATTCGCAATGAGGACGGCGAGGCGAAATTTGCCCAGGACGCACCACCAGGACGGCCGCTCAGCTATATAGCCATGGTCTCCATCGCGAATGCCGGCAAGACGCTGCTGGACGTGGATACATCGAGCGACGAGAGACCGGCGGGCGGTCCGAAGTCGGCCCACGTCAATTACTACTTTGATTTGAGCGCCTCGGGCCCGGTGGCGTTCAGCCCGGCCGTCCTGGGCGTTGACGGCTTTGCAAAACTGGACACGGGGACCGCGCTATCGCGAACGTTCGATACCGGCTTCTTTCAATTCTCCGTGCTGCTGGGCTTCAACCAGCTCACGCATCGTATCGAGATTCAGCCGGACCAGACGGTGTTCTCCGCGCTTTCTCCGCCCGGCCGGGACAAAGCGGGGCCGTCCGGAGCCGTGGGCGAAGTGAAACTATACGCCAGCCACGATACTGCTTCAGCCGAAACGGACTTGCGAATTGAACGTGGCCACGTCGTCGCGTGGTGGCAGTCGCTGAACCCGGTCGAGAAACCAGCTGCAGGCCAGGTGGTAACCATCCTCGCGGCCTGGGCGCCCGTCTCCCTGCGGCGGGCCGACAATGCTGCGGAGGGCGTCCAGATGGTGTATTTCGACTGGAACAACCTCTGGCTGAAAATTCAGGTGGATGAACGCACCGGCTGGATCAAGGGAACGAGCAGCTTTCGCGCGATCGGCCTGACCATGGGGAGTGCACCGCGCTGACCCGGATTTGCTCCGAGAAAGTATTCCCCCACAAAAACAGCCCCGAATGGCGTGAATGATGTATTGTTGCGCCGACCTGTATTTCCTCGGAGTATAGCCATTTTGAAATTAACGTTGCCCGGCGGGCTGTTCGCCGCCGTCCTTTGTTTAGGATCAGCCGCTTCGGGCTTCGCCCAGGGAGGCGCCGGCGCCGAGATAGAGCCGCCCGAGCCTACCCTCACGCTCTTCTTCGCTCGCACCGGCCAGAGCCTTACCACGCCGTATCGGGCAACGATTCACTATGCGGAGTTCCTGCAGATTCGCAACCGCTGGATTTATCCCGATATCGGCTATGTGGATTTCGCGCATAACAATTACCGTGAGTTTTTCATCGGCGGCGGGCGCACCCTGATTGAAAATAAGTTCGCCGAATGGGAGCAGGAGCTGGAATTCGTGCAGGCGACCGGCCCAGCCGCCGGGAGCGCACGCTATTTGCAGCCGTGGTCGATGCTGCGGCTGCGATTCGCTCCGAAACTCAGCAGCGAAATCGTCTATTTTTCTTATCTGCCTTTGAACAAGACCGCGGGCTTTCACCAGGTGATCGAGCGGGCCAAGGCGGAATACCGCGTCCAGAAACACTGGAAAATCGGCGCGGGCTACGCCGGAGCGGATGTCCCGGGCGGCCCGTGGATCAACAAGCCTTTTCTCACCACGACGATTTCGAGCGCCGCGGGCGATTTCGAGTTCTGGCTTCAGAAAATTCCGTACGGAGCTCAAGTCGAGTTGCGCTACGGCTTGCTGCATATCTCTCACCCACCGCGCTGATTGTGTGGGCTCACTTCTCCGGCGCGTACACCGCGATGCACCCTTGTTTTTCCGGCAGGCCAAATAGGACATTGCACGCGTCCGTCGGTGAATTCTGCGTGGGAACCGAGATCGGAACAAACACATGGTTGTTTTTACTGAAAGCCGCGACCGAGTGCGATGTGGGGCCAGCGGGCAAATTGGAGATCAGTTTTCCGGATTCGGCGTCGATGACGCTGAGGGTCGGCATGGGATTCTGTCCGCTCGGCCCGTAAAATTGGTTGTTTCCTGGGTTGTACCAGACTTCGTCTGCGCCGTGGGTGTCGGCGACGGTGCTGATGGATTTGCCCGTCAGCGCGTTGATGATCAGGAGTGGCCTGCCGCCTCCGCAGCCCACCAGCAGGCGCTGCGCGGGGCCGAGCGCCAGGCCGGAACCGCAGCCCGGCGTCGAATAGGTTGTCTCGACCACGGGCGACTTCGGCTTCGTCAAATCGAGGACCGCAACGGACGAGGCGCCGTTCTTTCCCGGCACAGTAAGAAGCATACGCCCGCCCTTCAATCCCGGATCCCACAAGGGCTGCTCCAAACCGTCGGAATCGGGAAACGGGATCTTGCCGAGCAAGTCGTACGGCGCATCCGAGGAGATGATGGCTGCGAAGGGCGGATGCTCTTCCGGATTTCCCACCACGACCACGTGATCCTTCGGATCAAATCCGAGTTCGTCGGCGCGGCATACCGCGCCGGTGGAAATCGTCGCGATCGGGGTTACGTTGCTGAACGGCGGCTTGGCGCTAGACAGATCAAACACCTTCACCGTGCCGTGCGCATCGTCGGCCCAAAGGTGGTTGTCGGGAGTAACCATCACGCCGTTGGGGCCCATGCCTTCGATGCGCCCGCACGGATCGTCCGCGGCCGGGATTCCGTGAAAGCCGCCGATCCTGCCGATATACAAACCGTTCTCGGCGTCGAACGCATCCACCGCGGCGTTGCCCGACTCGGCCAGGTAGTAACGACCCCGCGGCGCGTCCACCCAGCTGATGTCGAATCGCAGTGGATTGCCCGGCACCAAAATCGCGCCCACAAGCTTCAAGCTCTTTTTTATTGCGCCCTGCGTGTGCGCCGGAGATGAAGCCTTCTTGTTGGCAGCGGCCTGCTGGCCGGGACGCACACCGAGGTTCAGGATGAAAGCGAACACCAGCGCGACGAACACAACGCCGAAAGCTCTAAACCTCATTTCATCCTCCGTGATTGAAGACGAATATGAACGCGATTCAAGCCGGCCAAGTCTATAACGAAATTGTCAATCCACGGCAAGTCGGAGGGAACGCAGCGGCGCACCATTGTGGGACAGCCACTCTTGGCTGTCCGGTTCGGCCCTGCGCCGCTGATGGAGGACAGCCAAGAGTGGCTGTCCCGCCAAAACTACTCAGGAATCTCCTCGAAAGACCGAATGATTCGGTGAGCGCCAGGAGCAGCGGAGGAAGTCTCGCTCCGGACGCAAAGCGCAGTTTGCATTCCGGCTTCGCGCGCGGCGTCCAATTCTTTCGCGACGTCGGAAATGAAGAGAATGCCGGGCGCCGCCACAGAGAGCGTTTCAACTATCTTCCGGTAGCTTTCGGACGCGTTCTTGGGACCAATCGTTGTGTCGAAGTAGGCGCGCAGGAAGCGCGTCAAGTCTCCGGCAGCGGTGCTGCTGAAAAGGAGCTTTTGCGCCAGCACGCTGCCCGAGGAAAAAATGGCGATGATTTTCCCCTGGCCGGACCAGCGCACGAAAGCCGGCGGTACATCCGGATACACTTCGCCGCGCAACTCTCCCTTGGCGTAGCCTTCTTGCCAGATTTTTCCCTGCAACAATTTCAGAGGGGAGCATTTGCTGTCGCGGTCCATCAGCGACACGCCGTAGGCGGTTGCCGACTCGAGTTCAAGGGCCGTTGACGTGTCTATCCATCCCGCAGGGTTAAGGTTTGCGGCAGAATCCGCGCGATGCTGCGCCCGCAAGGCTTCGATATCCGCGCGAACCTCGGATTCGCCGCCGCGCTCCCGCAAAAATGGGCCGAGCCGGAGACGCGCATAGGGAAACAGAGTCTTGAAAACGAAATCGATGGGAGTGGTGGTGCCTTCGATGTCCAGCAGGATGGCGCGAATCGATTCGCCGCCGCGCACTTCCGCCAACGCTAGCTCACCGCCGGAGGCGCGGAAATGTAGGCGGGCCCGAAGCAGACCGGCTCGTACCCGCGATCCACTCCGCTGCCGGTATAGTGAGGCGTCCAGCCGGAAGGATCCTGGAACAGGCGAATGGCGCGGATGCGCCGGTCCGAGCACAGATCGAACCAGTGGTGCGTTCCGAGCGGCACGCGAATGAGGTCGCCGGCTTCCACTTCGATGGCGATCACCGGCCCTTCCGCGGGATGAACGTGGAAGACGCCGCGGCCGGCAATGATGAACCGGATTTCGTCTTCATCGTGCCAGTGCTCGGTGTTGAAGCGCGCCAGCATGGCGTCAAGCCCGGGCGTCTGTGCGGTCACGTCGATGACATCGGCCGTGACGTAACCGCCGCGCGCTTTCAGTTCGTCAATCTGCGGCTTATAGGCCGCGAGAATTTCCTCAGCGCTCGCCGTCGGCCCAACAGGGACGTTGGGCTGCCATCGCTGGTAGTTGATGCCCAAGTTGGCGAGATAGGCCGCGATTTCTCCCGCCTCGGTGAGGGTGCGCTTTTCGTCGGGAATCGTCAGAAGGGCCATGGCTGCACTCTCCTTTCAAAATTCATTTGTGGGTCGCTGACCATTATACTCTGCTCCGCGAACGGCCGAGCACTTCGAGGAGAAATTCCAGGACTTCGGCGTGCCGCTTGGCTTCGGCCAGGTCTTGTCCCCAGGTGTACATCCCGTGGCGGCGAATGAGGAAGCCGTGAACGGCGGGATCGTCGCGGAGACGCGCGTCGACCCGCTGGGCGAGTTGGGCAATATCCTGGCAATTCTCGAAGATAGGCAAGATCTCCCGATGCTCGTGGGTGTGAACCCCGCGCAGGCCCTTGAGCATCTCGAATCCTTCGAGCGGCACCGCTTCCGCAGGTGCGAAAACGTCCGAAAGCAAAGTGCTCCACAGAGAGTGCGTGTGCAACACCGCGCCGGCGCTGCGCGTGCGCACAATGGCGAGGTGCAATCCCGTTTCCGCAGAAGGTTTGCCCTTGCCGCGGACCACTCGTGCGGCTTCGTCGATTTCCAGGAAGCTCGCCGGATCGAGAGCGCCTTTGTCGAGCCCCGTCGGCGTAATCGCCAGGCGCAGCGGCTGCCGGCTCGTCACCGCGCTGAAATTTCCGCTGGTACCGAACACCCATCCACGCTGGTAGAAGCTCCTGCCGATATCGGCCAGCGCTAATGCCAAATCCCGGAAATTAGCGCTCGGTTTCTCGCTGCGGGAGCTTCGAGATACTTTGTTCGCGGAGCGTTTCCTGGGCCCAGCCATGGCCAGGATTATCGCACGCCCAGCCCGCGTGAGGATTTTTTCGCTGACCCGCATTTTCAAGGCCGTAAGACATAAGAGGACAGTGGTTCTTAGGCGGTCGGGGCTTCAGCCCCGACACTAACGCCTGGGTATCGATGGGCCTTGGCCCCTGAAGCTTCAGGGCCTAAAGGCCAGCTAGTCGTGCAAGCTCTCGTCCGACCTGAAGGTCGGACCTCCTGAAACTCGTACGGAAGCACGCAGCGGGAATATCATCAGCCGTGATCTTCGCCGACAGCCTGCTCGGACACGCACGCGCATATTTTCAAATTTGCTTCGCTTGCAAAAGGGACCTGTAGTATCAAGTGCGCCTGCTCCGCGCCCATTCGCGCGGACAACGGAGACAATTCTATGGCCACCACGGGCTATCGCTGGTTCCGGGCGGGGGACCTCAACGGCTTCTTTGCGCTCATGTTCGACAACGTCGCCAATCTCGTGATTCTCGCCAGCATTCTCATCGGCGCGTTCGGCTTCCCGTCGCAGATCGTGTTGTACCGCATGATTCCCGGGACCGCTATCGGCGTGCTGGCCGGCGACCTCTTTTACTCCTGGATGGCGGGCCGCCTGGCGAAAGCGGAGGGCCGCGACGACGTCACCGCGATGCCGCTGGGCTTGAATGCACCGAGCATCTTCGGAATGTCCTTCGGCGTGCTAGGGCCCGCGTATCTCGCAACACACGACGCCGAACTGGCCTGGAAGATGGGCATGGCAGTGACCGTACTGGTGGGCGTATTCAAGATCGGGCTTTCGTTTTTCGGCAATGCCGTGCGGCGGGCCTTGCCACGCGCCGCGCTTCTGGGCTCGATTGGCGGCGCTGGCCTGGCGCTGATCGCGTTGCTGCCCATGTTGAAAGTGTATGCCGACCCGATTCCCGGATTGCTGGCTTTCGGCGTGATCCTGGTCGCGCTGGTTGGGAACATAAAGATTCCAGGGAAAGTGCCGGGCGCGCTGGCCTCGGCGCTGGTGGGCATGGCCGCCTTTTATTTCCTCCGCGCGGCACACATCGTAAGCCCCCTCGCCGCACCAACGGAAGGCGGTCCCAGCGCCATGCACCTGTCGTTTCCGTGGCCGACCGTCGCTTTCGCGAGCGGGCTTTCGCTGGCGTGGGCCTATCTCCCGATCATTTTGCCGTTCTCACTCTCCACTGTGGTGGGGGGAATCGACAACACGGAAAGCGCCGCAGCAGCTGGGGATGTTTACGACACGCGAACCATCCTGCTGACGGAAGGATTCTGCACTGTGCTTGCGGGCTTGTGCGGAGGCGTGGTGGAGAGCACGCCCTACATCGGCCACCCGGCGTACAAATCGATGGGCTCCGGCGCGGGCTACACGATACTCACGGGCTTGTTCATCGGCCTCGGCGGCATCCTCGGGTACTTGCCGTTCTTCGTGGCGTGGATTCCTGCCGCGGCGATTGCCCCGATCCTCGTGTACATCGGCCTGGAGGTCGTTTCCCAGGCCTATCAGGCGACCCCAGCGAGCCACGGCTTCGCGGTCGCGATTTCGCTTCTGCCGTCGCTTGCTTTTTTGATCGCACTGGAGGTGACGGCTGCGCTCGGAGCGGTCGGCGCGAATGCGGGGCAATTAACCGGCGACGTGGGTGAAACCATCCGCACCGTGATTCTGCTGGGCAACGGCTTCATCATTTCCGCGCTGATTTGGGGAGCGGCCACCGCCGAGATGATTGACCGCCGCTTCGGGCGCAGCGCCTGGTGTCTGGTTGCCGGCGCTGTGGCATGCCTGTTCGGAGTGATTCATTCGCCCGCAGCCCAGGGGACGTTCGTACTGCCCTGGCGCGCCGGCTCGCCGCTGCCGTGGCATTTCGCCTTTGGATACTTGGGCGCGGCGCTGGTGATCTTCGTCGCGAAGTTCTTCCCAAACGCGGGCGAAATGGACGCTTTACCCTGAGCCAATTGCCAAGATCACGCGGGACCCCACAGACTGCCCTTCACAGATGTTCGGGGTAAAAAGTCTGTGCTACCTCAATCGGCGGAAAGAACAACGGGCTTTTGCGTGAGCAGCGCTACAAGCGCCTTGGGATCGGTGACCGGCGGGCGGCACGACGTGCCGACGCAGACGAGCGCCTGGGCCGCGTCGGCGCGAAGATGCGGCAGGGTTTCCGCAAGCGCAGGTGCGAGGGCATCCTGGGCGGCCTTGCGCTCGGGTGTAACCCGCAGAACCGCTTTGCCGAAGCGATAGACGGAGTTGGCAGCTTTTTCCAGCTCGACGGCCTGCGGATCATCGCTCGCGCCGGTGACGACCACCTCGAACACTCCGCGGCGGTGCAGCAGCGCGGCAAGTCCGTAGCTCGCGGCGTGAATGCCGAATTGCGGCGCGATGCGCGCAAACGCTTCGAGGGTGGCTTCCGCGGCGGAGCGGTAGCGCGCGTCTCCCGTGTAGGCGTAGAGGCGGTCGAGCAGCACGGCCGCGGAAGAATTTGCGCCGGGCGTGGGCGAATCCTGCAGCGGCTTGCGGCGGAGTTCGAGCCCGCCCATAGGCGGCGCGTTCGCAGCGCGGTCAAAGAAGCCGCCGCCCTCCGCGTCAAAATATTCCGCCAAGGCGAAATCGGCGGCGGCGCGGGCTGCGGCGAAGTACTTCGGATCCAGCGTCCCTTCGTAAGCGTCCACGAGCGCGATCGCCCCGAAAATCTGATCGTCGAGCGAACCTTCGAGGCGCGCGCCGCCGATGCGGTGCGCGAACCCGCCTGCCGGACGGGCAGGTCCGCGCGCGTCGCTCCAGGCTTCGCCGAGCATGCGATCGAGCGTCTTGAGCGCAAAGGCACGGCAAGCCGAGCCCTTCTCTCCGCCGAGCACTGCCCCTGCTTCGAGATACGCCGAGACGTACATGGCGTTCCAGGCCACATAAAGCGTCGTGTCCACAAACGGCGTAGGCCGCTTCGCCCGCGCCGCCAGCAGTTTCGTCTTCGCGCTCGCCAGAATTTTGCGGGTCGCTGTCATTTCCATTCCGCCGCCAATCGTCCGCGTGACTTCGGCGATGGGCCGCGCCACCCACAGAACATTCTTGGCGGGATTGTGATGCATCTCGCCGTGCGGCTCCACATCATAGTGAAGTTCGACCACCCGCGACTCTTCGGGCGTCAGCACCGCGCGCTCTTCTTCCTGCGTCCACGTAAAATAGTCGCCGTCGTCATCGAGCGTCTGGTCGGCATCCTGGCTGGCGTAAAAGCCGCCGCGCGCCTGATCCGAGAGCACCGCGTTGGTCCAATCGACGATGCCTTCCGCGATGTCGCGGAAGAACAGGTCGCGCGTCGTCTGGTACCCGTGCAGAAAATTCTTGAGCAGCTCCGAATTGTCGTACGACATTTTCTCGAAGTGCGGCACGCACCAGCGCTCGTCCACCGAATAGCGGTGAAATCCGCCGCCGACCTGGTCATACACGCCGCCCGAGCCCATTTTCTCCAGCGTGAATGCCGCCACTTGCAGAAAACCGGTGGTGTTGCCGCCCTGATGGAGTTCGAGGAGCAGATCGAGCGCGGAGGGATGCGGGAATTTCGGCGCGCGGCCGAACCCGCCGTTGCGCGAATCAAACATGCTGACGATCGATTCAGCCTGGCTCTCAGGAATGCGCGAATCGAACTCGCCGCGCCCGCCCGCAAAGGTCTCCGACTGGGCCACCGCCTCGGCCAAGTGCGCAGCAGCCTCTTCCACGTCAGTTCGCTTGTCGCGATACGCCGCAGCCGCGGCCTCGAGGACGCGCCGGAACCCCGGCCGGCCCATGCCGTCTTCGGGAGGGAAATACGTGCCGCCATAAAAGGGACGCCCGTCGGGCAAGAGAAATCCGGTGAGCGGCCAGCCGCCCTGGCCGGACACCGTGCTGATGGCGGCCTGGTAGCGCGCGTCCACGTCGGGGCGCTCGTCGCGGTCCACTTTTACGGGAATGAACAGCTTGTTGATGACCGCGGCCAACTCGGGATTTTCGTAGCTCTCCCGGTCGATGACGTGGCACCAGTGGCACCACACCGCGCCGATGTCCAGCAGGATGGGCTTGTCCTCAGCGCGCGCGCGGGCAAAGGCTTCCTCGCCCCACTCATACCAATCCACCGCCTGGTGCACGGCGGAGCGCAGATACGGGCTTGCAGCCTGGGCCAGGCGGCCTGCGGATTTTTCGTTCACGCGATTCCTTCCCGGACGCGCGATGCGCGGCCGTGCACGGTCTGTTGTTTCGCGCCGCCAGGGCGCTATTGAATCGGATACTCCGGGCCGGAATCTTCCGGATTGATGGGCTTGCGTCCGGCAAATCCTTCGTCGTGGCCGTGGTAAAAGCGAATGCGGTCCTCGCCCAGCCGCCAGCAGAGGTACACCTCTTGATTTTTGATCAAGGAGGGAAAATCCAAGAGGCCGTTGTCCAGGTCCTTCACGATGCAACCGGTAGCCTGAATGCGGTCGAGCGCATCCTTCACCCGCGCGACCACCTTGTTCAAATCCGCGCGCATGCGCGCGGCCGCGTCATAGTCCAGCGTAATCCCGCCCATGATCTGGATGCGGTTGGCGATCGCGCTCAGGCTATCCTCCAGGTCGCCCATCTGGCGGCGCCCTTCCATCGCGTCCACCAGCAGCGGTTCCAGCTCGCGCCGGGCGCGCTCCGCTTCGGAGAGGCTGAACAGTTTCGGTTCTTGTTGTTCCGGGTCCATCGATCTTCGCCTGTCCGCCGTCAGGACTCCCGCCGCGGCTTTGGCTGGGCATCCCACTGCAAGTTGGATGCGAAGCCGCTGGGCGCAGTTCCATTGTCAACTATTGCGCCGCGCATTGCCAGCGGAAGCACAGGCCGAAATGAATGTGGTACAGTTTTGCCCCGATGCGCATCTTCGTTCTGGGGACCGGAGCGACCGGCTCTTATCTGGCACACCTGCTAGCCCGGCAGGGCCACCAAGTCACCTGCGGCGACCGCGACGTGGAGCGCGCGCGCCGGTTTCTGGGCAAGAAGAGCAAGATTCCGGTGGTGCAGGTGAACGCGCGCAACCTCTGGGGCATCGTGCGTGCGGCGCGCGGCGCACAGCTGGTGATCAACGCCAGCGCCTCCGTTTTCAACGAGGTCGTGCTGCGGGCCGCCCTGCGGCTGCACGCGCACTACGCCGACCTGAGCGCGCACCTAACGCGCAATCCCTTCAAGGCCGAGCAGTTGCGCTTTGACCGCCGCTTCCAGGAGAAGAACCGCACGGCCGTGATTACCGTCGGCGCGGCGCCGGGACTCACCAATCTGCTGGTAGCACGCGGGGCCGCGATGATGGACTCCGTGGAAGCAGTCTACATCCGGCTCTACGAGAGCATCGAGAGCGATGATCCTGTCTCTCAGTGGTCCCCTGAGGTTTCCTTCGACGAGGCCATTTCCCTGCCCCGCGTCGTCCGCGCAGGGCGGTTCCGCTTCGGCAAGCGCTTTGGGGAGAAGGAAAAATTCCGTTTTCCGGCGCCCATTGGCGAGACTACCGTGGTCCTGGCCGCGCAAGACGAAGTGGGGACGGTTCCCTATTTTTTGAAATTGCAGGAAATGGACGCCAAGATCGGCGGCAACGAAATCGACCGCCTGCGGCGCTGGTATCGGCAGGGCAAGCTCACCAAGTCCCGCGGGCTGGTGGCGGCACGCTTTCCGAAGACGCCGACGCCGCGCCAGGTCGCGCGCCTGATCCGCTCCGGCAGGCTGCAAAACGCGCGGTTTGCCGCTGCCGTCATCGTGCGAGGAAAGAAGCAGGACCGCCCGATAGAGGTCCGCTTCGACGCCACCTTCCCTTCGCTCTACCAGATCCGCTTGCGCGGCCTGGCCCTTTCACCCATCTCCTACGCCACTGCGCAGATGGCATCGCTCTTCATCAAATACTTTCCGCGCGACTCGGCCGGCGTGTTCCCCCCAGGTTCCATCCCTCTCGAAAACCGCCAGGCGATTTTCAGGGACCTGAAATCGAGGGACATTCTGGTGACCTCGAAAACCGTCATCAAAAAGTTCGACGAGGACGACGAGGAATTCTTGTAGCTTCAGGGCCGCGCTTCGTAGACCAAATTGAACGGCGTTTGGGTGGCGCGCCGGAACTGCGTGAACCCTCCGGCTGTGACCACGTCCCTCATGCGCTTCTCACCCGCCTGCGCGCCGAGCGCCAGACCCACTTCCTGCGAGAGCGACGCCGGCGTGCACAGCAGCGTCGAAGCCGAATAGAAGGCCCGGCCGATCAGATTGAGGTTCTCCTCCAACTTGTCGTTCGCAAACGGCTCCACAATCATCCACGTGCCATCCGGCGAAAGCGTGGAGCGCACATGCCTCGCCGCGCCGACCGGATCGCCCATGTCGTGCAGGCAGTCGAAGAATGTCACGAAGTCATAGCCAGTGCCGGGGTAATCCTTCGCGCGGGCCACTTCAAATTTCACGCGGTCCGCAACGCCGGCTTCCCTGGCCCGCTCGCGCGCCGTCTGGATCGACCCTTCGTGATAGTCGAACCCGACAAACGTGGATTTCGGATACGACTGGGCCATCAGCACGGTGGAGGAGCCGTGCCCGCACCCTATATCCGCGACCTTGGCTCCGGCTTTCAGGCGCTCGTCAACGCCCGCCAGCGCGGGAATCCACTGGCTGACAAGATTGGCCGCGTATCCCGGCCGGAAAAATCGTTCCGTGCCGTGAAATAACTCGTGGTCGTGCTCGTGCCAACCCATGCCCTCGCCGGAGCGAAAGGCCTCGGTCAATCGCGGCACCGCTTTGGTGGCTGCAAGGGCCAACTGGAACGCCCCTGGCAGGAACGCCGGGCTTTTCTCATCCGCGAGGGTGAACGCCTGCTCCTCGCTCAAACGGAAACGTCCCGTATCCGCCTCCAGCGTGACGTACCCGCCCGCGGCCTGCGAAGAGAGCCACTCGCGCACGTAGCGTTCAGTGGTCCCGGTGCGTTTTGCGAGCTCGGCAGGAGTCTGTGGCCCGCCGGCAGCCAAGCCTTTGTACAAGCCAAGCCGGTCGCCAAGAACGACGCACGCTGCATGGAGTGTGGCCCCGAAATCGTTCACACCACGATGAAGCATTTCATTGAGCTTGTCCTGATCGAGAGACATAGCCCCTCCTTACTTCGCTGAATTTGGACGTCCCAAGCAGGATGGAGGGCGGGCGCAGCTTGCTGTGGCGCGCGGACCTCGAAATCCGACCGATGCCGCGGATTCTACCCGCGAAAAAGGGGCAAGGCAATCAATTCCAAATCGCTCTTCTGTTTTGGAGGAGTGGTTCGGCAGGTTGCGTGAGGCTGGTTCCAGGAACTTAGCTTTCCGAAGAATCGCTGGGCACGGCCCCGACTGCAAATCCGCTGCGGGTGCGGGAATCCTCCGCGCCGCTGCGCGACTTGGGCGGCTTCACCAGAATGGGCAGGATGAGAGCCACGGTCATGGTTCCGGCGATGGCATACAGAGCCTGCGTGTAGTTTCCGTTCACCTGACGCAAATACGCGAACACATAAGGCCCGGCCGCGGCAGCGAATGCCCAGGGCAGCATCATCAAACCGAAAATGGGCCCAACGTGGCGCGGGCCGAAATAGTCTGCCGCGAACGCCGGAGTGATGCCGTACGCGCCGCCATAGCACATGGCGACGACAAACGTCGCGATGGCCAGGGGCGTCAGGGAATCAATGGAGTGATACGTCCAGAACAGAATCACTTCAACCAGATACATCAAGAAGAACGCGATTTTCCGCGACGTCAAATCCGACATCCACGACCAAAAAATGCGTCCCACGCCGTTGAATATGGCTACGATCCCCACAAGAAACGCCGCCGTTTCCGCGCTCGCCTTACCCATTTCCTGCAAGATGGGCGACGCCTGGCTGATGATCGACAGCCCGGACATAGTGTTCACAGACATTAGCAGGCAGATGGCCCACCATTGCCAGGTGCCTAGCGCTTCGCCCAGCGTATAGTCGCGATCCGCGCGCTGCGAAACCTGGGTAGCGGTCGGAGTCCATCCCGGCGGGGTCCACCCTTCGGGCGGGTTTTGCATGAAAGAGCCGGCGGCAATGGCCACCGCGGCATAGGCGATCCCCAGATAGGCGAACGTGGGCATGAGCCCCACGTGGCGGATCAGCCAGCCCGCGGCGGGCGCGGAAAACAGCGACCCTGAGCCGAACCCCGCCACGGCCAGTCCGGTGATAAAGCCGCGGCGATCCGGGAACCACTTGACCAGAACTGTAATTGGCACGACGTAGCCCATACCCAGGCCAATGCCGCCAATGACGCCGTAGGTCAGATACAGCCACCACAGCCGGTGCGCGGAAAAGCTCGCCAGGAATACGCCGCCGCCCCAGAGGAACCCAGCCGTCATCGCCACCACTCTGGGGTGCCGGCTCTTCATCCACATCCCGCCGATGAACGCCGCGACGCCCAGGAAAAACCAACTAATGAGAAAGGTAGAAGTGACTTGGGAGATGCTCCAGCCAAATTCCTTGGAGAGAGGAATGCGAAAGACGCTCCAGGCATAGGCCGCGCCCAGCGCCATCTGCAGGAATATGCCGGCTACCGCGATCCACCAACGATTCAGGGCGGGCATGGCTCCTCCGATTGGGTAGCACAGGCTTTTTACCCAGAACATCTGTGAAGGGCAGCCCGTGGGGGTTTTATGAGCGTTCCCGGGACTTTCTCATCATAACGCCAGATTCGCAACCCCTGCCTGCAGGCACCATTCTTCCCAAGCGCGGCCCTGGCTGAGCGATTGCGAGTGCAGCTCGCCCGACTTATCCACTTCGCCGGCCGAAAGATAGGTGATGTCCTTGCCCATGGACATGGCCTTGATGAGCACCTCAGCGTTGAGCCGCAGGTAATACGTCGTGAACACCACGTCGCGCAGCGACTTTCCGGCAATGACGCTGCCGTGCCCACGCATCAGCGCCGCCCGGCCTTGGCCTACTGAGCGCGCCAGCGAATCGCCCATCTCGTTGGACGTGACCAGCATGTCGGTATCGCCAAATTCGTCGCGAATGTCCCACACCGGAACGTGATGCCCAACGACCGATGCGGAATGCAGCGCCGGGCGCATCGCAGTTTTGGTCACCGCCAGCGGGAGCAGCTCGTGCGCGTGATTGTGGCACACCGCCATTACGTCCGGCCGTGCTTTGAAGAGCGCCCCGTGAATAAACCGTTCCTTGTACGGACTAAACCCGCGCAAATCCACCGGCGAGCTATCGAGGTTGAATTCCAGAATATCTTCTTTGGTGACGAGGCTCGGCGCGCGCGAACGCGACATGAAGAAGCGTTGCGGATTCTCCGGATTGCGAACCGTGACATGGCCAAAGGAATCGACCAGCCTGAGATGCGCCACAATCCGGTTGGCAATCACCAGTTCCGAAATAGCCGCCTTTGCATCCACCGCCGCTCCCCGCTTGGATGTTACGTTGCGACGCCGGAAGTGTGCACGCAACTAATTGAGAATGCAAGCCTTAAGTAGGACGAGCTTCAGCCTGTCGGGTTCCAAATGATCTTGGCTAGCGCGCGCGGCCGAATAGGAATTAACGGAAGGCGACAGGCTGCAAGCCTGTCCTACTGGAGCCACAAAAAGCAACTGCCTCCGGCAAGCCGGAGGCAGTTGGAAGCGTGAATGTCGGATGAGGAAAAACTAGTCGCCGGCGACGTGCTCGGCCACTTCCGGCTTGGCCGCGCCCTTCCCGTTGGCATTGCTGATCTGCACGGGATTGACCGCCGGCGTGGCCTTCTTGATATCGCCAAGCGAGCCGATCTGCACGACTTCCTGCGGCGTCTGCTTCAGCACCAGTTCTTCGTACATCTTGCGGACCCGCGCCTCTTCCTTCAGGAAATCGGCGCGGCGCCGGGCGCGGTTCTCCTCGGCGGCGGTATTCGGTACCTCTGTATCGAGGTGACGAACGCGGGAGGCGTCTTCCGGGTTGACCACCAGCGAGTGCTCGTAGGTCTCCAGGCTGACGTTGCGGCCCTTGGCGTAAATGTCGTGCTTGCCGTGCTCCTTGTACCACTGGGCGACGGTCGCGTTTTTGTACATGTTCTCGATGATCTTCCGCCAGCCGATTCCCGTGTTATACGCGCAGAAGGAAATTTCGCCCTGCTGTGTCGCGTACGGTATGATGCACATTTCCGTGCGGCGGAAATCGTAGTTGAAGAGGTCCTGGAACCACATGCCGGCGATCATCTGGAAATTCCACTTGTCCGTGCGGCGCTTTTTGGCGTCTTCGATGGTGCGCTCCGGACCAGCCGAGCCGTACTTCTTGCGCTGGTTCCCGGTCAGCCCCCAGGACTTGTCCATCTTCTTGAGCAAATCAAGCAGGCGGAACGTGCCGGGTGCATTGTAAGGGCTGTAGTTCTTGAGCATCGCAAGGGCGAACATGAAGTTGGAGAACTTCTTGCTCCGCGCGGCGTCCGTGATCTTATGGATGTCCTCGATCAGCCCGGGCACATTGAGGAACAGAGGCACCGGCGCCCATTCCTTGGTTTCCTTGTTGATCAGCATGCCCGTCCCGACCCCGCAGTTGGGGTGGCAACCGCAGCTCACTGTGCCCCACTGCGCTTCCGGCCCGTGGGAAAGGTCGGCGAATTCGGCAAACGGGCTGATGATCGAAATCGGGAACCAGTCGCGCGTCGGCTCAATTCGCCCAATCTGGCTGCTGACGTCCTTGGCCAGGTGCGACAAGGTGTAGCGCTGCTTCATGCGCCGCTCGGGCGTGATGTCCTCATCGCGGCCGGTGAAGGAAACCGGCTGGAACGCCACCAGACAAATTTTGTCCGGGTTTTCCATGGCGAACTTCACGATCGGACCGACCTGATCGTTGTTGAGGTTGTTCACGATCGTGGTGACCAGAACGATTTCGATGCCCGCCTCGTGAATGTTTTCGATGGCGCGCAATTTCACGTCAAACAAGTTGCCGATCTGGCGGTGGCTGTTGGCGTCATTGCCGATGCCGTCGAACTGGAAGTACACGTAGCGCAGGCCGGCTTCGAATGCACGCCGGCAGAAATCCTTGCTCTTGGCGAACTCGATGCCGTTGGTGGCCGCCTGCACGCTGTTGTAGCCGATCTTTCGGCAGTATGCGATAGCGTCGATGAACCGCGGGTGCATGGTGGGCTCGCCGCCGGAGAACTGCACGGAGAGCTGGCGGCGCGGCTTGATTTTCAGCGCGTTGTCGAGGATCTCTGTGATTTCATCCCAGGAAAGCTCGTGAACGTAGCCCACCTGGTTGGCGTCCATGAAGCAGGGATCGCACATCATGTTGCAGCGGTTGGTAAGGTCCACGGTGAGCACCGCGCCCCGCCCGTGCCGGACGGTGCTGGAGCCGTGCTTATGCAAATCCTCGTCATTGTGGGCCGGGATGTCTCGGCCGGGGAAATTCTTCTCGATCCACTCCAGGAACTTCGAATCCACGGCCATCAGGTCTTCGCAGCGGCCATGAATCGGGCATTCCTTCACCATCCAGATCTGGCCGTCGCGCTCGATGATCTGGGCCTTGATCTCGCCCACCTTCTCGTGCATCAGGTCGCGCCAGTCCTTCTTGCCTTCCATAATGGCCTCGCGCGCCTCTTTGACGCACCCGGGGCAGAGCGAGTCGGTTTGCCGCGGCCAGCCGAGCGTCGGCTTGGACTTTTCCCAGGATTTCTGCAGCGGCTTATCCGACCACTTCGGCGTGAAATTGGGATTAGGGTTGAATTTGTTGAAAAACTGGATGGTGTCAAAAGTCACGCCGGCCGTTTTGCAGGCGACGTAATCGAGCACCTTCCATGCGCGTGTCCCTAAAGTTTGAGCCATTGTTACACTCCTCCACAGTTGTGATGCGTAGCAAATCCAACGGGAGCCCTCAGATAGAAGAAAGAAACGGCCCCTGACGCCTCAATAGCCTAACAAGCGCTTACCTATACCGTCTAGGTAAACCTTTCCCACAGTGTACTTTGCACGTTACCCCGAGGAAAGGTCCAGAGTGTTGTACCAAAAGGGGCAAAAAGGGGGTTGAACAGCAATCTGATGCAGCCAACGGGAACCGCCATTTCCTTTGTTTTCCGGTTCTCCCAAATAGGGAAACTAAGTTGGCTACACACTTCTTCCAAGCTGATTTTTTGCGGCGGGGTAACGGCTCTGCTCCCGCCGGGCGCCGTACGCCGGAACCAGTCAATCGAGACGAGCTCCCTGGGGTGGCGCGCGACGACTTTGGAGGAGAATCCCATGCAGCGAGTAAGACCCAACAAATCACGGACGAGGGCCCCCGGCTAGTTGCCCCTATTGACCCCAGGGCTGGCGCAAGGCTCCCTTCAGGTCTGCTGTAAATGAGGCAATTTGACCACAGGTTCCTTCGGCCAGCGAGGTCGGGGGTGTAGCAGCAATTCTTCAGAAACCCGGCATCAAGTGCAACACATTGAAATAAAATGAGATATATGTCTACGTAGCGCGGTTGGGGCAGAAATTTTCCCAGTACTCCTGTACTCCGCAAAATGGCCCCAACTGCCTATCGCCAGAAATCGACGCCTGGCGCAGAATGCTCTCATACGCTACATATGAATACTTCGTAGGAGGCTTATTACATGAAGCGTTGGTGGTGCATGAATTGCGATCGGGAAATCAGGCTAGGCAAGCACGGACAGTGCGAAGACTGCGGTTCGGAAGCTGTGCACATGCTGCCAGCCGACGCCGAACTAAGCGATTCGTTTTCAACGGCGGACGGGGACTCGGAAACGGCCCCGGCGCGCCGCTAAGCTGATTCTTGGAGCCCGAATGACACCCTGCCGCACAACGGCGGCAGGAGAAAGGAGGCCAGGGACATACAAAGACGAGCAGTAACCCGGGGGGGATTTAGCATAACCGGGGAGAAGGAGAAACACAGATGCAGACCACGCTACGGGTCGTTGCTTTGTCGGTCGTAGCCAGCCTGCTTTCGATCAACCCAATGTCCGCGGCTCCGGCCGTGACAAAGGCGAAGGGCAATAGCAAGAGTCTTAAAACGAAGTACATCGGAACGGCATCGTGGTACGGAGAACAGCACCAAGGGCGGAAAATGGCGAACGGCCAGCGATTTGACCGCCACAAACTAACGGCCGCCAGTTGGTACTTCCCGCTCGGGACGACGCTCCGAGTGGTGAACGTGAAAAGTGGAGCTTCCGTGGTTGTGACGGTAACAGACCGAGGTCCGAACTTTCGCCTTCACCGGATGATCGATCTGTCCGAAGCAGCCGCCGCGCGCCTGGGATACGTGGAGCAGGGCCTAACTCCCGTGTTTATCTTCCCGGTGCCGCCGTTCGAAACCAAGGCCGCGCAGTTTGATTCCGGGTTGATCGGGGCGCCCGCCAATCAGCATTCCGGCGAGCTTGAGGCAAGAGCGTTCGCCGCGCCAATGTGAGCATTGGCATCCGCCTAAGAGCGCCAGGCAATTCCACGGCGTAGGCGGCACAATCCAAACCATTCTCCCCGGCGCCCGCCGGGGGATAGCGAGATCGCAGTGGCTGGAGTACGGTGAGGCTCCAGCCATGAGGTGGGCGAAGTGCGCCCAAGGGAAAGGCTCGTCCTCCTACCGCCTGCTCTCGCCCGCGTGAATCCCGTGAAGATCGTCGTATACTGGACACTCGCGACGAAGACTCCACGGGGAGAGTACGCCATGATCCGCCACATCAAGGCCGGCCAGTCTGCCGAAACCAAGGCTGAAAGCAGCGCGCAAGTTCGCAAGACCGTGGAAGCAATCCTCGCGGACATTGGCGCGCGTGGCGAAGTCGCCGTGCGCGAATACTCGGAAAAATTCGACAAGTGGTCGCCCGCTTCGTTTCGCCTTTCGGAAGGAGAAATTGAAAATTGCGTTCGGGCGCTGCCGAAGCAAACGATCGACGACATTCGCTTCGCGCAGGAGCAGATTCGCAACTTCGCGTTGAAGCAGCGTGCCGCGCTGCGGGACGTGGAAGTAGAAACGATTCCCGGCGTTGTGCTCGGCCACAAGAATATTCCGGTGAACAGCGTCGGCTGCTACGTTCCCGGCGGGCGGTATCCGATGGTCGCTTCCGCGCACATGAGCGTGGTGACCGCCAAGGCTGCCGGGGTGAAGCGCATCATTGCCAGCGCGCCCCCAACGGAAGGCAAGCCGCATGCCGCCACGGTCGCAGCCATGCATTTTGGCGGCGCGGACGAAATCTACGCCTTCGGCGGTGTGCAGGCCGTCGCTGCCATGGCCCTAGGCACGGAGACCATCGCGCCCGTGGACATGCTGGTTGGTCCGGGCAACTCATTCGTAGCAGAAGCCAAGCGCCAGCTCTTTGGCCGCGTGGGAATTGACTTGCTGGCGGGGCCGACGGAAACGCTCATCCTTGCGGACGATTCCTGCGACGCAGAGATGGCCGCCGTGGATTTGATCGGACAAGCGGAGCACGGCCCGAGCAGCCCGGCCATTCTGGTCACGAATTCGGCGAAGCTCGCCGCTGCGGTCCCTGCGGAAATCGAAAAATTGCTTTCGTGGCTGCCGACGGCGGAAACCGCGCGGCAAGCCTGGCAGAATTGCGGCGAAATCATCGTGTGCGACACGCCGGAGGAAATGGTGCAGGAGGGCGACCGTATCGCCTCCGAGCACGTGCAAGTACTGACGCGCGATCCGGACTATTTCCTCGAGCGCATGACCAATTTCGGAGCGCTGTTCCTAGGGCACCGCACCAACGTCGCCTTCGGCGACAAAGTGATCGGCACGAATCACACCCTGCCCACGATGAAGGCGGCGCGCTATACCGGCGGCCTGTGGGTGGGCAAGTTCCTCAAGACATGCACCTACCAGCGCGTGTTAACCGACGAAGCCGCTGCCCTGGTGGGCGAATACTGCTCGCGCCTGTGCGCCCTGGAAGGCTTTGCCGCGCACAAGGAGCAGGCGGACTTGCGCGTGCGCCGCTACGGCATGCACAAAGTGGTGGCCTAGCCGATGGCCGCGCGTCGCAAGAAAACCGGGGGCAAAGCGAATCGGACGGGCTCCCGGCTCGGCAAGAATCCTTCGCGCCAAACTCATTCGAACGCGACGACTACTGACCAAGGCGTTGCCGTCGTTACCGGCGGCGCGGGCAGCATCGGCTCCGTCATTTGCGCTGGTCTGGCCCGCGAAGGCTTTCGCGTGGTTGTGGGCTACAACCGCTCCGCGCAGAAGGCGCAATCGCTCGCGGCAAGTCTGCCGGGCGATGGGCACGCGGCGCTTCCTGCGCCGGTGACGGATACGGCGGCACTTGCCGGCCTCGCCGCCGAAATTGGGCGCCGCTACGGCGTTTGCGACGTGCTGGTGAATTGCGCGGGCGTGACGCGCTTCGTCCCCCACAGCGATTTGGAAGGGCTGGATGACGCGCTGATCGACAACATCCTGGCCACGAATGTGCGCGGCGTTTTCGCTACCGTTCGCGCGCTGCGGCCCCTGCTGGAGAAGAGCAAGCAGCCCAGTGGCGCAGTGGTCGTCAACATCTCCTCGATCGCCGCGCTGACCGCAATGGGCAGCAACGTGATGTATTGCGCGTCCAAGGCGGCGGTGGACAACATGACCAAGTCACTCGGGCGGGCCCTGGCGCCGCGCATTCGCGTCGTTTCGGTCGCGCCAGGCGTGGTCGATAACGATTTCATCCGCTCGATGGACGCGCGCTGGCTCGAAGAGCAGGTGAGCCGCACCCCACTGAAACGCCTCGCGGCGCCGGAGGAAGTGTCCGCCGCTGTGATCGCCGCGATCAAGCAACTCACGTTCGCCACCGGGGCGGTCATCCCCGTGGATGGCGGCCGCCCGCTCAGCTAATCGTGACGCGGATCACGATTGAGCGAATCGTCCCGCGGCAATGAAAAATGCGTATTAAACTGGGGTTTGGTTTTGCGATCTCAAATTTGAAATTTCAAATTCGAGATTTGAAATCTAATCCCAGGGTAGGCCGACGTAATTCTCCGCAAGCGTGGTCATGGCGGCGCGCGAACTGGTGACATAGTCCAGCTCGGCGATCTGGCGGCGCTGGTCGAAGGCGTTGTCGGTGTCGAAGCGATGCAGCATCGAGGTCATCCACCAGGAGAAGCGCTGCGCTTTCCAGACGCGGCGCAGGCAAATTTCGGAGTAGCGATCGAGCAGCGCGGTGCTCCCCGTCTCGTAAAACTCTGCAAATCCCTTGGCCATGATGCGCACGTCAGCCACGGCGAGATTAAGGCCCTTGGCGCCGGTCGGCGGGACGATATGGGCGGCGTCGCCCGCGAGAAACATCCGGCCATGCTGCATGGGCTCGACAACGAAACTTCTCATCGGGGCGATGTTCTTCTGAAAGATGCGGCCTTCGTTCAGCTTCCAGTTGCCCTTCGCATCTGTCCTTTTGCGCAGCTCGCTCCAGATGCGGTCGTCGGGCCATTCGTCGATGTCTTCGTCGTGCGGCACCTGGAGGTACAGGCGGCTGACCTGGGGCGTGCGCATGGTCAACAAGGCGAAGCCGCGCTCGTGGTAGCAATAAACAAGCTCATCGTTTGACGGCGGCGCTTCGGCCAGGATGCCCAGCCAGGCAAACGGGTACACGCGCTCAAAAACGGTCAGCACTCCCGCAGCCAGGCTGGGGCGGCAGATGCCGTGAAAGCCGTCGCAGCCGGCGATGAAATCGCAATGCAGGACTTCTTCTTTCCCCTCAGACCGAAAACGGACGGAAGGGCTGCGGCCGTCATAGCCGTGGACCGTGAGGTCTTCGACGTCAAAGAAAATCGGCAGGCCCGTGGCGAGCCGCGCGGCGACCAAATCCTTGATCACTTCCTGCTGCGCGTAGATGGTGACGGTTTTCCCGCCGGTGAGTTCGTTGAAGTCGATGCGGTGGCTGCTGCGGTGAAAGCGCAGCACGATGCCGTGATGGGTGAGGCATTCGCGCTGCAGGCGCTCGCCCACTCCGGTTTCGATCAGCAGATTGACGGTGCCGTGCTCGAGCAAACCGGCGCGGACGCGCTCCTCGATGTATTGCCGGCTCCGGTTTTCGAGGACCACGGATTCGATCCCCGCGAGGTGGAGCAGATGCGCGAGGACCAGTCCCGCCGGACCCGCACCGACGATACCGATTTGCGTGCGCACGCTTTGCCTCTCACCTCCTGATTCGCATTAGAACATTGGGAGTTTAGACAGAGGAGGCGCGGCTTGTCCACGCTGCGGCGAAGATTCCGAGCAGACGCGAGAACTTCAGCGGCTAAAGCCGGCGAGTGCGCCGTCGGTACGGCCGGGCTGAAGCCCGGCCCTCCTCGAAACCCGGCCCTCTACGCCAAAGCCCGGTTCTCCAAATCATTGCGGAGGGTCATCCCAAGCGTCGCAGGTTATTCGTTGGAAATGGGGCGAAGGACAGCGATGGCAAAATGCGCGAGCAGCGGCGCGCCTTCGTCGAGCTGCAGCCAGCGCACGCCGCAATGCTCCTTGAGATACTTCCCGACGCGCGCTTCGTTGATGCCGAGATGATCGGCGAGCTTTTCCTTGACGTTCGCGCCTTCGCGGCTTCCGCGCCCGCTGCGCAGCATGTTGCCGATACCCACGCGCAGCGTCTGGCAGGCCTCGGCGTAGTAGTAGGTGGTCTGGTCGGTGTCGGTGATGAGGAAAACGCCGGGACCAGCGGGCGCCTCATCGGCATGCTCGAGCGAATGAATCGTGCACGCCAGCAGACGCCGCAACTGCGATTCGAGCTGCACCATGCGCGAAGAGAGCGCAGGATCGCCCGAGCGCACGCGTCCCGAAAACGAGGTCGCATGCGCGGGCTCGTAGGCGCGGGGCGATTCGGCATCGCGCGCGCGCGATTCCGCGGGTTCCGCCGAGGCCGCTGCGCGAGCGGCCGGAGCCGCACTCGGATCGGCAAAGCGATCAAACATGGACGGCGGGACCGGCGGCATTGCCGCAGGCGCCGCTGCCGTTGCCGTTGCAGATGGCGCAGCACTGGTGGCGCGTGTGCCGCCTTTGTGGCGGCCGCGGCCGCCGCGGCGTCCGCGACGCCGGCGGCGCCGGTCGCCTCCCTGCTCTGCGGACGAGGCTTGTGGCACTGTAGCGGCAACGCCCGCTTGTGGTTGTTCGAAAACGGATTCCTGTTCGCCTTCACTCATCTCGGGCCCGGTTTCGTCGGGCTGCTCCTCAGAAAATTCTGCGATGATCGGCTCGAGCCGCGTCACCGGTTCCGCTGTACTTTCACTCACGGCCACCCCGGTCCCAGACGCCGCGGCAACCGGAATGGGCGCGCCCAACCGCGTCAGGCATTCTTCGGCCTTTTGTTTCCATTGCGGGCGGCGGAAGCGCTCGGCGGCGGTGGTAAACCAGCGGACAGCTTCCGTGGTGTCGCCCGACTTTTCGAAAATCTGGGCGAGCTCGAACGCCACCATGGCGTCGCGCGTCCGTTCGTACAATGCAGAGAGCTGGCCGGGGGGATCCGCGCTGGTTCTCGCTTTGCGGATGCGTGCCTGGATTTGTCGCCAATCGCTCACTGCGCGCTATTGTAACAGCCGGAGGCAAGTGGGGCCATAGGGGTGCGCGGAAATGGCACGGATGCCTACCCGACCGACTGGATTGCCCGTCGGATAGACGCGCGCTATCATCGCCGCTTGCCGATTTCGCCCGCCACGCTCAGCGAATTCACGCGCCTCGCGGCTTACGCCGTTTTTCTCTGCAGCTACCTGGTCTTCGCCCTGGGAAAATTCCCCGGCATGAAAATCGACCGCCCGGGAGCGGCCATCATCGGCGCGGTGCTGATGGTGGCGTTTCGCGCGGTGCGCCCTGCGGACGCGCTGCGCTTCATCGATTTTGGTACCATCGTGCTGCTCTTTTCGATGATGCTGCTGGTGGCTTACCTGCACCTGGACGGCTTTTTCGACTGGGTGACGGAATGGATCGCGGCGCGCATTCGCCCGCAGCATCTCCTGCCAACCATTATTTTTCTGTGCGGCGCGTTCTCCGCGTTTTTGGTGAATGACATCATTTGCCTGATGATGACGCCGTTCACGCTGAAGGTCGCGCGGCGCATGGGCGTGAAGCCTCTACCCTATTTGCTGGCGGTGGCCACGGCGTCGAACATCGGCAGCGTGGCCACGATCACCGGCAATCCGCAAAATATGCTGATCGGCTCGTTCTCCGGCATTCGTTACCGCGCATTCCTGCTGCGCCTGGGGCCGGTGGCGGTGGCCGGACTGCTGCTGGATTGGCTGCTGCTGTGGCTGCTGTACACGCGGCGGGAAGAACGTCTGGACCGACCCGTCGCAAGCACCGATCCCCCTCTCATCGAAAGCGGCAATTTGCGGAAAGCCGGAATCGTCATTGTGTTGGTGCTGGCCGGGTTTCTGGCGGGATTGCCGCCCGCGCAAGTGGCGGCGGTGGGAGCCGCGCTGATGCTGATCACGCGGACGCGCGAGCCGCGCCTGGTTTACGACGAGGTGGATTGGGGTCTGCTGGTTTTCTTCGTGGGACTGTTCCTGATTGTCGGGGGCGCGGAAAATGTTGGTCTGACGGCGCGGCTACTGGCAACGGGCCAGCGCTGGAATCTGCAAAACTCATCCGCATTTGCTCTGGTGACTGCGGCGCTTAGCAATATCGTCAGCAATGTGCCGGCGGTCATGCTGCTCAAGTCGATGGTGCCGCAGTTTGCGGACCCGCGGCAGGGCTGGCTGCTGCTGGCCATGGCCAGCACGCTGGCGGGCAATCTCACCATCACCGGATCGGTCGCGAACATTATCGTCGTGGAGCGCGCCAAGCCTGAGGTGCAGATCACATTCGGCGAATATTTGCGCGCCGGCGTGCCGATTACGCTGTGCACCCTGGCGTTCGGCTGGCTGTGGCTAGTTCTGTTTCGGTAGCTCAGTAGGACGGGCTTCCAGCCTGTCGGGTTCTGAGTCAGGCAGCGACTGGAAGGACTTACGGAAACCGACAGGCTGGAAGCCTGTCCTACTGGTTCTTCAGGCGCTTTCGCGGTTTAGAAATTCGATGGAGTCGGGTTCCAGCTTCAGGTCGATGGCGGAGATTACATCGGAGAGCTGCTGAAGATTTGTTGCGCTGACGATGGGCGCGGTGATGCTGGGCCGCGCCAGCACCCAGGCGAGGGCTATTTTTGCGGGCGTGGCGCAGTATTTACGAGCGACCTTGTCGAGCGCGTCGATGATCTTGAAGCCCCGCTCGTTCAGATATTTGGTCACGTTGCGGGCGCGGGCTTTTCCCGCGGCATCGCCTTCGGCGCGATACTTGCCGGTAAGAAATCCTCCCGCTAGCGGAAAATAGTTGATGACGCCGAGACCCGCGCACTTGCAAATGGGCTCCAGATTATTTTCGTAGTCCGGGCGCTCCATCAGGCTGTAATTCGGCTGCAGCGTCTCGTAGGCGGGCAAGCCCAGCCTCTTGCTAGTTTCAAGGGCAGCCACGAGGCGCTCGGCCTTGTGGTTGGAAGCCCCGATGTGCAGGACTTTCCCTTGCTGAAGGAGCTGCGCGTAGGCGCCCATGGTCTCCTCGAGCGGCGTGTCGGGATCGTCGATGTGCGACTGGTAGAGATCGATGTGGTCTGTTTGCAGGCGCCGTAGCGAATCGTCGGCGGAGCGCAGGATGTGGTCCTTGGACAGCCCCTTCTTGCCGTCACCCATGTCCATGCCCAGCTTCGTGGCGACGATCATCTGGCTGCGGTTTTTCCTCTGCTTCATCCATTCGCCCAGAATGATTTCGGATTCGCCCCCGGTATGGCCCGGCACCCACCGGGAATAGACGTCCGAGGTATCGACGGCATTGAACCCGGCGCCCACAAAGGCGTCAAGCAACTGGAACGCCGTGGCCTGGTCCACGGTCCAATCGAAAATATTCCCTCCGAAAATGAGCGGGGAGACTTCCAGTCCGGTATTGCCCAGCCTGCGCCTCTTCATCATCCGCCTTTCTCGGGTGCCGCGCACTTCTCGTTACGGGTTGGATGTAGTTCCACCATGGAACGTTTCACCCAGCGATGCAGAACGGACTTAGCGTGTCTCCGTTTGAACTATTCTACACCGCAAAAATAAAAACAAGACAGGCGGAAGCTGCTGTCCCTCTGAGAAGACACGCAAAGTCTTTCGCGGTCATCCCGAGCGAAGCCCGCCTGCAGCAGGCAGGCGATGGATCTGCTTCCGACGCCGCAGGAAGAAAAAGCAGATCCCTCGGGCCAAACCCGGCCCTCGGCGTGACATATTCTCGTCGTTCCGTGACCTGCTAGAATCACGCATATGAAACAAGGCGACCGCGCTGCACGGACCATCGAGCTGGCGCGCGCGGCGGGATTCGACCTCTGCGGCATCGCGCCCGCGGCGGATTTTCCGGAACTCGCGCGCCTTGAGGAGTGGCTCGCCCGCGGCCACGCCGGGGAAATGCGCTACCTGCAGGACGAGCGGCGGCGCTCGCCCGCGCAGGCGATGCCGGGGGCGCGCAGCGTAATTGTGTGCGCGCTCAATTACAACACAGCGTTCCCTTCCTCGATGGATGCCGCGGCGCAAGCTAACTTGGGCAGCGGCCCGCATGGCTGGATCTCCCGGTATGCCTGGGGCGAGGATTACCACAACGTGCTGGGCCAAAAGCTCGAGACGCTAATCGGCAATTTGCGGCGTGAATTCCCGGAGCCTTTCGAGGCACGCTCCTACGTGGACACCGGCCCTGTCGTCGAACGTGTGGCGGCGAAATATGCGGGTCTCGGCTGGCTGGCGAAGAATACCTGCCTCATCAACGAACACCTCGGTTCGTGGCTTTTCCTGGGCGTGATTCTGACCACGCTCGATCTCGCCGAGCTGGCGGCCGCCGCGGAAACGCCGGCGCCGGATTTGTGCGGAAACTGCACGCTGTGCATCGACGCCTGCCCCACTGGCGCGCTCGTCGAACCGTACGTCTTGGATGCGCGGCGCTGCATCGCCTACCTGACCATCGAGTTGCGCGGCACGATCCCACCGGAATGGCGCGAGCCCATCGGGCGGCAGGTCTTCGGCTGCGATATCTGCCAGGACGTTTGCCCGTGGAACCGCCGAGCGCCCACCACGCCGCTGCCGCAATTCCAGCCGCGCGAGCGCGACGGGCATTCGCTCTTCGCACCGGAACTGGAATCGCTCATCTCCCTCACCGAAGAGGAATTTCGCGCCGTGTTTCGCGGCAGCCCCGTAAAGCGGGCGAAGTGGCACGGCTTGGTGCGTAATGCCTGCGTAGCGCTTGGAAACTCCGGCGTGCGCCCCGGCGAGCCGCACCACGAAGAAATCTGCGTGCGGCTTGTGGAAATAGCGGCGTCGGGCGATGCGATTCTCTCCGAGCATGCGCGTTGGGCGCTGGAGCGCCTCGGTTCTCCGTAGCGAGCCGCGTTGATCCCGATGCTGCTCCGGAAAAACTCGAAGCGTTGTAGCGCCCGCCTTTCTTTTCAGGCGGGCACTGCGACCGAGGCACAGATGCCCGCCTGAAAAGAAAGGCGGGCGCTACAGATACCGGTTCTCGCCGCAGCGCGTTTTGTCTGCGGGTTTCCAGCTGATCCTGGCTGGCGCGCCCGGCCCCGGCGCATCAGATAAACCCGACCGACTTGAAGGCTGTGCTACAGGGTTCGTCGAGTTGTGCCGCCCTGAGGCTCGGAGTTAGAATGCGGTTGCCCAGTGACACTGAGCTATCATGCAATCTGGCGAGGAGGTATCCATGTCACAGCAGGCTGCAACGTCACAAAAGGAGGGCCCTTTGGCCTACGTTCTTCCACCGCTCCCGTATCCCAGCGACGCGCTGGAGCCCTACATTGACAAGATGACGATGGAAATTCATCACGACAAGCACCACAACGCCTACGTCACGAACTTGAACAAGGCCCTCGAGGGCCAGGCCGATCTGCAGGCGCTTTCAATCGATCAGCTGCTCAAGAGCCTCGACCGTGTCCCTGAAAATATCCGCGCCGCCGTGCGCAACAACGGCGGCGGGCACTGGAATCACTCCATGTTCTGGAAGCTGATGAAGAAAGGCGGAGGCGGCGAGCCCGGAGGCGCAGTGGCCGACGCCATCAAGTCCTCCTTCGGCTCGTTCGCCGATTTCAAGACCAAGTTCGCCGCGGCGGGCGTGGGCCGGTTCGGCTCCGGCTGGGCCTGGCTGACCGTCAAGGACGGCAAGCTGGCCATCGAGTCGACGCCCAACCAGGACAATCCGCTGATGGCCGGCGGAAAAGCGATCCTCGGGCTGGACGTCTGGGAGCACGCCTACTACTTGAAATACCAAAACCGCCGGCCGGATTACATCGAGGCCTGGTGGAACGTGGTGAATTGGGACGAAGTCGCCGGCCACTACGCAGCAGCGAAGTGAAGTGACATCGGCACATTGGCACTTTAACTTTGCTCTTGTTGCCGGCAATACAAGAAAAAAACTCAACGGCCCATCCGAATCGCACTTCGGATGGGCCGTTTTTCTTTCCCAGAATGCCGGTATGAGTTATGTGGCGAAGCGCTCGTTCGGGAACATGGACATCATGCGATTGCGCGTGCGGGAGGATTCGCGTTGCGAAGCGGCAGCCTTCTCGGCAGCGCCGGACGCCGCGACGGGAACGGGATGCTCTTCCGGCGCCGCCTGCCCGCGGACCGGGAAGCCGAACAACGTTTCGGGAGAAATCTGTCCTGACGAAGTGAGCGCCGGCATGCGCCCGAGCGCCGCTTCGCGGCTGAGGGCCACGCGGTCGGTGACTCCGAACTTGGCCAGCAGCGAGGAAACGTGGAACTTCACGGTGCGCTCGGCCACGTTGAGCTTCGCGGCAATTTCCTTGTTGGCCAGGCTCTGCAGAATCAGATCCAGCACTTCCTGCTCGCGGCGGCTGACTTTCACCCCCGCTCCCAGGGCGCGCCCCGCAGCCAGAAGCTCCTGCGCGCGCTCGGCCGCGGCGTCCAGAACAGACTCACGGGGAATCACCATCAGCTCGTAATCTTCGGGGGCCTGGCCACGCACCAGGCAATGGACGGCCAGCAAACCGGCGATTTTTTCCACCGGCACGCCGCCGTTGGGTTCCGCCTCGACGCGGAAACGCACCGCGCCCGAGGACCGTTCGCACAAAACATAGCTTCGTGGAAGAAGGGGTGAAGGCGAAGATGAAGTTTGCGGTTCAACGGACTGCTTTCGTCTGCGTATCAGGGTTGACCTCACAGTTTTCAGTCCGTGCCGGGAAGGACCAAATTTAGGTTGATCGATTCTACGTGATCCTGCCGGGTGATCTGCGAGGGCCGGGCTGCACGCTCCGAGCGTAGCGGTCAGAAAACTCAATAGGGGCGGCCTGCGGGGGCGAAGGCGTCCCATGGTCTTCTTCTCGGAAAAATGCAGGCCATGCCCCTGGGCATGACCATCCTTGACGCTAGTTTCGAAATGACACAGATGCCCTGCAAGCCGCCTACCAACCGGCTTGTGAAAAGTTCTGCATACAATCGTAAGGACTTGACCTGACCCTGATTACAGCCTTCACCTGATCTCTGGTAGAGATTTCCCTGTACCAGAAAAATTTGCATGACGAGCCCTCGGGAATGTCCGCTGGGGCGTTTTCTTACATACAATTCGCACCCGCAGCGTAGTTAGGACGGAGGCTCTCGATGGCCTTTTCGAACGAAATGAGGGCAAATTTTTGCTCTTTTTTCCTGTGGAAAGTGAATCTGCAATTCAACGCCGGTCCTGCGAGCATCGAACAAATCGCTTTGCGCTGGATGCACATCGTGGGTGCCATAATTTGGCTGGGGTTCCTGTTCTTTTTCGTGCTGGCGGTGGCTCCCACGCTGAAGGCGCTCGATCCCGGCACGCGGGCGAAAGTTTTCCCGGAAATCGCGTCCCGGGGCCTGTGGTGGCTCCGCTGGAGCGCCGTAGTGGCCTGGCTGGCCGGATTCCGTTATTTCATGATTCTGGCCCAGACCGACGCCGTGAATGCAGGGAAACCGAATGCCTGGGGCGCATGGATCGGCATCTGGCTGGCGTGCTGGGTTGTGGCATTCGCTATTGAGATGGCGCTGGTTCGG
>Ga0210398_10000557_pt1 | contig 42104 bp, 38 predicted proteins | sample IncBWC4OmetaG_FD_161047 | JGI IMG/M metagenome (GOLD analysis project Ga0210398, IMG submission 161047) | Forest soil microbial communities from Barre Woods Harvard Forest LTER site, Petersham, Massachusetts, United States - Inc-BW-C-4-O | ecosystem: Environmental > Terrestrial > Soil >... | reverse complement strand
GGTCCCGGCATCGAGCCCGAACAGGTCCAGCAAGCGTCCCAGGCTGTGGTCGATCATCTCGTCGATCGTCGCCGGCTTCGCGTAAAGCGCCGGCACTGGCGGTGCGATCACCGCGCCCATCTCGGATAACGCCGTCATCGTGCGTAGATGCCCGGTGTGCAGCGGCGTCTCGCGCACCGCCAGCACCAGCCGGCGGCGCTCCTTCAAGACGACGTCAGCGGCGCGCGTCAGCAGGGTGGTCGTCACCCCGGTGGCGATCTCGCTCATGCTGCGGATCGAGCACGGCGTAATGATCATGCCCAGCGTCTGAAACGAGCCCGACGCGATCGGCGCCGCCATGTCGCCGATCGCGTGCACGACATCGGCGCGGGCGCGCAGATCGACGGGTTTGAGGTCGGTTTCGAGCGCCAGCGTCATCTCTGCCGTCCGGCTCATCACGAGATGCGTCTCGACCGGAAGGTCGGCGAGCAGGGTCAAGAGCCGCGCCCCGAAGGCGACGCCGGACGCGCCGCTGATCCCGACGATCAGCCGCGGCCTAGTTGAGGCACCTTTGGTCTTTGAGCCTTTGGCGTCGTGTTGCATCCCGCCTTTTCGCTCCGCTCTTCGTTTTCCCGCTCGCGCATCACATATCTCGGCGGTGAGCTTGTGCAAGCGCTGGCCGAAATCGTCGTCCGGCGCTACCATCATCGTCCTCAGTCTCGACAGGAGGGAACTGCATGTCGCAGCTAGATCGCATCGAGGCGCTCAAAGAAAAGCACGCATCGCTCGAACGCGCCATCGATGAGGAGACCCACCGTCCGCTACCCGACCAAGCGGCGATCTACGATCTGAAGCGCCAGAAACTCCGCATCAAGGACGAAATCCATCAGCTCGAACGAACGTGACGAAAGCAGTATAAATAAAACAATGGTGTGAGTGCCGTCTCTTGCGGCGGCGAACGAGGTTGGGCCACGCTTCGGCCGCTATCGCGACCGCGCGGATGGCGGCTTTTTTGTTGATTTTGCTATGCGCTGGAACGGCGCGGGCGGCAAACCAATACGTGATCTTCGGCGCCGGCAGCCGACCCTGCGGAAGCTGGTTGCAGGTGCGTAGTCAGGCGCTGCCCGACGCCACCGTGCTGCAAAGCTGGGTGCTCGGCTACATCACCAGCGTCAACGCCAACCTGCTGACCTCTTCGTCCGATGTGACCGGCGGCGCCAGCCCCGACAAGTTGTTTTCCTGGATCGACAATTATTGCGCGGCGCACCCACTCGATTCGCTGTCCCGCGCCTCCGGCGCGCTGCTCGACACGTTTCTGGCAAAGGAAAAGCTGAAATAGCCGACGGGTTCGGCGGCCTCGGCTTACCGGAACGTCGCCGGTGCAATGATCCGCCATTTTTCGCTGGTGTCGCTGGCCAGCCGGTCGGCCAGCGAGTGGGCGAGTTCCGCATCGATCGGCGCATCACCGCCCTTCGCCAAGGCGGCGATCGCATCGTTCCAATTGGCATCGGCATTGTTGTCGTTGGCGCTGTCGGCCTCGTAGACGCTGTTGTCCGAGATGCCGATTTCAACCGCCGCGCCGGGCGCCAGGGCCTGCCGCAGGCGCGGAAACGAGTCCGAGAACGCCCCGGCGGTGTCATAGAACAGGGTCACATCGCCGCTCGGATCACCAAGCGTGGCAACCGCGACGCCGATGACCGGCGCGCCATGCACCAGCGCGGTGAACAGCGCCTGGGCATGGCGGTCGCCCTCGTCTGCCAACAGGAGCTGCGCGACCGGCGCGGGGTCGAAATTGTCCGAACCGGTCATCAGCGCGAGCACCGCACTGGATGCCGAGTCGATCTTGTCGGTCAGCGCGCCGTAGAGCGCCAATCCGGTGCCCTGTGGGTCGTGCAGGATCCGCAGATCGGTCGGCATCAGCGCGTGCGGCGCCGGGAGCGGCAGCGTTGCCGGCGGGATCGTGATGACCGCCGCATAGCTGGTGACGACGCGAGCGAAGGTCGGCAAGGCGACGCCCGCGACGACCGCGGTTGCGACGGCCACGGCCATGGCGGTACGCCAGACTGCGCGCCGCCTCGCCGCCGCTCGTGCCTGCCACGTCATGTCGCGTCAGCCCGTGCCCTGCTCGCTCAGGGATATGCCCGCGCAAAATGACAGCAAGCGCGCGCCGCGCGCAACGATCAGGTTTACGACGGCGACCAGTTGTAGACGCGGCTGAGTGACCCGCCCATCAGCTGCGCGCGATCACTGTCGCTGAGCCGGTCGGTGACGCGGAATGCGGCGACGCCCTGCTTGTAGGTCAACAGTCCGACCGCGCGCGTCCAGTAGGTGCCCCATAGGCAGCGCGCGAAGCCGAACGCGTCAAAGATACGGCCGAGTGGGTCCCGGATATCGCGATAGGGGAACGACTCGTGCGACAGCGTACAGGCGCCGCTGATCTTGATCGCGATGTTGTCGTGCTTGGCCAGCGCCACGACCTTTGGCAAATCGGCCCAGCCGTCGGGCGGCGCCGGTGGCTCGAAAGGCTGCTGCAGGCCGAGATGGTCGACGACGATCTGCGTGTTGGGGTTGCGCGCCGCCATCTGAGCGGCCTGTTCGAGCCGGCCCCAGCACAACAAATTCACCGCCAGCGAATGCCGCGCCGCCGCGGCCAGCACGCGGTTGATGCCGGGATCGGCGGGATCGGTCGAGACATGCTCGCGCATCATGATGCGGACGCCCACCGTCCCCGGCTTTGTCGCCCAGTCGGCGATCGTCTCGGCGACGCCGGGGTCGTTGGGATCGACCGGCCGGACCAGGCAGAATTTGCCAGGGTGCTTTTGCTGCACCTCGAGCGCGTAGCTCGGGTCGTAGCCGTACATCGAGAACGGCGACACCAGCACCGCGCCGTCGACCCCCACTTCGGTCATCGCCGTGACCATCTGGTCGCCGGTGACCTCGGCCGGCCCGTGCAGCGTGCCGACCCACGGCCGGCCGGGATGATTGCGCTCATAGGCGTGCACCTGGACGTCGATCACCGGCCCGGACATTGGCATGGCTTCCTCTCCCGCATCGCGGCCTTGCTGAGACGAGTCTGGCGCTGCGCGTGCAAATAAGTCAAACCGGGACAGCCGCACTTGCCGACAGGGACAACACATGCCGCACGAAGCTTTGGCGCCGCAGAAATGGGATGTGGAGGCAGATGTCGTCGTCGTCGGGTTTGGCGCGGCGGGTGTTGCGGCGGCCGTCACCGCGCATGACCTCGGCGCCAAGGTTGTCATCGTCGAGAAGGCGCCCGAGGGCGAGCATGGCGGCAACACGCGCGTCGCCGGCCAGGGTTATCTCAACACCTCCAACGCCGCCGACGCCGCGTCCTATCTCACCGCGCTCTGCGGCCCTTACACCGTCCCGCCGGAGATGGTCGCCGTCTGGGCCGACGAGATGGGCAAGAACAATGACTGGCTCTCTAGCGTCGGCGGCGATCCGCAGGAGCATCAGCATCAGCCGGTCGGCATCGAGTTCCCCGATCTGCCGGGCGCGTTCTGCACCCACAAATTCCACGACGGCCCGACCTACGGCTACTCCTACACCTGGCAGCGCTTCGAGAGCCTGGTCAACAAGCGTCCGATCCCGATCCTCTACGAGACCCCGGCACGCGAGTTGATCCAGGACAGGCGCACCGGCGACATCATCGGCCTGCGCGCCCAGCGCCGCGACGAAACCGTGTCCGTCAAGGCGCGGCGTGGCGTCGTGCTGACCTGCGGCGGCTTTGAGAACAACCAGGAGATGATCCGCAACTACCTGCCCGGCATCCCCTATTGCTACACCTCGGGCTCGCCTTACAACGAGGGCGATGGCATCACCATGGCGATGTCGGTCGGCGCCGATCTCTGGCACATGAACAATTACGCCGGCCCGTCGATGGCGCTCAAAGTGCCCGAGGTGCGCACCAGCTTCTCGATGCAGGCGCTGCATTACAGCAAGGAGCAGCCGGGCGGGATGATCGTCGTCGGCCCCGATGGCCGCCGCTTCTGCGACGAGAAATACAAGACGCGGCACGGCAAGATCCCGGTCAATGGCCGCTGGCTGCCGCTCTCGACGCCATGCCCGATGTACATGATCGTCGACCACCGGCTGTTTTCGGCCGGCCCGCTCTACGACGCGCATCCCAGCCACGGCTGGACCCAGATCGTCGAGAAATACGATTGGAGCGCCGACAACAGCCGGGAGCTGGCTAAAGGCTGGGTGAAGCGCGCGGACAGTATCGCGGCGCTCGCCGGCCTGATCGGGGTCGATCCGGCAGTGCTGGTGGAGACGGTCGCGCGCTGGAACCGCGACTGCGAGGCCGGGCAGGACACGAATTTCGGCCGCAAGCTGATGCTGGCGCCGCTCGGCGACGGGCCGTTCTACGCGGTCGAGATGTCACCCTCGATGCTCAACACCCAGGGCGGCCCGCGGCGCAACGAGCGCGGCCAGATCGTTCGGCCGGACGGCTCGCCGATCCCACGCCTCTACAGCGCCGGCGAATTGGGCTCGATCTACAGCTACCTCTACCAGGGCACCGGTAATATCGGCGAATGCCTCGCCTTCGGCCGGATTTCCGGCCGCAACGCTTCGGCCGAGACATCATGGGATGCCTAATTCAAAATATTTTGCGATTTACATATTGACAATATCGTAACGACCCCCATCTCCCAGGCTCGTTATTTGACAGTCCGAAACCGGAGCTTGACGGGCAAGCGGAGCGGCAGCGCAGCCAAGACCAACAAAAAACACGGTGCCGTCGGGGCGTCATAATCAACCAACAACAAGTCCCCGAAAACCACGCACCTGCGCAGGGCGCTCAGAAGCCACCCAGCAAACCGGAAGTAGGCGGTGAATATGAACTTTAGCCCGCGCGGCCGAGCCGGCGCCGCGCGAACGGGCTCACTCGATTGTCATTCCCGCGAAAGCGGGAACCCATGAACACAGACCTTCGCCTGGCTTGGAACCGCCCGTGTTCATGGGTTCCGGGTTCTGGCGGAGGTTTATCCTCGGGCCGGCCAGAGGCCGGACCCGGGGGCCAGCCCCGGAATGACAAGACCAGGCCCGCTTCGCCTAGATCGCCTCTTTTGCCCGCTCCCGCAGCACGAATTTCTGGATCTTGCCGGTCGAGGTCTTGGGCAGCGGGCCGAACACCACGTTGCGCGGCGCCTTGTAGCGCGCCATGTGCTCGCGGCAGAACGCGATGATGTCGCCCGCCTCGGCCGCCGCGCCCTCGCGCAGCGTCACAAACGCGCAGGGCGTCTCGCCCCAGCGCTCGTCGGGCTTGGCGACGACCGCAGCCTCGAGCACCGCCGGGTGGCGGTAGAGCACGTCCTCGACCTCGATCGTCGAGATGTTCTCGCCGCCTGAGATGATGATGTCCTTGGAGCGGTCCTTGATCTCGATATAGCCGTCGGGATGCTGCACGGCGAGATCGCCCGAATGGAACCAGCCGCCGGCGAAAGCCTCGTCAGACGCCGCCGGGTTCTTCAGATAGCCCTTCATGACGATATGGCCGCGCATGAAGATTTCGCCCATCGTCGCGCCGTCCCACGGCACCGGCTTGAGCGTCTCGGGGTTGCCGACCATGAGCCCGTCGAGGACGGGATAGTTGACGCCTTGCCGCGCCTTGAGCCGGGCGCGCTCCTCGCCGCCGAGCGCATCCCACTCGTCGTGCCAGGCGCAGACCACCGCGGGCCCATAGACCTCGGTCAGCCCGTAGACATGGGTGATCTTGAACCCGCGACCTTCCATGCCCTCGATGACCGCGGCGGGCGGCGCCGCGCCGGCGGTCATCATCGCGACCGCGCGCGGCAGCGCGCGGCCTTCGGCGGCGCGGTCGTTGAGCAGCATGTTCATCACCACCGGCGCGCCGCACATATGGGTGACGCCGTGATCGTCGATTGCGTCATAGATCGCGCCGGCCTCGGTGCGCCGCAGGCACACATGCGTGCCGGCTAGCGCCGTCACCGTCCACGGAAAGCACCAGCCGTTGCAGTGGAACATTGGCAGGGTCCAGAGATAGACCGGGTGCTGCCCCATGCCCCAGGTGACGATATTGCCGAGCGCGTTCAGATAGGCGCCGCGATGATGATAGACGACGCCTTTCGGGTTGCCGGTGGTGCCCGAGGTGTAGTTGAGCGCGATCGCATCCCATTCGTCGCGCGGCGTCTGCTCGGCGAAGTCCGGGTCGCCGCCGGCGAGAAATTCCTCGTAATCCACCGCGCCGAGCCGCTCGCCCGGCCCCAAAGGATCGGCGATGTCGATAACCAGCGGCTTCTCGTCGAGCAGGGTCAGCGCCTTTTTGATGACCGGCGCGAACTCGCCATCGGTCAGCAGCACTTTCGCCTCGCCGTGCTTGAGGATAAAGGCGATCGTCTCGGCATCGAGCCGTATGTTGAGCGCGTTGAGCACCGCGCCCGCCATCGGCACACCATAAGTCGCCTCGAAGGCCTCGGGCACATTCGGCGCCATCACCGCGACAGTGTCGCCGCGTCCGATGCCCGCCTTTGTCAGCGCCGAGGCCAGCCGGCGGCAGCGCTCTAGCGTCCGCGCCCATGTGTAGCGCCGCTTGCCATGAATGACGGAAATCCGCCGCGGATAGACCGCGGCCGAGCGCAGCAGAAACCCGATCGGCGACAGCGGCACGAAATTCGCCGCGTTCTTGTCGAGGCCGATATCGTAGGGGCCTGCCATCCTGCTCTCCAAGGTTCGACGCCGCATTTTCCTTCGCGGGGCGCTGGGTGTCGAGCCGCTTGGCAAGCCGGAGGCTGAAGCGGACAATCCGGCCAAAGTAGGGAGGCGCGCCATGCCGCGGATTGCCGAGGTTCACCGTCGCTCGCTCGACCGGCCGCAAGAATTCTGGGCCGAGGCCGCCACGGCGATCGATTGGGAGAAACGCTGGGATCGCGTGTTCGACGACAGTCGGCCGCCGTTTTATCGCTGGTTCCCGAGCGCGCGGCTCAACATGTGCTGGAACGCGTTGGATCGCCATGTCGCCGCCGGAAACGGCGAGCGGGTGGCGCTGATCTACGACAGCCCGGTGACCGACACGGTCGCCTCGTTCACTTATGGCGAGCTGCGCGACCGGGTCGCGCGCTTCGCCGGCGCGCTGGCCGGCCTCGGCGTCGCGAAAGGCGACCGGGTGCTGATCTACATGCCGATGGTGCCCGAGGCGGCGATCGCGATGCTCGCCTGCGCGCGGCTCGGCGCGATCCACTCGGTGGTGTTTGGCGGATTCGCGGCGCACGAGCTGGCGACCCGCATCGACGACGCCAAACCCAAGATCATCGTCTCGGCGTCGTGCGGGGTCGAGGTCAACCGCATCATCCCCTACAAGCCGCTGCTTGATGCGGCGATCGACGAGGCAAGCGCCAAACCCTCTGCCTGCGTCATGCTGCAGCGGCCGATGTGCCAGGCGGAGATGACGTTGGGCCGCGACAAGGACTGGCAAGAGCTGGAAGCCGCGGCGCAGCCGGCGGATTGCGTGCCGGTGCTGGCGACCGACCCGCTTTACATTCTCTACACCTCGGGCACGACCGGCATCCCCAAGGGTGTGGTGCGCGACACCGGCGGGTATGCGGTGGCGCTCGGCTGGTCGATGCCGAACATCTACGGCGTGCAGCCCGACGAGGTGTTCTGGACGGCCAGCGATGTCGGCTGGGTGGTCGGGCATTCCTACATCGTCTACGCGCCGCTGATCCATGGCTGCACCACGGTGCTCTACGAGGGGAAGCCGGTCGGAACGCCCGATGCCGGAGCGTTCTGGCGGGTCATCGAGCAGCACAAGGTGCGGGTGTTCTTCACGGCGCCGACCGCGTTCCGCGCGATCAAGCGCGAGGACCCGGACGGCAACCTGATCCGGGCCCGCGACCTCTCGGCATTTCGCGCGTTGTTCCTCGCCGGCGAGCGCGCCGACCCGCCGACCGTCGCCTGGGCCGAGGAGGTGCTGAAGGTGCCGGTCATCGATCATTGGTGGCAGACCGAGACTGGCTGGCCGATCGGCGCCAATTGTCTCGGGATCGAGCGGTTGCCGATAAAGCTCGGCTCATGCACCCAAGCCGTGCCGGGTTGGGACATCCGCGTTCTCGAGGCCGAGGCCGAAGGCGAGGCGCGTGAGGTCAAGAAACCCGGCGATATCGGCGCGCTGGCCGTGAAACTGCCGCTGCCGCCGGGCTCGCTGCCGACCCTCTGGCAGGCCGACGATCGCTTCGTGCAGTCCTATCTCTCGGCCTACCCCGGCTATTACCAGACCGGAGACGCCGGCTTCATCGACACCGACGGCTATATCCAGGTCATGGCGCGCACCGACGACATCATCAATGTCGCGGCGCACCGTCTCTCGACCGGCGAGATGGAGGAGGTGCTGGCCGCGCACCCCGATGTCGCCGAATGCGCGGTGATGGGCGTCGCCGACACGTTGAAGGGCCAGGTGCCGCTCGGACTTTTGGTGCTGAAATCGGGTGTCGCGCGCCCCGCGCCCGAGATCGAGGCCGAGGCGGTGGCGTTGATCCGCGACAAGATCGGCCCGGTCGCGAGCTTCAAGGCGGCGCTGGTCGTCGATCGGCTGCCGAAGACGCGCTCGGGCAAGATTCTGCGCGGTACGATGCGCGCGATCGCCGATGGCGAGGACTACCGCATGCCGGCGACGATCGACGATCCGGCTATCCTCCCCGAGATCGCCGAGTGCCTAAAGCGCGCGGGGTATCCGCGATCACCCTAGGCTTCCGTTCACCGGCTCATGCAAGCTGGATTTGTCACATTAGGTTCCGTATGGTTTTCGCGGGCGCTGCGGGGGGAATAACGGTGTCGATTGCGCCTTCAATTGTCGTCTCGGACGAACCGGAGCGATACGTCGTACCCCTGTCCCAGGCACATCTTCGTGCCCTCGATGGCCTCAGGTTTATCGCTGCCTTCAGTGTCCTTCTCGGACACGGATATTGGGACGTCGTCCTGTTGCAGGATTCTGCCAAGACTCAATCTCTTTTTGCCCAATGCATGACGGGGCTGCCGAGCTTGGGTATGACTCTGTTTTTCGTCCTCAGCGGTTTCGTCATTCACTACAACTACAGCCGGTCGGTGGGTGTCGGACGATTTGGCAATTTCGATTTTTTTATCGCTCGTTTTTCCAGGCTTTATCCGTTATTTTTGGTAGTATTGACTATAGATTTTTATACAATGCTCAAATATGAGGGATATACGACAGGTTCTCCAAGATTCGATTTCGATTTATTTGGAGCATTGCCGTTTTATCTGACGTTCACGCAGACGTGGTTATTTATACCATTCGACGGCCACGCGACCTTTACCCATTATGGCTACTTGACATCTCATGCGCAGGCGACCGGCCCAATGTGGTCACTGTCGGTCGAATGGCTGTTCTATAGCCTCTATCCGTTACTAAGCGTCTGGTTAGGTCGCCGCTCGGGGCGGTCGCTCGCCTTGTTTGCGGGTTTCGTCGCCATGGCTGGCTTCTTCTATTTTCTCTGGGGCTCGCTGCACAGTGGGCAGATACGATCCTTTGGCGCTGCCGAGTTTGGCACACCCGAGTTAGGGGGGGAATTCGAATTATGGATGGGATTCTATAGTCCCATTGGACGGATGACGGAATTCCTTCTGGGGGCGGCGGCTGCTCAGTATTTTTTTGTGTCTTCAAACACTACGCCCAAAGCGATTTTTTCATCCCCGGTTGTGATAGCCGTACTTTTATCAACGATCGCGGTTTGGGTAGTACTGAACAACAGAGTTGGTTTGAGTTTCTCTCTAGCTTCTTTCCTCATAGGCGCTTTGGTGCTGTGTTGTGCCGAATCCAATTGGTTGTCTCGACTACTATCTAAATCTGCGTTCGTTAAGTGTGGTGAGGCGAGTTACTCATTGTATTTGCTTCATTATTATACGATGCACGAATGGGCCGAACCTTACGCAGCTGGATTGCGTTATCACAGGCGAGTTCTTGTTTATGTTATGGGCATAGCCGTTTCTATTATACTGTCTCGCGCTGTCTATCTCACGATTGAGCGTCCGGCGCTCCGTTGGCTTCGCGCAAACTTCAGGCCCTCAAGTTGCACATCACGCTCGGCGCGATCTTTGTCGTCACGACGTTCTTCTGCATCATTGCCTCGATGCAAATTCACGCGGCCGCTCACGCGCGTTAAGATTCCTCCACTCGTCTTTTGGCCTTTGTGGCCTGCGGAAAAACGGCCGCATGCGGCCTCATACTCGGCTCACGGCCTCTCCAGCCCTCGGGGATCGGAGCTGCGGCTAGATCGCCCGCGCCAGTTGGTCGAGCACCGCGTCACCCATCGAGCGGGTCGAGATCCGGGTCTCGCCGGCGCGGGCGATATCACCGGTGCGGATGCCGGCGCCGAGCGTGTCGCGCACGGCCTTCTCGACCAGATCGGCCTCATCGCCGAGATCGAACGAATAGCGCAGCATCATCGCGAAGCTGAGGACGCAGGCGAGCGGGTTGGCGACATTCTGCCCGGCGATGTCGGGCGCGCTGCCGTGCACCGGCTCGTAGAGGGCCTTGCGCCGGCCGCTGGCATCTGCCGCGCCAAGTGACGCGGATGGGAGCATGCCGAGCGAGCCGGTCAGCATCGCCGCGCAATCCGACAACAGATCGCCGAACAGGTTGCTGGTAACGATGACATCGAACTGCTTTGGCGCGCGCACCAGCTGCATCGCACAGTTGTCGGCATACATGAACGAGAGCTCGACGTCGGGGTAGTCGGGCCGGACGCGGTTTGCGACTTCGCGCCACAGGATCCCTGACTCCATGACATTGGCCTTGTCGACCTCGCAGAGTTTCTTGGCGCGCTTCTGGGCCAGCTCGAACCCGGCGCGCACGACGCGCTCGATCTCGGCTTCGGTGTAGACTTCGGTGTTGATGCCACGGCGCGTGCCGTCGGGCATGGTTTCGATCCCGCGCGGGTCGCCAAAATAGATGCCGCCGGTCAGCTCGCGGACGATCAAGAGGTCGAGGCCGGCGACCAGATCGCGCTTGAGGCTGGAGGCATCGGCCAGCGCCTCAAAAACCTGCGCCGGGCGCAAGTTGGCGAAGAGGTCCATCTCCTTGCGCAGCTTGAGAAGGCCGCGCTCGGGCTGCAGCTCGAACGGCAGCGTCTCCCATTTCGGGCCGCCGACCGAGCCGAACAGCACTGCGTCCGCTGCCTGCGCCCGGGCCAGGGTCGCGTCGGTCAGCGGCACGCCGTCGGCGTCGTAGGCGCTGCCGCCGACCAGCCCCTCGCTGACCTCAAAACTGGCGATGCGCTTTTTGTCGAAGAACTCCATCACTCGCATGACTTCGCGCATGATCTCGGGGCCGATGCCGTCGCCAGGCAGAACGAGGACCGAACGGTTGGAATGGGTCTGGGCCACGACTTAGGCGCCCGCCTTCTGCGTCATCCCGAACTGCCATGGGCGTTCGAGCTGCGCCTTCGTCTCATAGCTCCCGATATCGGCGTTCTTCGCCTCGGTGAGGCCGATATCGTCGAGCCCATTGATCAGGCAATGCTTGCGGAACGCGTCGAGCTCGAAATGCACCGTCTCACCGTCCGGGCGCGAGATCGTCTGGCTGTCGAGATCGATCGTCATGACCGCGTTGGCGCCTTTCTTGGCGTCTTCCATCAGCTCGTCGCAGATTTCCTTCGGCACCGCGATCGGCAAAATCCCGTTCTTGAAGCAGTTGTTATAGAAAATGTCGGCAAAGCTCGGCGCGATCACGCAGCGGATACCGAAATCCAGGAGCGCCCAGGGCGCGTGCTCGCGGCTCGACCCGCAGCCGAAATTGTCCGCGCCGACGAGGATTTTTGCCTGGCGATACGGCGCCTGATTGAGCACGAAATCCGGGTTCTCCGAGCCGTCCGGCTTGAAGCGGATTTCCTGGAACAGCCATTGCGCGAGGCCAGTGCGCTTGATCGTCTTGAGGTAGATCGCCGGGAAGATCTTGTCGGTGTCGAGATTGACGATCGGCATCGGCGCCGCGACGCCGGTGAGGGTGGTGAATTTGTCCATTCGTGGCGTCTCCTAACCCAATTGCCGCACGTCGCTGAGCTTGCCGGTGACCGCAGCGGCCGCGGCCATCGCCGGGCCCATCAGATGCGACTTCGCGTTCTTGCCCTGCCGGCCCTCGAAATTGCGGTTCGAGGTGGTGGCGACGCGTTCGCCGTTCATCGCCTTGTCGTTGTTCATCGACATGCACATCGAGCAGCCGGCGTCGCGCCACTCGAACCCGGCCTCGACAAAGATGCGGTCGAGGCCTTCTTCCTCGGCCTGGTGCTTAACGTGGCCGGAACCCGGCACGACCAGCGCGACAACGCCGGCGGCCACCTTGCGGCCCTTGGCTACTGCGGCGGCCGCGCGCAGGTCCTCGATCCGGCTGTTGGTGCAGGAGCCGATAAAGACCCGCTGCACCGGCACGTCTTCGAGCCGCGTGTTGGGCGAGAGCTGCATATATTGCAGCGCGCGCTCGACGGCGGCACGACGCAGCGGATCGTCGATCTGTGCCGGATCGGGCACACGGCCGGTGACCGGCGCGGCCATCTCGGGGTTGGTGCCCCAGGTGACATGCGGCGCGATATCGGCGGCGCTGAGATGCGCTTCCTTGTCATAGGTCGAGCCGGGATCGCTCGGCAGGGTCCTCCAATAGGCGAGCGCCTGCTCCCAGGCGGCGCCTTTCGGCGAATACGGCCGGCCCATCATATAGGCGAAGGTCTTCTCGTCCGGCGCGACCAGCCCGGCGCGGGCGCCGGCCTCGATCGACATGTTGCAGACCGTCATGCGGGCTTCCATCGACATGTCGCGGAAGGTGCTGCCGGCGTATTCGAAGACATGGCCGGTGCCGCCGGCCGTGCCGATCTTGGCGATGATCGCGAGGATCACGTCCTTTGAGCTGACCCCGGTGCCAAGCGAGCCCTCGACCTTGATCAGCATGTTCTTGGCCGGCGCCTGAATGAGCGTCTGCGTGGCGAGCACGTGCTCGACCTCCGAGGTGCCGATGCCAAAGGCCAGCGCGCCCATCGCTCCATGCGTCGCGGTGTGGCTGTCGCCGCAGACGATGGTCATGCCGGGCTGCGAAAGGCCCTGCTCCGGCCCGATGACATGGACGATGCCTTGATCGAGGCTGGTGATCGGGAAATAGGGGACGCCGAATTCCTTGACGTTGCGTTCGAGCGTCTGGACCTGGAGCAGCGAGTCGGGTTCCTCGATGCCTGAGACGCCGGCGGCGCGATTGGTGGTCGGGATGTTGTGGTCGGAGACCGCAATCGTCTTGTCGGGACGCCGCACCTTGCGGCCCGCGAGCTTCAGCCCCTCGAAGGCCTGCGGTGTCGTTACCTCATGGATCAGATGCAGGTCGATATAGATGAGGTAGGTGCCTTCGCCTTGCGGGGCGATGACATGCGCATCCCAGATCTTATCGAATAGCGTGCGGGGTTGGGGCATCGGGCAGACTCCTACAAAATCACTTTTCGGCAGCGGCGGCAGCTTCGGCCTCTCGGCGTAGCTGATCACGCGAGCGCTCGGCGATGCGCGCGGCCTTACCGGTGCGGCCGCGCAGGTAATAAAGCTTGGCGCGCCGTACGGCGCCGCGGCGGATGACCTCGATCGCAGTGATGCGCGGCGAATAAAGCGGGAAGATGCGCTCGACGCCCTCGCCATAGCTGATCTTGCGCAGCGTGAAGTTCGAGTTGATCCCGGCGTTCTTGCGGGCGATGCAGACGCCCTCGAACGCCTGGATGCGTTCGCGCTCGCCTTCGACGACCTTCACGGAAACCCGCACCGTGTCGCCGGGGTCGAAACGCGGTACGCCGCGCTGGGCCTTGAGCTTTTCGAGCTGCTCTTGTTCGAGGGTTTGCAACAGGTTCATCGTCCCATCCTCCGTCCGCTGCCGGCCTTTTCCGACTCCGCGGCGCAATAGCGTTCCCACAAATCGGGGCGGCGCTCCCGGGTCAGGAGCTCCGCCTGGGCCCGGCGCCAGGCGCGGACCCGTCCATGATCGCCCGACACCAGCGTGTCGGGAACAATGCGCCCGTGCCACTCTTGCGGCCGGGTGTAATGGGGGTATTCGAGAAGCCCCTGGGTGAAGCTCTCCTCGTTGAGCGTCTCGGCGGCGCCGACGACGCCTGGAAGCAGCCGCACGCACGCATCGATCAGCGCGATTGCGGCGGGCTCGCCGCCCGACAGCACAAAGTCGCCAAGGCTCAAATCCTCGACGGCGTTCTCTTCGAGTACGCGCTCATCGACGCCCTCAAAGCGGCTGCAGATGAGGCGCACGCCGGGCCCCGCAGCGAGGCCGCGCACCCGCGCTTGGGTCAACGGCTTGCCGCGCGGCGACAGGTTGATGAGCGGCCCCATTCCGCCCGCGCCGGCGATCGCGCGGTCAAGGACGTCGGGACGCAGCACCATACCCGGCCCGCCGCCAAATGGCGCGTCGTCGACCGAACGGTGCTTGTCAGTGGCGAAATCGCGAATATCGACCGTGTCGAGCGCCCAGACGCCATTATTCATCGCCTTGCCGGCGAGCGAATAGGCGAGGGGGCCCGGCAGCATCTCTGGGAAGATTGTCAACACGGTCGCGTGCCAGGTCATGCCGGCACCTCTTGCGGGCGCGGCGCATCGAGCAGCCCTTCCGGCGGATCGACAACGACCTTGCCGCCGGCGATATCGACGATGGGCACGGCGGCGCGAGTAAACGGCACCAGCACTGGCTGCCCCGCATCGCGCGCGATCTCGATTACATCCCCGGCGCCGAAATCGTGCACCGCGATCACCGTCCCGAGCGTCGTGCCGTCTTCGAGCTGCGCCGCAAGGCCGATGAGATCGGCGTGATAGAACTCGTCCTTGGCGGGCGCCGGCAGCGCCGCGCGCGGCGCGTAGAGCCGCAGGCCCCGCAAGGCCTCGGCGGCATCGCGGTCGGCGACCCCCGAAAGCCGCGCGATCACCATGCCCTCGCCGTTGGCCGTGCCGGTGATGTGCAGCGTAAAGCGCCGCTCACCGCTTTCGTCTTCGAGCGCGCCATATTGCGCGACGGCCCTGGGATCGTCGGTAAAGCTCTTGATCCTGATTGCGCCGCGCACCCCGTGCGGCGCGCCGACGACGCCCATGCAGACGCGCGTGTCCTTTGCTCCAACATCGTCATTCCCGCGCCGGCGGGAATCCAGGGCAAGCGACGGCGCGGTCGCCCTGGACCTCCGCTTTCGCGGGGGTGACGAGACGGGAGGCGTTGGCTGCATGGTCATCGGGACTTAGCCGCAGCTAGTTCCCAGCCGCGGCGCCGGCCGCCTCTTCAGCGGCCTTGGCGCGCTCCTGCGCCTTCTTCTTTGGCGCGGACTTGGTCGGGGTCTCGCGGACTTCCGGTTTCGCGACGAGGCCGGCATTGCCGAGGAAGCGCGCCACGCGCTCCGTCGGCTGGGCGCCGACCCCGAGCCAATGCTTCAGCCGCTCTTCCTTCAGGGTCACGCGATCGGCGTGGTCGCGTTCGAGCATCGGGTTGTAGGTGCCGACCTTCTCGATAAACCGGCCGTCGCGCGGGCTGCGCGCGTCGGCGATGACGATCGAATAGAACGGCCGCTTTTTCGCCCCGCCGCGCGCCAGGCGGATTTTCAAGCTCATGCGATCCCTCTCATCTCGTCTCAGCCTTTCTCGATAACTCGTTGAACTTAGCGAAAACCACCGGGCATCAGCGCCGACATTCCGTGCCGCATCATCCCCTTCTGCCCGAGCTTTTTCATGCGCTTCATCATGCCGGACATGTCCTGGTACTGTTTCATTAACCGGTTCACGTCGGGCACCGTGGTGCCGGAGCCGGTGGCGATGCGCCGCCGCCGCGACCCATTGAGCAGGTTGGGATTTTTGCGTTCGGCGCGGGTCATCGAGCCGATGATTGCTTCCTGCCGCTTGATGACGGTCTCATCGATATTCGCGGCGTCGATCTGCTTCTTGATTTTGCCGATCCCGGGCAGCATGCCGAGCATCGACGACATCCCGCCCATGCGGCGCAGCTGGCGCAGCTGTGCGGCGAGGTCGTCGAGGTCGAAATTGCCCTTTTCGAGCTTTTTTGCGAGCTTTTCCGCCTCTTCCTGGTCGGCGGTCTCGGCGGCCTTTTCGACGAGGCTGACGATGTCGCCCATGCCGAGGATGCGGCCGGCGATGCGCTCGGGATGGAACGGTTCGAGCGCGTCGATCTTTTCGCCCACGCCCATAAAGACGAGGGGCTTGCCGGTGATCGCGCGCATCGAGAGCGCCGCGCCGCCGCGCGCGTCGCCGTCGACGCGGGTCAGCACGATGCCGGTGACCCCGGCGCGCTCGCCAAAAGCCTTGGCGACGTTGACCGCGTCTTGGCCGGTCATCGCATCGGCGACGAGGATCGTCTGATAGGGCTGCGCCGCCTCGCGCACCGCGGCGACTTCGAGCATCAGCTCCTCGTTGATCGCGAGCCGGCCGGCGGTGTCGTAAATCACCACGTCGTAGCCCTCGCGACGCGCGACATCAAGCGCGCGCCTGGTGATCGCGACCGGTCGCTCGCCGGCCACGATCGGCAGGGTGGTGACGCCGGTTTGCCGGCCGAGCTGTGCTAGTTGTTCCTGCGCGGCTGGCCGCTGCACGTCGAGCGACGCCATCAGCACCTTCTTACGCTCGCGGTTCTTGAGGCGAAGCGCGAGCTTGGCCGCGGTTGTTGTCTTGCCCGAGCCTTGCAGCCCGACCAGCATGACGCCGACTGGGGCGGGGGCATTTAGATCGAGCCCGGCCCCAGGGGGAGCAGCGCCGGCATCGTCACCCGCGAGCGTCTGCACGAGATGGTCGTGAACGATCTTCACCACCATCTGGCCGGGCGTCACCGAGCGGACCACATCCTGCCCGATCGCCTTCTCGCGCACCCCGGCGATAAAGTCGCGCACCACCGGCAGCGCGACATCGGCCTCCAACAGCGCGATGCGGATTTCGCGCATCGCGGCGGCGACGTCGTCTTCAGAGAGCGCGCCGCGACCGCGCAGCCGGTCGAAGATTTCGCCGAGGCGATTGCTCAGTGTGTCGAACATGCCTACTTCCCAGACTCCGCTTGCGCTTCCGACACAAAACGAGCCGGCGCGCGAAACTCGCGGGCCAGCCGCCTCCCATCAGCGGGAGGGTGCGAACGCTCCGTCGGGGAACGCGGCCGGACGCTAGTCCCGGCGTCCCTTTCTGTCAATCGCGGGTGTCGCGGCAGAGACATGCGAGATTTCTAGCAACGCGATACTACCCGTTTAAGATGGAATTTTATCCTGGTATATATTAACACCATGGCGACCGACACCATTCTCGAACGCCGGCGCGAGCTCGGCGATTTCATCCGCGCCCAGCGCGAGCGGGTCACGCCGGCTTCGGTTGGCCTGGTACCGGCGCGCCGACGGCGCACGCCGGGGCTGCGGCGCGAAGAGCTGGCCGAGCTCGCGGGTCTCAGCACGACCTGGTACACCTGGATCGAGCAGGGTCGCGACGTGTCGGTGTCGCCGAGCGCGCTGGCGCGATTGGCCCGGGCATTGCGGCTCGACCGGGCTCAGCGCAGCTATTTGTTCGAGCTCGCCGGCAAGCGCGATCCCGATGCCGGCGCCGGCGATGACGACGGGCTGCCGGCCGCGGTGGCCGCCTGCATCGCCGCGATCGGGACGCCAGCCTATGTGCTCGACCGCAGCTGGAGCGCGCAGGCGTGGAACCCGGCAGCCGAGCGTCTTTTTGTCGGCTGGCTCGATGCGCCACCGGAAGACGGCGCCGAGCGCAATCTCTTGCGCTTCATCTTTCTCGCGTCCGGTGCTCGCTCGCTGATCTGCGATTGGGAACTCCGTGCCCGGCGGGTTGTGGCGGAATTCCGCGCGCATTGCGCCACGCATCTCGACGACCCTGCGCTGCACCGGCTGATCGACGAGCTGCGCCGCGCCAGCCCCGACTTTGCGCAGATGTGGGAGCGGCACGGCGTGCTGGGCCGGGAGGGTGGCGAACGCACCTTCAATCATCCGCGCGACGGGTTTCTCGCCTTCGAGCAGGTCACGTTCGAGCTCGCCGGCCATGCCGACGTCAAACTGACGATACTGGTGCCGTGCTAGCGGCACATGCACTATGCCGCCAGCATTATCTGACAAAGGACATCACGCCCATGCATTTCGACCTCGGCAAGATGCCGGCGCAGGACGGGTACAAGCTCTTGATCTCGACCGTCGTGCCGCGGCCGATCGCGCTGGCGACGACGGTGGATGTGAACGGCCATGTCAACGCCGCGCCGTTCAGCTTCTTCAACGCTGTCAGCTCGAACCCGCCGGTGGTGGTGCTCGGCATCAACGGCGAGGGCGCCGAGGGCGGCTACAAGGATACCGAGGCCAATATCCGCGAAACCGGCGAGTTTGTCGTCAACCTGGTTGACGAGGCGCTGGCCGAGCGGATGAACGTCTGCGCCGTCGATTTCCCGCACGAGATCGGCGAGCTCGACCCGGCCAAGCTGACGGCCGCGCCATGCGCCGGGGTCAAGCCGCCGCGTATCGCCGAGTCGCCGGTGAGCTTTGAGTGCAAGCGCATCACCGGTATGTCGCTCGGCGGCAATTCGATGTTGGAGGTCGGCCGCGTTATCCACATCCATATTCGCGACGATTTGATGGACATGGAAAAGCTCTACGTCAAAACCGACAAGATCGGGCTGATCGGCCGCATGCACGGCAAGGGCTGGTATACGCGCACCAGCGACCTCTTCCTGATGGACCGCATGTCGCTGGCGGAGTGGCAGGCGAGACGCTGAGCATTTTTTCTGCACTTTTGGCGCCGCATCCGCTACAGAGAGACATGCTTTTGTGTTCGGCGTTCCGGCGGATTGCCGTCGTGATTGGCTTGGCCGCCGCGCTTTTCGTTGTCCAGGCGCGGGCGGCGGATACCGCCAGCGGCTCGAAGAACTTTGCCGTGCCGGCGTCGGTGCCGAATTATTTCAGTAACGAGTCCGGGCCGCTGCAGGGACCGGCCTCCGAGACACAGCGCGGCACGCTTTACATGAACCAGACCTACGGAGCGCAGCGCGCCGAAGTCGCCTCCCGCGCACCGCAGCACGTCGCGATGGCCGAGCCTCGCGGTCGTTATGTGCATGGCCGGGTGGCTTATGACCGGCATGGTCGGCCGATCGCGGCTCGTTATGCCGCGGCGCGTGGACCGCATGGTCGCCCGGTGTACGGCGCGGTGGCGCATGTCAGCGCTCGCGGCCATGTCGAGCATGCCGTGGCCCGCTCGCACGCGGTTGCGCACCACCCCACCCAGGTCAGCAGCGTCCATCGCCACGCGCGCGGTTAGCGCCGAAGCCGGGGTGTAGGTACCCCGGCGCATTTATTCAATGCGAGGAGCGCGTTGGACACGGGGCCGCGCGCGGCCATATAAGCGCGCGATGACGCGCGTCGCCTTTCGCAAGATGCACGGGCTCGGCAACGATTTTGTCGTGCTCGACCAACGCCGAGATCCGGTCCGGATCGACGCGGCGGCGGCGCGCGCCCTCGCCGACCGGCACACTGGGATCGGCTGCGACCAGCTACTGCTGCTGGAGCAGCCGCGCGATGCGCGGGCGCAGGTGTTCATGCGCATCCTCAACCCCGATGGCAGCGAGGCCGAGGCCTGCGGCAACGGCACGCGCTGCGTCGCGAATCTGATCGCCGGCGAGGCTGGGCGGCGCGCGGTGACGATCGAGACCGTGGCGGGCTTGCTGGCCGCGACGATCGATGCGGCCGGTATCGCCACGGTCGATATGGGGGTTCCGCGCTTCGGCTGGCGCGACATCCCCTTGTCACGCGAAATGGATACGCTGCATGCCGATCTGCGGCGCGGGCCGCTGGCCGATCCCGTTTGCACCAGTATGGGCAACCCCCACGCGACCTTTTTTGTCGATGATGCCGAGGCGATCGACCTCGCGACGTTCGGCCCCGAACTGGAGCACGATCCCCTGTTTCCTGAGCGCGCCAATATCGGCATCGCCGAGGTGCGCAGCGCCGAGACGATCCGGTTTCGCGTCTGGGAGCGCGGCGCCGGGATCACCCGCGCCTGCGGTAGCGGCGCCTGCGCGGCGATGGTCGCGGCTCGTCGCCGTGGCCTCGTCGCCGAGAGGGCGACGGTGCTGCTCGACGGCGGAAACCTGGAGATCGCCTGGCCGGGACAAGGTTTTGTGCTGATGTCCGGGCCTGTTGCCTTGAGCTTCAAGGGCACTTTCGACTCTGCCCTGATCGGCGGCTAAGCATGCCGGCCCCCGAGATCGTCACCTTTGGCTGCCGGCTCAATGCGTTCGAGAGCGAGATCATCCGCCGCGCCGCCGATGAAGCCGGGTTGGGCGATGCGGTCATTGTCAATACATGCGCGGTGACCGCCGAGGCGGAGCGCCAGGCGCGCCAGGCGATCCGCCGCGCCCGGCGCGAGCACCCCGGCGCGCGGATCATCGTCACCGGCTGCGCCGCGACCCTTGCGCCGCAGCTATACGCGGCGATGCCGGAAGTGGATGCCGTCCTCGACAACGAGGCGAAGCTGAAGGCGGAGAGCTATCTGCCCCTCACCCCAACCCTCTCCCCGCTTGCGGGGAGAGGGAGCGCGCCATCGTCTTTCCCCTCGCCCCGTTTACGGGGAGAGGGTGGTGAGACGCGCAGCGTCGAGCCCGGTGAGGGGCAGCCCCGCGCCCGAGCCTACCTCCAAGTCCAGCAGGGTTGCGACCATCGCTGCACGTTCTGCATCATCCCCTATGCGCGCGGCCCGAGCCGCTCGGTGCCGCCCGAGGCTGTCATCCGGCAGGCGCGCGCCATGGTCGAAAGCGGGGTGCAGGAGATCGTCCTGACCGGAGTCGACCTCACCGCCTATGGCGCGGACCTGCCCGATCTCCCGAGCCTTGGCGCGCTGGCGCGGCGGCTCTTGGCCGAAGTGCTGGAATTGCCGCGGCTGCGCCTCTCCTCGCTCGACCCAAGCGAGATCGACGAGGAGTTGTGGTCACTCCTCGCCGAGGAATCGCGGCTGATGCCGCATCTGCACCTGTCGCTGCAGGCTGGCGACGACATGATCTTGAAGCGCATGAAGCGCCGCCACACCCGCACACAGGCGATTGCTGCGACCGGGCGCGCTCGCGCGCTACGGCCGGATATGGCGATCGGCGCCGACCTCATCGCCGGCTTTCCGACCGAGGACGAGGCGATGTTCCGCAACAGCCTCGATCTCGTCGCGGAATGCGGCATCGCCTTCCTGCATGTCTTTCCCTATAGCCCGCGTCCCGGTACGCCGGCCGCGCAAATACCGGAGGTCGCGCCGGGGATCGTCCGCGAACGCGCGGCGCGGTTGCGCGAGGCAGGGGCGGCGGTGCTCGCCGCCGAGCTGCGCTCGCGTGTTGGCACAGTCGGCGCGGTGCTGGTCGAAAAGCCGGGCAGCGGCCGCGCCGGGTTCTATGCGCCGGTCGACTGTCCGGCGGATATCGCCGGTATCAGGCGGATGCGCTTCACCGGCGTCGGCGGCGCGCGGCTTATCGGAACGCCTGCATGAGCGAGGAGCGCGAGGAACGCCGCGGCTGGTTTTCGCGGCTCCGCGCCGGGCTCTCGAAGAGCTCGGCAGCGCTGACCGATGGCATCAACCAGATCTTCACCCGGCGGCGGCTCGACGCGGCGGCGCTCGACGAGCTCGAGGAGCTGCTGATCGCCAGCGATATGGGGATCGGCGTCGCCGAAGAGGTGGTCGCCGCGTTGCGCCGCACTCGCTTCAATCAGGAGGTCTCGCCCGGGGAGGTGCGTACTGCACTTGCCGACGAGGTGACGCGCCTGGTCGAGCCGGTCATGAAGCCGCTTCGGGTCGATCCGGCAAAAAAACCGTTCACGATCCTCGTCGTTGGGGTCAACGGCAGCGGCAAGACCACGACGATCGGCAAGCTCGCGCGGCAATATCGCGACGACGGAAAGCGCGTGGTGCTGGCGGCCGGTGACACGTTCCGCGCCGCCGCCGTCGAGCAGCTGCAAATATGGGGGAAGCGCACCGATTGTCCGGTCATCGTGCGGCCGCAAGGCGCCGATGCGGCGGGGCTTGCCTATGACGCGCTGGTCGAGGCGCGTGACATGCAGGCCGATGTACTGTTGATCGATACCGCCGGGCGGCTGCAAAACAAGTCCGACCTGATGGCTGAGCTGCAAAAGCTCGTGCGCTCGTTAAAGAAACTCGATCCCGCCGCGCCGCATTCGGTGCTGCTCGTGCTCGACGCCACGGTCGGCCAGAACGCGCATGCTCAGGCCGAAATCTTCCGCCAGGTAGTCGGCGTCACCGGCATTGTCATGACCAAACTCGACGGCACCGCGAAAGGCGGCGTACTGGTGTCCTTGGCCGAGAAATATGGTATTCCGATTCACCTGATCGGCATCGGCGAAAGCGCCGAGGACTTGCGCCCGTTCGACGCTCACGCCTTCGCGCGCGGACTCGTCGGATTGGAGGGCTGAAGCCAAAACCTCAATCAAACTTTTAATAGACATCAAAAATGGCTGGCTCTATAGGCATCTCGCTCGTGGAGCTAAGTTTAATGGCAAAACCCCGAATATTTATCAGTTCGACATATTATGACCTTCGTCATGTGCGAGCGTCACTAGAGACGTTTGTCCAATCTTTGGGCTATGAGCCGATACTGTCTGAGAAAGGGGATATCGCGTATAGCCCTGATATCCCGTTGGATGAATCGTGTTATCGCGAAGCAGCGTCAGCAGATATGCTCGTACTCATAGTGGGAGGCCGTTACGGAGCGGAGCGAAGTGATTCGAGAACAGATACTCCACATTCCTTCTATGATCGGTACGATAGTATTACAAAACAGGAATATACAAGCGCTCTATCAAATAACATTCCAGTTTGGATTTTGGTAGATTCTCAGGTTTATGCCGAATATCAAACGTTCCAAAAGAATAAGTCTTCTAAGAACATTAACTATGCGCATGTAGATTCTGTTAATATTTTCATGCTTCTAGAACAGATCCTTTTGCAGCGGAGGAACAACGCGCTGTTCACATTCAATCATTATGAAGAAATCGAGGGTTGGTTGAGGGATCAATGGGCTGGTATTTTTCGCGACCTATTAAAAAGAACTGCACAATCTCAACAGCTAACATCGTTATCTACGCAAGTATTTCAATTATCGGAGGTGAATAAGACCCTTAAAACGTACTTAGAGGCGTTAATGACGGCGGCCTCTCCGGAACAGCGAGAAGATGTAATTAAAACTGAAACGTCACGTTTATTAGATGTAGAAAAAATTTCAAAACTATCGGATAATGTGTTTTCGTCAGTGTTCCGTCTTCACGACATTTCTATCGAAAAATTTGGACAAGTACTTGAAAGCTCGGCAAATTTCCCAGAATTTTTGGAAAAAATTTTTCAATTAAATGACGGCAGGACGAGAAGTAGAGCATGTAATACGAGAGTTTAGCGCTGCTCGCGACGACCTGAACGTTTGTCGGGATATCGTGGGGCGCCGTCGCTTTGAATTTGAACCTCGCCGAGCTAGGGCTGCCCGCTCTCGTGCGAAAAATGCAGCGCCTTCCAGCGGATCGCCTAAAAGCTAATCGCCCCGAACCAACACCAAGTAGTAGCCCTGTTTCTACGGTCTCCCCATCGGCACGCCGAGATAGCAGCCGAATTCCTTGGCGAAATCTACCGAGACGCGGGCATGGACGCGACCCTGACGGTCGAGCAGTTCGGCATGGTCGGCGTGCGGCACCACCGCGCCGTGCCAGATGTTGGGGTGGATGTAGAGCCCGGTCTTGCCATCGCACCAGAAGCTGATGAACTGCTCGGGTGTCACGTCATCCCCCGGCAACGCCAGCGGCACGACAAAACTTTCGCCGTAGAGCGGGTAGAACAGCTGGCCGCCATCCGGGTGGTAGTTGGCGCGCCAGACAAGCGCGTGCTCGCGCGCCCGGGCCTTGCCTTCGCTCGTCGCCTGTTCCGGCCAGTTGCTCCACGCGAAGAGATAGCTGTCGCCGACCGCGTTGTTACGCGCATACAGCGTCTCACCCTGCCACCAAAACTCGAACAGCCCTTCGGTGACGCCGCCCTGATCGCCCGAGTTCGGATCAATCTTGCGCCAGCCTTGCGCCGGCCATTGGACGATCTCGACCGGGAAGTTCTGCGGATCGCCAACAAGGCGCCCGTAACCCTTGAGGGTTTCGTCGCTGGCGATGACGAGCGGCGTCTCGTGCATCCGACTGACGCCGGTGGTCGGGACGTAGTGGATGTCGGCGATATCGAAATTGTTCATGTTCATCGCGATGACCCCTGTCGAGCGCCGACCGACGCGCGCGGCGTGGAGGAGGCGGGGCCGGAAACTATGCCCGGCTCAGTGGCGGTTTGATGAAAGCGGCGGGACGGCAAATCCGGCGGGTGGTTCGCCGCGCTGAGAGCGCTGCCACATCGTTTCGTAGGCGCTTTCGAGATGCCGGGTGTAGTGCGCGGTGTCGAACAGCTTGTGTGTCGCGCGATTGCCGGCAAGCTTGGCCTTAGTCTGTCCGAGCAGCGCCGGGTCGCGGGCCAGCTTGAGGGCCAGCGCCTCGTACTCCTCAAGGTTCTCCGTGACCAGCTCGGGCAAGCCGACCGCCCGCAGCAGGCTTGCGGCGACGCGGCCGGAATAGCTCGTCCCGAGACAAGTCACGATCGGCAGCCCAGTCCAGAGCGCCTCGGCGGCCGTCACATGTGCATTGTACGGCAGCGTGTCGAGGAACAGCCCAGCCAAGCGATGCCGCGCGAGGTGATCTTCGAGCCGCTCGGTGCGGGAGGCAAAGATCAGGCGATCGGGATCGATCCCGCGCTGCCGGGCGTAATCGCGGCGGTTGGCGATCGAGGCGGGGTTGCCGCCCGACAGCCACAAGACGCTGCCCTCGACCTGGTGCAAAAGGCGCATCCAGACATCAAACACCGGCGGCGTGAGCTTGTAGGTGTTGTTGAACGAGCAGAACACAAAGCCGGTTTCGGGCAATCCCTGCTGGTGGCGCGACGGCGTTCGCGCACCAATCTGCCGCGTGTTGTCGAACGGCATGAACGTGTCCGGCAGATAGGCGACGCGTTCGCTGTAAAAGCGCTGTTCGCCCTGCGGGATCACGGTTTGATCGGCGACGATATAGTCGATGTAATCGGCGCCGGTGGTTCCCGCATAACCGAGGAAAGTGGCCTGAACCGGCGCCGGGCGCAGCGCGAAGATCCCCGGCCGGCCGGAACTCGTATGTCCCATCAGATCGACCGCGATGTCGACTTCCTGCTCGCGCAACAGTGCTGCGATATCGCGGTCGTGGCGGTCGCGCGCATCGATGAAGTGGTCGAACGCTTGTTTGAGGCGCTGACCGAACTCGCCATCGATCAGCGGGCCGAAAGAAATCGCTGAGGTCTCGAAGCGCGCTCTGTCGTGACCTTCCCACACTTGCACGAGCGAGTACGCAACAGGGTGATTGCGGAAATCGGCCGACACATAGGCGATGCGAACCCGGTCGTGACGATAGCGTTCGCCGCGCCACAGCGAGTTTGGAGATGGCGGGCAGTGTGCCGTGATATACGCGCGGCTGCAGGCCAGCTGAGCCGCGGCGGAGGTGGGCGCGGTCTGGAACATGAAGGGCAGCCAGTGCTGCTTGCCCTCGCTTGCGCCGCTGGTGATCAGATCCCGCGCTTCGTCGTAGCCGCTCCAATCGCAGCACAACAGCTGAGCGTGAAACAGGTTGCCGAGCGCATATTCCAGATCGGGGTCGAGCGCGACCGTCCGCGCGAATGATTGGGCCGCCTCGTCGACGCGGTCGAGTTGCAAAAGCGCGTTACCCCGGTGATTGAGCGCCGCCGCATGATCGGGCTTGAGCACCAGGGCGCGATCGTAGCTGGCAAGCGCCTCCTCGGGACGTCCCAGCCCGATGAGCGCGCTGCCGCGGTTGTGCAGCGCTTCCAGGTGATCTGGCGCGATCGCCAGCGCGCGCTCGCAACTGGCCAGTGACTCTTCCCATCGCTGCAGGCCGAACAGCGCCCAGCCGCGATTGCTGAGGACGTCCGCATCGTCGGGTTTTAGGAGCAGCGCGCGTTCAAATTCGGCGAGAGCTTCCGCCGGGCGCAGCAGCAGCGACAGCACCTGGCCGCGGCCGTGCCGCGCGTCGAAATGGCCGGGCTGCGCGGCCAGCGCGCGCTCGTAGCTTGCCAGTGCCTCGTCGAGGCGGTCGATCAGGCGCAAGCTGGCGGCGCGGTCGCAGAGAAGCTCGACATTGCCGGGATCAAAGCCGAATGCGCGGTCATAACTGGCGATCGCCTCATCGTGTCGGCCCTGCTCGGCGAGCAGCTTGCCGCGATTGGCTAGCGCCGCGGCATAGTCGGGGTTGCTCGCGATCGCGGCATCAAACGCGGCAAGCGCCTCCTCAAGCTTGCCCTGTTGGTGCAGCGCCGTGCCCAGATTATTGCGCACTACGGGCTGCGCCGGGTCGAGCTCGATGGCGCGCCGATAGGCGGCAACCGCTTCGTCGAGCCTGCCCTGCAGCATGAACGCGCTGCCGAGGCCGGAGCGCGCGGCGGTGAAATTGGGCGAAACCTCGAGCGCGCCCTGGTAATGCGCGATGGCTTCGTCGAGCTCTCCCAGCGTGCGCAGCGCCTCGGCGAGGTTGTAGTAGAGCGGTGCGCTTTGATCGCCCGCCTCCAGAGCGCGGCGAAAGGCGTCGACGCCGATCTGTGGCATCCCGACCCGGCACGCGATGAGCCCCGACAGATGCAGCGCCCCGGCATCCTGCGGGTTGGCCGCGAGGAGCTGGCCGCAAAGCCTGTTTGCCTCCTTTAGGGAACCTGCCTGGAAATGCCGTACCGCCGTCGCGAAGAGCGGGCTGCCGGCGGGGCGCACCGCCGGCTGCGGGGCGCTCGTGCCTTGCCGCGCCGCAGTGCGGCGCTGTCGCCGGTTCATCATGGCGCGGCCTGTCGTGGCGGCAGCGGTGGCACGGCAAATCCGGTGGGCGGCTCGCCCCGCTGATACCGCTGCCACATCGCCTCGTAGGCGCTTTCGAGATGCCGGGTATAGCGCGCGGTGTTGAACAGCGGGTGGGTCGCGCGATTACGTTCGAGCTTTGCCTTGACCGTCGCGAGGGCGGCGGGCTCGCGCGCGAGCTGCAACGCCAGCACCTCGTAGTCTCCCAAATTTGTCGTTACGAGCTCCGGCAGCCCGATCGCGGCGAGTTGGCTGGCCGCCATTCGGCCGACAAAGCTCGACCCGGCGCAGGTCACGATGGGCAGGCCGGCCCACAGCGCGTCGGCTGCCGTCGCGCCAGCATTACAGGGAACCGTATCGAGAAACAGGCCGGCCAGGCGATGGCGCGCCAGGTGCTCGGGCCCTTCTTTGCGGCGCGCGAAAACCAGCCGATCGGGATCGACGCCGCGCGCGCTGGCGTAGGCGCGCCGATTGCGCACCGCCGCATCGTTGCCGTCGAGCAGCCAAAGCACGCTGTCCTCGACCTTTTGGAGGAGCCGCAGCCACAAATCGAAAACCGGCGGCGTGATCTTGTAGGTGTTGTTGAACGAGCAGAACACAAAGCCCGTCTCCGGCAGCCCTTCCTCGGCGCGCGTTGGGATGTAGGCGGGGATTTGCCGTGTCGCGTCGGTGGGCAAGAATGTATCGGGCAGGAAGACGACTTTCTCGCTGTACAAGCTCTGCTCGCCCTCTGGGATCGTCATGCGGTCGGCGACGATGTAATCGATGTAGTCGGCGGCCATCGTCGCGAGATAACCGAGATAGTTCACCTGGATCGGCGCCGGGCGGAGCGCGAAAATCCCCGGGCGGCACCGTTTCGTGTAACCCATCAGATCGACGGCGATATCGACCTGCCACGCTTTCAGCATCGCGGCGATCTCCCGGTCGCCACGATCACGCGCGTCGAAGAAGCGTTCGAACGAAGACCGAAGCCGGTCGCCAAAAGCGCCCTCCGGCGACGGGCCGAACGAGACGGCAATCGTTTCGAAGCGCGTCCGGTCGTGCCGTTCCCACACCTCGGCGATCGAGGAGGTGGCGGCATGGGCGCGAAAATCGGCGGAGAGGTAGGCGACGCGGATGCGCTCGTGCGGGTGGATCTCGCCGCGCCAGACCGGGTGCGCCGCGGGCGGGTGCCGCTCCTCTCCATAAAGCGCCGCGCCAATACGTTGCGTCTCAGGCGCCGACGGTAGGCTGAGCACCATGAAAGGCGGCGCTATCCGCTGACCCGTGGCAAGACCAGCGCCTAGGCACTCGACGTTCTGCGTGTAATCCACCCAGTCGCAACAGAGCAGCCGCGTGTAATGCAAGGTGCCGCGCGCATACGGGTGATCGGGGCTGAGCCTCAGCAGCCGGGAGAAAGCTTCCGCCGCTTCCTCGAAGCGGTCGCTTTCGAGGAGCGCCGTGCCGCGATTGTTGAGCGCCTCGACGAGACCGGGCTGCAGTAGCAGGGCCCGGTCGTAACCGGCGATGGCCTCGGCGTGCCGGCCGGCGGCGAGCAAGGCGTTCGCGCGATTATAAATCGCCTCGACTAGATCGGGGCTGAGCGCCAAGGCCTGGTCGTAACTCGCGATAGCCTCGGCGGAGCGGCCGAGCCGCCGCAGCGCGCCACCGCGACTGTTGAACGTTCTGGCGTCTTCCGGCGTCAGTTGCAACGTGCGGTCAAAGCTCGCGAGCGCCTCGTCGCAGCGCTCGAGTTCGAGAAGCGCGACGCCGCGATTGTGCAGCGCCGAGGCGAGATCCGGCTGCAGCCGCAACGCCGCGTCGAAACTCGCCAGCGCCTCGTCGTAGCGCTCGCCGGCCAGCAGGGCGTTGCCCAGGTTGTAATGCGCCTCGACATAGCCCGGATCGAGCGCGATCGCTTGACGGAACGCCGCGCCTGCGGCTTCCAGCTCGCTCTGCGCCTGCAGAGCCGACCCGAGATGGTCATACGCTGCGACATTGCCGGGGTCGAGCGCGATCGCAGTCCGAAGCGCGGCTGCAGCTTCCCGTAGACGCTTCTGCCGCAGCAGGCAATTGCCGAGGCCCGCCTGCGCATCGGCGAAGGCCGGCGCGAGGCGTAGCGCGACCTCGTAATGCGCGGCCGCCTCGCCAAGATGTTCGCTGCCACGCAGCGCCTCGGCGAGATTGTAGTGCAACACCGGAAGTTGCCCGTTCAGCGACACCGCGCGACGCAACTGCTCGATTCCCGCCTCGATGGCGCCGGCCTGACAGAGGACCAGCCCGCTCAGATGCAGCGCGTCGATGTCGTTCGGCTCTTGCGCCAGGAGCTGCTGGCAGACGGCATAACCGTCCTGAAGTGCGCCCGAGCGGCAATGCGCCAACGCGGTGGCAAACGGCTGTCGTTCGCGATCAAGCCAGCCGTCCAAGGGTTCCGCCACCGCGCTCATGCTCTGCGCTCGCCGCCCGCCTCAGAGACCTTGTGGCGCGTTGGGGTCGGTCGCCGGGGGATCTGCCGGAGGATTACCGCGCGGCGTCAGGTCGCCCGTTACCTGCGCCTCCTTTTCGTGGCCGAGCGCCCACCGCACCGAGGGGAACGCGATCTCGTTCCACGGAATATTGTCCCAGCCGAACAGACCGACCTCCAGGCTCTCGGGCCCCGCGCTGATGTTTTCGTTGGCCAAGCGCGCGCGATAGATTAGCTGCACCTGGCTGAGACGCGTGATGTCATAGATCGCCAGCAGGCTTTCAATCGAAATTTTGGCGCGTGCCTCTTCCCAGGCTTCGCGTTCGGCGCCGGCCTGCGCCGTCTCGTTGAGTTCGAGATACCCCGCGGGCAGGGTCCAGAAGCCGCGGCGCGGTTCGATCGCGCGCCGGCACATCAGAATCTTGTCGCCCCATCGCGCGACCGAGCCGACGACGATCTTCGGGTTGTCGTAGAGCACGAACCCGCAGTCGCCACAGACGAGCCTCTCGCGGTCGTCGCCTTGCGGGATCGCGCGGGTAAACGGATGCGGCGGCGGGAGCGGCGGACGCGTATCACTCATCGCTGTCGAGCCAAACCCCCACCAAAACGCTCAGCCCGGCACCGGGATGGCGCGCTGGTTGTACATGCGCTTCCGGATCGCCGCTTTTTCTTCATCCGACAACGTCGTCGGATCCGGCGGCAAATTGGCGCCGACCGCCAGCCCGCGCTGTACAGCCGGCCGCGCCGAAAGCTCGTCGAACCAGCGCTTGAAGTATTTGAATTCCTCGATGTCCTGGCCCTGCGCTTTCCAGTTCACCGTCCACGGATAGCAGATCATGTCGGCGATCGAGTATTCGTCGCCCGCGACGTATTTGGTACGGTAGAGCCGGTTGTTGAGCACCCCGTAGAGCCGGTTTGCCTCGTCGGTGAAACGATTGATCGGGTAGGTGAGGTCGCCCGCTTCGGGGCCGGCGCGACGGAAATGACCGCATTCGCCGAGTTTTGGCCCCTGGTTGGCCATCTGCCAGATGAGCCATTCGGTCACGGCGTATTTGCCGCGCGCGTCTTGCGGCCAGAATTTGCCTTCTTTTTCCGCGATGTACATCATGATCGCGCCCGACTCGAAGACCGAGATCGGTGCGCCTCCGCCCTTTGGCGCGTGATCCACCAGCACCGGCATCCGGTGATTGGGGTTGATGGCGAGAAATTCGGGTGTGAACTGATCGCCGCGCTGAATGTTACAGGGGACGACCTTGTACTCGAGGCCGCATTCCTCGAGCAGGATCGTGACCTTTTTGCCGTTGGGGGTCGGCCAGTAGTGCAGGTCGAGCATCGTACATCCTCGCTGCTGGGGGCGGGCCGCGCGGCATCCATGCTGCAGCGAGGCCCGAACGTCGGGGGCGAGAGTAAAGCAAATTCCGCGGCGGCGGAAACGTTCAAGGCAGCATTGCAGCGGATGCGCGGGGTTCCCGGCAACACTGGCGGGCAAGCTTGCGTATAACCTACGGAGCCCTGAAATCGACCGGGGAGGGTGTATGGACGGCATGCTGCTTGATGACGGCCTTGAAACGGCGCCGTCCCGCGCCGAGTTCGCCGCGTCGTCGCCGTTCGCCGAACCGACGCTCGCGGCTGCCCTGAAAGTCGGTGTGCTGGTCGACTTGACCCTGACGCCCGACGCCGGTGGCCACGTCAAATGCTGGGAGCGCCTCGCCGAAGCGGCGGTCGAGTTCCCCGAGCTCGACCTCACGGTGCATTTCAACAGCCCGGATCTCATCGCCGCGCCGCAGCGCATCGAGCTGTCGTCATCGGTCCGCTATGTACTGATGCCGCCGGTGTTCAGCACGCGGCGGCTGGTGCGCCAAGTGCCGGACCATACCGACCTCGGCTTCTGGCATCCCGACCTCGCGCGCATGTTGCCGAATTACGATGTGATCCATACGACCGACGCCTTCTTTTGCTACGCGCGCACGGCGACGCGGTTTGCGCGCAAGCGCGGTGTGCCGGTAGTCAGCTCGATCCACACCAATACGCCGGAATATGCCCGCATCACCGTCGATAAAATGCTCGGCAAGGCATTGGGCAGCGGTCCATTCTATCGTTTTGCCGCCGAGCGCCTCGCGTTGCCGGCGCAGGTGAGCCGGGTGCTGGAACGGCGGCTCTATCGCCATCTCGACTCGGTGACGATGGCGATGGCGAGTTATGGCGAACAGAAGGCGGGCGACTGGCATTGCGGCGTCTCGTTGCGCCGCGGGTTCGATCGCGAACTGTTCAATCCCGAGCGCCGCGACCGCGCCTGGCTGGAGCGGCGTTTCGGTGTGCCGCCGGGACATTTCGTTGTGATGTATGCCGGCAAAATAAACCACGGCAAAAACGTACCGCTGCTCGCCCCGGCCATCGAGCTGGCGCGGCGGATGGCCGCGCGAGCCGGCGGTGCGCCGATCCATTTGTTCTGTGCCGGCAAAGGCGACGAGCGCGACGCGCTGGCGGCGCGGTTGGGCGATGCAGTGACCTTGCCGGGTGTATTACCGCAAGAGGAATTGGCGCGGGCCTATGCGTCGGTCGATTTGTTCGCCTTCCCCTCGGTGATCGACGAGGCCGGCAACGTGGGGCTCGAGGCATTGGCGTCGGGATTGCCCGCGCTTTTCGCGTCGGGATGTGGCGTCGCTGCGCGCACAGCGGATTGCGCCGCGGTCCAGGTGCTGCCGGGCGATGCGCCGGACCGCTGGGCCACGGCGATCGCCGCGCTGGCAGCGGCGCCGGAGCGCTGCCGCGAGCTCGGCGCGCTTGCCCGCGCGTATATCGAGGCCAATGTGCCGAGCTGGGGTCAGGTCGTCGCCGAAGACCTGCTGCCCGTATGGCGGCAGGCCGCGATGGCGCGATGGACGAACGGAGCTTAACGCCGCGTGAGCGCCGGATATTGATCCTGGCGCCGCATCCCGACGATGAGATCGTGGCTTGCGGCATCGCCGCCCGGCGCGCCATGGCCGAAGGCGCGCAGATCTTTGTGCAATACTTGACTACCGGCGTACCTCCGCGCGAGCTGATGTGGTCGTGGCAACGCGACGGCTACGACACGCGGGTCGCGCGCAGGCGCGACGAAGCCTTGGCGGCGGTCATGCTGCTGCGCTTGCGGGCGTTGGGGTTTCTCGACATTCCCTCGCGCCGTCTGATCGCGCATCTCGACGAGGCCGCCCGAGCTCTCGATCAGGTTCTCGGCGAGACACAAGCGACGGAGCTCTGGGTTACAGCGTTCGAGGGGGCTCACCAGGATCACGACGCGGCTAATGTACTCGCCGCCGCCATGCGCGACCGGCTGCCGGTATGGGAGTTCGCAGCTTACAACTTTGCCGGCGGGCGCGTGTGGTCAAACCGTTTCGCCGACGCGCGCGGCGGGGTCGTCGAGCTGCACCTCAGCGGGGACGAGGCAGCGCTGAAACGCTGGGCGCTGGCGCTCTACAGCTCGGAGCGTGGCAACCTCGCGCATATCCGCATCGACAAAGAGGCTTATCGCCCGTTGCCGCGATACGATTACAGCGCACGACCGCACGCCGGCCGGCTGTTTCGCGAACGCTTCCATTGGGTGCCGTTCCGTCATCCGCGCATCGATTTCACGCCCTCGGCGGAGGTCTACGGCGCGCTCGGTAAATGGCGCGCGGCGGTAGGACTTGACATGAGTACCGCCGCTGCGGGTGATGGCGGGAAATTTGCGCGGGGCAGCCGGTGAAGTTCAGCACATTTCTGTTTCCCGACAGCCGCGATCCCGCAGAGGACGGTCTTGTCATCGACGAGACCATGCGTGAGGCGGTGCTTGCCGATCGGCTTGGCGCCGATATTGTCTGGCTTGCCGAGCATCACTTCGACGGCATCTCGGTCTATGCCGACCCCATGGTGTTGGCGGGCGCGCTCGCCGCCTCCATGCAACATGCCGGGCTTGGCTTTGCGGTGATCCAGACCGCCTTGCACCATCCCGTCCGCCTCGCCGAGCAGATGGCGCTGCTCGACCATTTGACGCACGGCCGGCTGATCGTCGGCCTCGGCCGTGGCAGCTCGTTCAACATCTACGATTACCAGGGCTTCGGCATCGACCATCACGAGGCGCAGGCGCGGCTCGACGAGGCCGAGGCGATCATGGTCAAGGCGTGGAGCGGGGACCAGTTCGAGCACAACGGGCAGTTCTGGCAGGTGGAGGTGCCGATGCTGCGGCCGCTGCCCTACACCCGGCCGCACCCGGCGGTGATCCGCGGTTCGTCGACCGACGCCTCGCTCGTCGAGCTGGCGCGCGAGGGCAAGCCGTTCATGATGAACGTGCAATCGCTCGAAACCACAAGCCACCGCATCGATCTTTACCGGCAGACGATGCTCGGCACCGGGTTCGGCGAGGAGCGGGTCGCCGCGAACCTCGAAGCGAGCTGGGTCTGGCGCAACTTCTACGTCGCCGATAACGATGAGAAGGCCGCGAGCATCGGCATCCCCGCTTTCGAGACGATGACCCGAACCCGTGCCGAGATGCGCGACCGTTATGCGGCGATGGGGCAGCGCATCGTGCCGGCAGACGCTCTGCCCGGCGCCCGCAAAGCTCGCGGTGAAGGGCTGCTCCACGGCGCGCCGGCGCGGGTTGCCGAAGACGTCGCCGCGATCGACCGGCTCGGGATCGGCGGGATCATTGGCACGTTCCGCCTCGGGCCGATGCCGCACGAGGTCGCAGCGGAAAGCCTGACCCTGTTCCTAGAGAAGATTGCGCCGCAGTTCCGCGACTAGTTTTTCTCGTCGTCGGTGCTGGCGAAGCGTTCTTGTTCCGCCGTCAGCTCGTCTTGGATCAGCCGCAAGAACAGCGCTTTGCGCCGCTGGCACATCTGATGGATTTTCCGCTCGATGCCGCCGGGGAAGGGGTCGAGCACGTACTCGGGGGCAAGCGGCTCGTCGATCTGGCTCATCCGATCGCCGATGCGCTCGAGCAGCAGCTGCACCTCGCTCAGCGGGATGTAGCCCAGTACGTGACCGATCTCGGCAGCCAACGGTGTTCCCTTGCCACTTGCCGTTGTGGCGTTGCGGCCACACCCCCGTTATCGCCCAAAGTCGTTAACGTCCGACAAATACGAGGCACCGCAACCAGCGGTTCGGCGACTTTTGTCCTGCTTTGTCGGGACGGCTTGACCGGCCGGGTATCCTGATGGCCCGCGGCCGCGCGAATCGTGCGCTACCGTACCGTTAGCGCCGCTCGCTCGCCGTTCGGTCTTCCGTGCTAAGCCACGAAGCTGGCTGACGGAATCCCGGAAATCCGAGGCCGCCTTGACCGATGAACCGATGCGGTGCACAGCCGGGCGGGGGCAAATGGGGGGTACGGTCGCGATGGAACGAGCGGACACCGAAATTCAGGAAATGACGGACGACCTGTTCGCATGGGGGGAGGGTGTCGCCGTTGCTGTCGACTGTGTCGGCTTTGACGGCGAGTCAATCACCGCACCGGAAGCCGCCGAAGCAGGATTCGGTCTAGTCGAGGATCACCCGGCGCCGGCCGGCACCGATTTGCTTGTTCTGGCCGCCTCACAATCGCTATCGGCGGAGCTCCGTATCCCGCCGCTGCCGCCCGAGATGGAGCGGCGGATCAACGCCTATTACGCGTCTGGCGAAAGGTTTCCGGCGATTGCGCCGAGTGATCGAAGCGTCATGGAACCGCCGGCGGCGCGAAAGCGGCGCGGCAGGCTCGGCCATTTCATCACCGCGTTGGTCGGTGCCTGAGCGTCAAGCCGAGTGGTGTGGTCGTGGAAAGGGGCGATGGCTCCCGTTCGCGCTCGATTTCGCGGAATTGGCGTCCTACATGAGCGTTAGAGGCTCAGCGGGGTAAATTGATGAAATTCGGACTTTTTGGCGGGGCGCGGGCACGCGGCGGGCCGGCGGGCGACAGCGACGGCTATCACGACTTCATCAACTACGTCGTCGAGGCGGAGCGGCTCGGCTTTTCGAGCGTATTTCTGGTCGAGCATCATTTCACCGGCTTCGGTCAGGTGTCCGCATCGCTCAACTTGTTGAGCTATCTCGCGGCGCGCACCTACCGCATTCGCCTCGGCACCGCGGTCGTGGTGCTGCCGTGGCACAACCCGGTGTTGATCGCCGAACAGGCCGCGACGCTTGATCTGCTGTCGAACGGCCGGCTCGATTTTGGTGTCGGCAAGGGCTACCGGCCCTACGAATTCTCCGGTTTTTGCATCCGGCAGGAAGAGGCGACCGAACGTTTCGACGAAGCGATGGAGGTGATCCGCCGGGCATGGAATTCCGGCGGAAAGCGGTTTTCCTATTCGGGCAGATGGTACAGCTACGAAAACATCGTCGTCGAACCGAGCCCGATCCAGCGCCCGCACCCGCCGTTCTGGCTTGGCGCCGGCAGCGCGGAATCGATCCGCCGTGCCGCGCGCGAGGGTTACAATCTGCTACTCGACCAGATCGCCCCGATTGATTTGATCATCGAGCGGGTCAAGGTGTTCCGCGAGGAGTGCGAGACGATCGGTCGCGCCTATGATCCCGCGATGGTCGGTGTCACCCGCGGCTTGCAGATCATCCGCAGGGAATCGGAACGCAAGCAGGCGATCCGAACCCGCCGCGAGGTGCTGAAAAACATCGGCGATCTCGCGCGGGGTCCGGGCGCCGAGCGCTACCACAACATCAAGGACGACGCCGACGCTTTCCAGATCGATGACGCGCCGCTTCTTGGCATGCCAGAGGAGATTGTCGCCCAGCTAAAGCGTCTCGAAGCCGGCGGCGTCGAGAATGTGTTGTTTGCCGCGCCGGGCGCCTCGGTCGCGCATCTGCGCACCTTCGCCGAGGAGATCATGCCAGCCTTCTCCGGTAACCCGATGGGCCTGGCGCAGGTTTAGCTACCAGCTCGCGCCCCGGAACGACGGAAGAAGCTCGGAGGATTGGATGCCTGACAACGATCGCGAAAACCGCGTGGCGCTCGTGACCGGCGGGTTGCGTGGGCTGGGCAAGGCGATGGCGCTCGGTTTGGCGCGCGAGGGGCATCCGGTGGTCGCGGTCGGCCATATTGAGAGCGACATTGTCGAAATGCAGGCCGAGGCCGAAAAACTGCAGGTCAGCCGGCAGTTCCACCCGCTCGCCGCCGATCTGCGCGATCCCGGCGAATGCGACCGCGTCGTCGCGGCGGCGCGCGGGCGCTTTGGCAAAGTCGATATCCTCGTCAACAGCGCCGGGTTGACCTTTACCTATATCGACCCGGCGCGGTTTCGCCGCGGCAGTCTGCAGCGCTTCTGGCAGGTCGATGACGAGATCATCGAGAACGTCATCACCACCAACTTCATCGCCGCCGATCGCCTCGCCCGGCGCGTCGCGCCCGAAATGATCGAGCGCGGCTGGGGTCGCATCGTCAACGTCACGACCAAGCTCGACACGATGAATCGCATCGGCACGCACCCTTACGGGGCGTCGAAAGCGGCGCTCGAACTGGCGACCGAGGTGTGGGCCAAGGATGCCGCCGGTACCGGCATGACGGTCAACATCGTCAACCCTGGCGCCGGAGCCAACACGCCCGGCATGGCCGAGGAGGCGAAGGTCGCGGCCGCCGAGGGCCGTTTCCCGCGCCTTGTCGAGCCCGAGGAGATGACAGGGCCGATGAACTTCGTCGCTTCGCGCGAGGCCGACGGGGTCAATGGCTGGCGCTTTGACGCCAATCTGTGGAACCCAGCGCTGCCCCCCGGCGAAGCGGCCTGGCTTGCCGGCCGCCCCGCCGGGTTTGTCTTCCACCCGCATCGCGATTTGCCGGCCTGATTTGTCCTACCCGGGCTTGACCCGGGCCTCTCGTCGTTCTTTAGAAGAGGGCGCCGGATCAAGTCCGGCCATGACGAGTTGCAGGGCAATGACTGACACCGGAATCAACGATCCCCATCTCTGGCTCGAAGATGTCGAGGGCGAGACGGCGCTCGACTGGGTACGCGAGCAGAATGCGCGCAGCCTCGCGCTGCTCGAAGCCGATCCGCGCTACCAGCGCCTCTACGACGCGACGCTCGCCATCATCACCGCCGAGGACCGCATCCCCTATCCGCGTTTTCTCGGCGGTGCGCTCGCTAATTTCTGGCAGGATTCGGGCCATGTCCGCGGGCTTTGGCGAAGGACCTCGCTCGACGCATACCGCTCGCCCGCGCCGGAGTGGCGGACGATCCTGGACCTGGACGCCCTTGCCGCCGCCGAGGGCAAAAACTGGGTCATGGCGGGCACCGAGGTGCTGCCGCCAGACGATCGGTCCTGCATGATCGGGCTGTCGAACGGCGGCAAGGACGCGGCGGAAGTCCGCGAGTTCGACAGCGCCGCCGGGCGGTTCGTCGAAGGCGGCTTCTTCCTGCCCGAAGGCAAGCAGAACGTGACTTGGCTCGATGCCGACACCTTGCTCGTCGGGCGGGACTGGGGGCCGGGGACGATGACCGCCTCGGGCTATCCATTCATCGTCAAGCGTTGGCGGCGCGGCACGCCACTCGACGCGGCCTCGGAAATCTTTCGCGGCACACAAGACGATGTCAGCGTGCGCGCCGGGCCGTTGCGCGATCCGGATGGTGCGGTGTGCGGCATCGTCGCGACGCGCGCGATCGATTTCTATGTCAGCGAACGCTTTCTGCTGACCGAGGCCGGGCCAGTCAAGCTGCCGCTGCCGGGCAAAGCGAGCCTGCAGGCTTTTGTTTCGGGACAGATGGTCTTCAGCCTCGAAGAGGAGTGGCGGCGCGACGGACAGGTCTTTCCGTCCGGGGCGCTGGTGTCACTGGACCTCGCGCAATGCCAGGCGAATATCTACGCGTTGCGGCCGGTATTGGTCTACGCGCCCGGCCGGCGCGAGACCATCGAGGGCGTCGCCGCGAGCCGCGCACGGTTGCTCGTCGCGATATATCGCAATGTGCGCGGGAGCGCCGTCGTCTTCCGCTTTGTTGATGGCCGCTGGCAATCGACGTCATTGCCGCTGCCTGAGAACGCCTCGGTCAGCCTGATCGCGACCAGCGACCATGACGACAGCGCGTTTATCGATGTCGCCGGTTATCTGCTGCCCAACACACTCTATCTCGCCAATCTCGCTTCCGGCACGGCAGAGGCGGTGAAGTCGCTGCCGGCGCGGTTTGACGGATCGAAAGCCGTGGTCGAGCAGTTCGACGCGACATCGGCGGACGGTACGCAAATTCCCTATTTTGTCGTGCGGCCGCGCGATCTTGCGTTCGACGGCGCCGCGCCGACCCTGCTTTACGGCTATGGCGGGTTCCAGGTCTCAATGAACGCAGCCTATTCCGGCGGCGTGGGCAAGATGTGGGTCGAGGCGGGCGGCGTCTACGTGATGGCCAATATCCGCGGCGGCGGCGAGTTTGGCCCCGAGTGGCATCAGGCTGCGCTCAAGGAGCATCGCCAGCGCGCCTATGACGATTTCATCGCCGTCGCCGAAGAGCTGATCGCCCGCAAGATCACCTCGCCGCGCCGGCTAGGCATCATGGGCGGCTCGAATGGCGGGCTTTTGATGGGCGTGATGCTGACGCAGCGCCCCGATCTGTTCCGGGCGATCGTCTGCCAGGTGCCGCTCCTCGACATGCTGCGCTACCACAAGCTCTTGGCCGGCGCATCGTGGATGGCCGAGTACGGCGATCCCGACAACCCGACGGAACGGCCGTTTCTCGAACGCATTTCGCCCTATCACCATCTGCGCGCCGGCGCTTCCTATCCCGAGGTGTTCTTCCTCACCTCGACAAAGGACGACCGGGTGCATCCCGGTCATGCACGCAAGATGGCGGCGAAAATGGCGTCGATGAGCCTGCCGTTCCTCTACTACGAGAATATCGACGGCGGGCACGCGGCCGCCGCCAACCTCGAGGAACGCGCGCGACGCAACGCCCTCGAATTCACCTATCTGTTCCGCAAGCTGGTGGATTGAAAAAGGCGCCGCCCCGGCTTGCGGCCAGAGCGGCGCCTTTTCAGATTCCGTCCCGGTTAGGGGACCTGCGTCAGCGTAATCGCGCCGATGCCGGCCGCGACATTGAGGCCGGTGTTCCCCTCGATGCTGAGCGGCTGGAGCGCGATCGTGTTGCCCGAGCCGCCAATCAGCGCATTCGCACCTATGCCAACCCCGACCGTCGCGCTGGCTGTGCCGCCGGCGTAACCGCCATTGAGCGCACCAGGCATGAGCACCGCCTGCGGAGCGAACACGGTCCACACGATGACACCGCCCGAGGTGTAACCGATGTCGGCGCCGAATTTCGTGATGTTCCCGGTATAGTGTTCGGAGTTGCCGTTGGTGCCTGTGAGCGTGCAGTTCAACGAGCGCGACGAACCGAAAACAAAGCCCCAGCCGCTCGAGACATTGCAGCTCAACACACCGGCGGCGACGCCTGGCGCCGCCGACGCTGGCGTTACCAGAACGGGCCCCGTAACGATTGCCGTGGCCAAGGCCGCGGCCGCAAAAACCTTCATCTTCATTATCCGGTCTCCATGTTGACGACGTCCCGCTGCGTATTCGCGGATAAAGCGTGCGCGGTTCCACCGCTCGTTGATTTGATCAGCAAAACAAGTTTGGCGGAAAAAATCACGACCTGTCGACCGATTTCCGTGGAGGCGAAAGGACGTGTGGCTGCCCGATCCGACGGCCTCGATCCGACGGCCTCGATCCGGCATAGCGGTTCCGTCGCGGCCGATTATCCTCTAGCCTTCGCGTCACGTAGAGCACACACACCGGCGAAAGGACCCCCCATGGCGATCAGCAAATTCACCACCGTCTATGCCGGCCATATCGATTTCCCCGATCATGGGCAGGACGCGACGCCGGCGAACGAGCGCCGGTTCACCAACGATCAACTCGCCAGCGTCTTCGAGAAGTCGGAGGCGATCGCCAAGACAATGGACAAGCTCGGCTACGACATGATGTGGATGGCCGAGCACCACTTTCAGCACGAAGGCTATGAGTGCATCCCCAACATCCTGATGCTGGCGGTGCATCTCTGCCACGTGACCAAGAACATCAAGATCGGTTGCGGCTTCAACATCACGCCGATGTGGCACCCGCTGCGCCTCGCCGAGGATTTCGCGGTCGCCGACATCCTGACCAAGGGCCGCACGGTGTTCGGTGTCGGCCGCGGCTACCACACGCGCGAGGTCGAGACCTTTGGCGCGCCGATGATGGATGGCGACGCCAATCGCGAGCTGTTCGAGGAACAGGTCGAGATCATGATGAAGGCGTTCAACAACGAGAGCTTCTCGCATAAGGGGCAGCACTACACGCTGCCGCCCGCCGTGCCGTATCGCGGCTACGACCTCAAAGAGCTGAGCCTGGTGCCGCGCCCGGTCAACATGCCGGTCGAATGCTGGCAGCCGATCGTGAGCGCGAGCCCGCGCGGCCTCGACTTCATGGTGCGGCACAATATCAAGGGCGCGGTCGGTGGCGGCGCGGCGACGATGCAAGCCGGGCCGATCCAGGGCTACATGGACGCCGCGCACCGCGCCGGCAAGAACTTGAAGCTCGGCGAGAACCTGACGATCGGCATCCATTTCATGGTCGGCAAGACCAAGGAAGCGGCATTGAGAGCTCTCAAGCCGCTTTATGAGGAGCATGCCAAGATGTTCGCGCCGCTGGGTTTTGTCCCCGGTGCGACACCGGCACAGGTTGCCGCGATTGCCAAGCGCGGCGGCTGGGACGCCGCCGGCGTGCCGAGCGTCGAGCATTACGTCAATCTCGGCTCGTGGTTCGCGGGAACGCCGCAAGACCTCGTCGAACGCCTCAAAAAGATCGAGGAAGACTATCCCGGCATGGAGCTGATGAGCCTATCGCCGCCGCTCACAACGCCCAAGGATATCATGCTCGAGCAGTTTCAGATCGTCGCCGAGGAGGTCATGCCGCATTTCCGTGCGAAGCCGACGGTGCGCGACGCGGCGAAGTGACCCCATAGGGGTCATCCCGGCGGAGGCCGGGATCCATTGATCCGCCACGTAGAAGTGGGGTGAGTGGATTCCGGCTTTCGCCGGGACGACCGGCTGGCGTGTTCCTGAAAATCGCGTTCTACATCCTCTGTGCAACGGTCGTGCTGGGCAGCGCACTGGCGCTGCCCTATCTCCGAGTGATTGCGCGACGGTTGCCCTGGCTGGTCCGGGCGGCCCATGGCGTATTGGGGGCAGCGGGCTTAGCGGCCTTGCTTCGCGCTTAACCGCGGTCTGCCGCCGAGCGCGATGGGTACTACGGGGTTCGGCCCGGCTTCTGCCGTGTTTATCGGCTTGGCGCTGATCCTCGGCTTGGCGATCGCCTTCTTCCGGGTGCGGCCGCCGGGCGTCCTCGTGGCATTTCACGCCGGCTTGGCGATCGCCGGCTTCGTGGTGCTCTGGGCGGTGGTGAGCCTCGGCTAGGCGCTGCTGTTGCGCCCGTGCAGCGCCATCGCGATCAGCGTCATGCCGCCCCAGAGCAGGTCGATGCCGACCAATAGTCCCAGCGCCCAGGCGAGCGTTCCCGGCAGGCCGGAGATGATGATCGCGGCGAGGACCAGATCCATGACACCGCCGAGCATCATCCACTCCCAGCGGCCCGACAGCTCGCGCCGGTGCTCGAGAGCCATCACGATGATGATGATGCCGTCGATCAGGAAGAAAGCGATCAGCACATAGGTTAGCGTCGCGACCCCGTGCGCCGGATCGGCTAGCAAGACGCCGCCAGCCAGCACCGCGATCGCTGCTGAGATTAGCGCCCACCAGAAGCCCGGCGAGTTCCTCTGGTTAAAGGTAGCGATAAGCCCG
>Ga0210398_10000556_pt1 | contig 42191 bp, 41 predicted proteins | sample IncBWC4OmetaG_FD_161047 | JGI IMG/M metagenome (GOLD analysis project Ga0210398, IMG submission 161047) | Forest soil microbial communities from Barre Woods Harvard Forest LTER site, Petersham, Massachusetts, United States - Inc-BW-C-4-O | ecosystem: Environmental > Terrestrial > Soil >... | reverse complement strand
GATCGCGGGAATCATTTTCGCGCCGAGCTTGTTCATCGCGGCGCGCCGATGGTTGCCGTTGGGCGTCCAGTAGCCCGCCTCCGAGCGCACCACCACGATCGGCTCGGTGAAGCGCTTGAGCTTCTTCATCACCTCGACCAGGCGCTTCATATGCGCGGGCGAAAGGTCGCGCTGAAACGGAGTCGGCTCCAGCTTCGCCATCGGAATCATCGCGAACAAATGCCAATGGTCACCGACCGGTTCCTGGTAGGCCGCGAGCGCTGCGCCGCCATCGGTGTTGATTTGTTCCGCGAGCTCGCGAATTGAATCAGGTGGTTTCTCGCCGGCGGGAAATATCGTTAGTTCAGACATGTGATAACTCTCAAAGCCCTTGGGGCATGCGGGTCGCGACGATGTGGAAGTCGAGCTTGACCATGTTGCCGGCCTTCAATCCGAGGATCGAGGGCTGCTCGATTCCGAAATCGGTGTAGTTGAAGGAAACTTCGCCACTCCCCGTGAGCTTGTCGCCCGAGAGCGCGACCTGCACCGGAATTTCGAACGGGCGCACCGCGCCATGCATCATCAGCTCGCCCTTGAGGGTCGCCGAGCCCGAAGTCTCGGAGGTATGCTTCACATCGGTCCAGGCCGACCCTCCCTTGAAACTGATGGTAGGAAAATCCTTCACATCGAGGAGGGAGGTCTTGACCGAGCTGTCGCGCATGCTGCTGTCCGAATGATAACTCGAGGCGTCGACGACCGCCTCGACCCAGATATTCGCGCTGTCGTCGGCGCGGCGCTTCGGATCCTGGTAGATGTCGCACGAGAGCAGGCGGAATTTGCCGACCGCGTCCCCGCGCAGCGAGCTCATCGGCTCGGCGACGGCGGCGGTTATCTCGCTCGCCTCGAGGTCGATCCGAAAGTGCTGCTCCGCGCGCGCGGTGGAAGTCAGCAAGATGATCGCGACCAGGGCCGCGGCAGCGGAACGAAAGATACCACCTGGGCTCATCGATAACTGACGATCTCGAGCAGGTTTCCATCCAAATCGAGAAAATACATGCAGTCGTGGTCGCCCCAATCGATCGGCTTCGCGGTCTCTACGCCCGCATCATCGAGCCGGCGCCCCGCCGCGAGAAAATCCTCGCGATTGACCCGAAATGCATGATGCCCGCGGCCCAGCGGATGCCCGATCACCTGGGCGCGCTCGGCGGGAGTGAGCGGGGGTCGCGGCACCTCGAAGAGCGCGAGATTTTGTCCGCCGCAATCCAGCAGGATTTGATCGCCGAAGCGGGTGACGAGGGCAAGGCCGAGCACCTCGGCATAGAAACGCTCGGCGCGCGCAAGATCGCGAACCTCGATGCCAAAATGGTCGAGCTTCTCCAGTTTCATCGGCCGGCTCTTCCAGCTTATGCGGCGGAAACCTGGCGGCCCGCCAGGTCGGGGCGGCGCGAGGCGAGGACGCGCTCCTTTTCCTTGTCGATGAACCTGGGATGGAACGTCACGATTAGCACCGGCAGGATCGTCATTGCTCCCAGCATCGAGACAAACATCCAGACCGCCAGCAACATCCCCATCTCGGCGTCGAAGCGGATGTCCGACCAATACCAGAACAGCACCGACGCGACCAGCGTCAGCGCCGTGAATACCACCGCCTTGCCCGAGGTGATCAGCGCGAGATAAGTCGCTTCACCGATTTCGTGGCCGAGCGCGAGTTCCTCGATGATGCGGCTCACCACGTAGATCGCGTAGTCGATCCCAAAACCCACGCCGACAGTCACCACCGGCAGCGTGTTGATGTTGATCCCGATATCGTGCGCACCCATGTAGGCGTTGATTGCGGCATTCGCGAGCGCCAGCGGGAACAGCAAATACAAACCCGCTACCACCGAGCGATAGGTGAACAGTATGATCACAAAGATGGTCGCGAACGCGAGCACGTTCAGCCGCACATCGTTCTTGACGATCTCCTGGTTGGCGGCGGCGAGCTCGCCGATAATTCCCGCCGCGAGTTTGAATTGAACGTCTTCCACCTTATGCGCGGGGTCGGCGAAGAAGCGCTGGGTCCGAAGCACCAGGCGCTCAACGTTTTCGCCCTGACGATCCTTGGCATAAACCGTCACCTGCGTCGCATCGCGGCGCGGCGTGATGATATAGGCCGTCGTCAGTGGCGAGGCGCCTGCCAGCAGTTGGCCGATCAGTTGTCCCGCCTGCCGCTTGGTGGTCGGCAAGACCGCCCACTTGGGTTGGAACTCGCGCAGCGCGGCGCCGTTGGTAGCGAGCAGATCGGCTACCGAAAACGTGCGTCCAACCGAAGGATCAAGCGACATGTAGCGTTCGTACTCGTCCATGACGTGGTACAGTCGCGGATCGTTCAAGTCATCCTGTTTGCCCAGTTCCGCGACTACCACGAACTGCTCGATCGCGCCGAACTCACTCTGGATGGCCGCCATCGCGCGATTGTATGGTGCGTCAGGCCATAGAATATTGCTGGTCGATCGAGGGTCGCCGACCTTGAGCCCCTGCCAGAAGAATACACATAGCGCGATTACCGCCGCGGTCCCGACGAAGGTTACGATGCGGCCGGTCGAGGACAGCATTGCGCCCGCAATCGACGTGATGATGCGCTTGAAGATTCCATGCTCGCGCTGCTCGATCACCTCGATGTGCGGCGGCTCGAGGTAGTAGTAGACGATAGGGTTGAGCAACAGCTCGCTGACGATGATCGCGGCGATCCAGAAACTCGCGGTGATCGCCAGCTTCTGCAGGAACAGCACCGGCACCAGCAGGATGACGAGCACCCCGAAGGCGTCGGCGAGGATTCCGGAAAACGACGGCACGAACAGTTCGGCAAACGCCGAGAGTATCGCCTTCTGCTTGTCGCGCAGGCGGTAGTACTCCTCGTAGTAGCGATCGTGCATCTGCACCGAATGGCTGACCGCGCGCGCCGTGATGAGAAACGGGATGACCAGTACCAGCGGATCGAGGGTGAACCCGATCATGCGAATGAAACCCAGACCCCAGATTGCGCAGATGACGCCCGAGATGGTCGGCCGCAACGCGCCGCGCCAATCGTGAAAATACAGGTAAAGCAGCATCCACACCGCGAGCACGGTGACGAGGAAAATTTTGAAGATCTGCGGCGTATAGGCGTACACCCAGCCGTACAGGATGGGCTGACCGCCGACATAGATTTTCACCGAGCTGTCGCGTTCCGGCTTCACCACGATGTTGAAGATATCGTCGAAGATGCGTTTGTAATCGAGGCGCGACTCCAGGAAACTCGCAGTCACCAGGGCGGCCTTGTCGTCGAGCGAGATGTAGGCTCCATAGACCACGCCGGGATTCTTGTGAACGTTGCTGCGCAACTCCCCCACATCTTCGGGAGTTTTGGGAACCTGACCATTGGGCAGGATCGGGGAGTTTAAAATGACCCCGCCCGCCAGCGGACGGAAATAGCTCGAAGTTGCCAGGGACCTGACCGAGCCGTGCTGGATCCCGTACACCAGATCCATGTTGCGCGTCATGTTGACGATCTTCTGCACGATGTTGGGCTGGTAGACGTCGCCCTCCTTCGCCTCGATCATGATGTTGACGGTGTTGGTGGCGCCGAAAAATTCCTCGTACTGGTGTGCAACCTTAATGAATGGATGGTTCTGGGGGAGCAAATCGCCGAAGCTGGTCACCAATTCGGTCTTGGCCGCGAAGTAGCCGAAGAATGCGGTCATCGCACCGATCACGAGCAGCACTAAAAAGCGCCGCCGGATTATCCATTCGCCAAATCGATACCAGATCATCGATGTCCTCGCGCGCCGCGCGCTGCATAAGGTCGAGCTTTCACGTCTTCGACGCCGCCTAGCCCTGGCACATGCGCCAGGTTTTGCCGCCATCGTCGGTGCGCAGGATGGTTCCGTAGCCGACGATCCATCCGTGCTGTGCATCGAAGAAGCGCACCTGGCTGAGCGGTAAGGGCAACGCGGGAACGCTCGGGTCATGCGCCCACACCCCGTCAGGTTGCAGACGCAACACGGTGCCGGTGAGACCGGTCGTCATCCCGTCATTGGCGCCGAAGAGCTGAATTCCGAATAAAGGATCATGAGCGGGAATCTGCGGCGCTCCCGGGATGGTATCGTCGGGAGGCGCTCCGGGCTTGGGCGATTCCTTCTCAAAGGTCCATGTCTTGCCGCCATCCTCGGTCCCGATAACCGAGCCCTCGAGTCCGCATGCGGCGCCCTGCTTTTGATTGCGGAAGGAAACCCCGAACAGGGTCGGAAGCACGAAGTCGCGGAAGCGCGGATCCTCGTTGGCGGCGGGCTGGCGCTTCCATTGATCGACCAAAGAGTTCTGCCCTTCCGTCCACGATTTGCCGCCATTGTCGGTCGACCAGATTCTTCCCAGCTCGCCCACTACCCAACCGTGATCGTCATCGAGGAAGTCCACGCTGTAAAGCACCGGCTCCATGTAGGGCAGCGCGTAATCCCTGATTTCTTCGGGAAATATCCGCTCGAGTCGGCGCTTGAAGAAACTTTCGCCGCCGTTGGTCGTACTCAGCACCACCGACTGATCGCCGACGAAAAAACCGTGCAGCCGGTCGGGAAACGAGAGCGAAAAGAGGTACAGATGCGTGCGCGAGTTGAGCTTCTCCCAGCTGTTGCCGCCATCACGCGTCCGCATGATGAGGCCGTCCTGGCCGCATAAATAGCCGTTCTCCGCATCAATCATCTGGATGCTGAAGATAGCGAGGTCGTTGCCGATTTTGACTCGCTTGAAGTGCTGGCCGCCATCCTCAGTCAGAAGCAGCTTGCCTCGTGCACCGGCGATAAACGCGCGGTCGGGTCCCGTCGGCCAGACATCGAAAAACACATCGCTAAGCGAGATGTTGCGCTCGACCAGCGGCGGGACTTTCACCTCGCGATGACAACTCGCCACGACCAGCGCGGCGATCGCAAGGATCAGCCTCGGCCATTTAAGAGAGATTGTTCTGTCCGGCATTAAGGAGTCCAAGGAAGAATAATTGTGCAGTATAGTCAAGCAAATCGGCGAGGATCGCAAGCAGGAATCTTCGCGCGCGAAGGGCGCGGCTCGCCTCGTGGCCGGTGCGAGCCGCGCACCTGAGCGGGCATTCTTCGGGTTACTTTCCGGAGCCGGTGAGGGCGATCGGCGTCGGCGAAGTTCCCGGGCTCACGCTCACGGTGAGCATCTGCGATGCCACGGGACCGGGCGCGCTGGGGCTGAAAGTTACCCCGAACTTGCAGCTCTTGCCGGGTCCGATCCAGCTGCCGACGCAGGTTTCCGCCGCTACGAACTCGCCTCCACCTGACACCGAGGTGATCTGCGTCCAAGCCTTCTGTCCCTTCGCCACTGCGATGGTGACAGTCTTGGGCTTGCTGGTGGTGCCCGACTTGACGTTCTTGAAACTGAGCGAGGTCGGCGTCAGCGTCACTTGCGAGGGTCCCGGAAGCGTGTTGGCATATGCGGTCAGGAATTCGGTGGCATCGATGGTGCCCCAGCCGGTGCAGAGATCGTATCCGGTTCCCGCCGCGAATCCGGCCACCCCGTTGAAATCGTTGTTGCCCATGGTGACGTCGCGGAAACCCGACCCCGCGGCATCCTTGGTCGCCAGCGCGTAGATGGTGGGATCCATGTTGCCGAGCGAGGTGCCGGCCGCCTGCCCGACCAGGTTCGCGATTCCCGCGAAGCTCGGCGCGGAGAGGCTGGTCCCGCCGACTTGGGCATAACTCAGGCCGCCCTTGCCGGTGCAGCCGGTTTTTTCATTGAAGCAACTGGTCGAGGTCACCAACCATGCGCCAGGAAAATTCGGGCTGGCGAGAAGCGACACGTCCGGCACATCACGCATCCCATCGGCAGGTACTCCGGGTACGTTTTGAAAGCTCGGCTTGGCGAATATCGCACTCACCCCACCGCCGGTGGCGTTACCGGTGGCGATTCCGTCGTTGGGATCATTCCACACCCGCTCCGGGATGCCGGTGATGATGTTCCCGTTCGAATCCCAGTCTGGAGTAAACGATGTGCCGCTGATGGCGGTGACGTGAGGATCGGCCGCCATCTCGCTGACCGCCTGGGTGGTGCCCTCGACGCACGAGCGGGTGGTCGAATCCAAGGTCAGGTACGCCGCCCCATAGTCATGCGTGATGGTGATAATGCTCTGACCCTGCGCCGCCGCCCGCATGAAGATTGGGTCGAAACCTTCGGTGTAGAAGCTGGCGATTTCGCCGCAAAAACCGAAGCTGATGCTGATCACCGCGCAGCGATCTTCGCTCACTGCGGCGCCGATTGCATCGCCGAGGGCATTTAGCGAGGTCGCATCATTGCCGAGGTAATAACGCGTGTCGGCGTCCGGCGCGACCGCATGCGACCACTCGAGGTCTAACTCAGCCTCGACTTCATCGTTGTTAAATCCGCTATTGCCGGGGTCGGCGTGGACCGTCGTGATATGCGCGCCACTCACTTTGAATCTCGAATCGAAGCGCGCGACCGCGCTGGGCAGGTAGTTCGAATCGCCGACGATTCCGATGCAGCCGGAACCCTTGAGCCCGGAACTCAGCAGCGGTGTTTCGTGATAGAAGGTGTAGAAATCGCTCGGCCCGAACAGCGTGATACCGATACCGGGGACATTGAACCCCGGCGCGGAATTGCCGGCATCTGTCTCCGGCTCGGTCTCGCTTGCGGGTGCGACGAGCTTGAGCCGGCTGGGAGTCACGCCCGGCATCTTCGCCGACATATTATCGAGACCATGAATATGTCCAATCACACCGGCAAATCGCGCCGGGATCTGCGGATCGGTTGCGTTACCGAAGAGGACGCCGCCAAAGCTCTCGATCGCGACGTTGAAAGCCTGCTCGGCTTGCGCCACCGTGCCGGTGAATTGGATCGCGCGGGTCGCCGGATTGGTGCCCGTGACGGTGAAGCCTTGCGACGTCAGCCAGTCGCGGACCTCGTCAAAATTGGTCGGCCCGAAGCGGGCATCGAACTCCCCGGGAGCCAGAAAGTGATGATATTCGGGCGACGCGGGATTTTGCTGGTCCTCGATGAGTTGCTGGAGCTGATCACGATTGCGCAGCGCCAGCGTTACCGACATCGAAAGCGGGCGTTGCGCTTCCAGGCGTCCCGCGGCCGCCATCTTCTCCACCATCGCGGGATGGTTTCCCGCCACCGCCGCGACCGTCTCAGCGTGTGCAGATGCGCACATGAACAACAGCGCGCCAAAAATTTGAACAGCCCGCGCAATGCGAGCCGAAACCATGCTCCTAGCCAACAGAATTCCCCTTTGTCCTTTGAGTGCCGGCACCGACAACGTCCGGAGTGAGGACAAGCATCTTCACCGAATCGTCATCTATAACGGCATTAAAGATTGTATGACGAGCATCCGCGCTTTGAAAGAAGGTTTTTTTCTGATGCGGAAGGGCGCCCTTTTCGGCGCGTGCAGTTTCAGCCCAGATCCTGCAACAATAGCCCGCTGAGATATCCGCCTTCGCCATGGCCGAGCAAGACCGGATGATCCGGCGCCGGCCCCAGATGCGCGAGGATGCGCAGGTTGCGCTTCGCCTTGGTTTGCGCGATTGCCACCGCGCGCGCGAAATCCGCGCCGTGGAAATGCGTCGAGCAGCTGAACGTCATCAGGCGCCCGCCGGGGGCCAGCGCCCGAATCGCAAGCGCGTTCAGCTCGACATATAGATGACCGGCACGATCGGCGTCATTGCGGCTGCGCGCCAGCGCTGGCGGATCGAGCGCGATGACGTCGAAGCGCTCCTTGGTGCCGCGCAGATATTCGGCGGCATCGGCGCGAATCAATTCGGCGGTGCCGCCGTGTCCATTGAGTTCCAGATTGCGCCGCGCCCATTCGATAGCGCGTGCCGAGGTGTCGACGGCGACCGCCCGCTGCGCGCCGCCACTGAGCGCCGCCAGCGCGAACCCTCCCGCATAGCAGTAGGCGTCGAGGACTTTTGCGCCGCGCGCCAGCTTCCCGAGTAGCGCGCGATTCTGGCGCTGATCGAGAAAGTAGCCGGTCTTCTGTCCCTGCTCGAGGTCGACCACGACGAGATTGCCGTTTTCGCGCACCTCGATTTCCGTTATCGCGTCGCCCGCGAGCAGCCCCTCGCGGTCCTCGAGGCCCTCGTTCTTGCGCACCGCGCCGGAACTGCGCTCCAGTATCGCCCCCGGATGAAGCAATTCCGTGAGTTGACCGACCAGCTCATCGCGCATTCTCTCCGCGCCCGCCGTTAGCAGTTGCACCACCAGCGCGTCGCCGTAGCGATCGATGACAACGCCCGCAAGCCCGTCGCCCTCGCCATTGATAAGCCGATAACAATCGCTGTCGTCGCCGACCACCAGCTCGCGCAGCGCGAGCGCATCTTTCAAACGGTGACCGACTAATTCAGCAATCGAGGGCGTGTCATCCCACGCCAGCATCCGCACCGCGATGGTGGTCGCGGGATTGAAATAGCCGAGCCCAATCAGCGCACCCGAAGCATCGTGAACTTCGACCGGCGAACCGGCTGGGATAGTGCTCGGTTCGAGGCGCTCGATAGCGCGCGAGAAAATCCACGGATTGCCGCCGCGTACCGTCGCATCACGGCCAGGTTTTAGAAAAACTGCGTCCATCGGATCTGCTCAGGCTTTCCGCTTCGCCGGCGGCTCGTCCGCCCGGGTGAAATCGCCGCTGCGGCCGCCGCTCTTCGCGACCAGCCGAATCGCCTCGATCACCATGGCGCGATCGATCGCCTTCGCCATGTCGTAGATGGTCAGGGCCGCGATACTCACCGCCGCCATCGCCTCCATCTCGACCCCGGTTTGCGCCGCGGTCACGGCGCGCGCCTCGATGTTGAGGGTCGCGTGTTCGCGATCGGGGGTGAACTCGACTTCGACCACCTGCAGTGGAATCTGATGGCAGAGGGGAATCAGCTCGGCGGTCTTTTTCGCCGCCATGATGCCGGCCAGCCGCGCCGCCGCGAGCGCCTCGCCCTTCTTGAGCCGTCCGCCGATGATGGCATCGAGAGTTGCCGGCGCCATTTTCACCGCGCCCCGCGCGATTGCCTCGCGCCGGGTGATCGCCTTCGCGCCCACATCCACCATGCGCACCTGGCCGCGCGCATCCAGATGCGTCAGCGCGCCGGAAACGGCGATGGATTTCTTGCGAGCCATGATGGGAGCGGTTAAGAGCTTATGTTGACCCGCGTCGGATATACAATAAACTCAGCTGAAATTGATCGGCGCGAACCATCGCGCATACGTCAGCAGAGAAAATATGGCACATCATCGCGTTTTGATTCTCGGTTCCGGTCCCGCCGGCCTCACCGCCGCTTTGTACACCGCGCGCGCCAACCTCGCGCCGCTGCTGGTTGAGGGCGCCGAGCCGGGTGGGCAGTTGACCATCACCACCGAGGTGGAAAATTATCCCGGCTTCGAAAAAGGCGTCCAGGGCCCCGAAATGATGGAGATCTTCCGGCGCCAGGCCGAGCGCTTCGGCACCAAGTTTCACTTCGGCCACGCTTCCGAAGTGCGGCTCGACAAATGGCCCTTTGAAGTAGTCGTCGAAAAAGAAACCCTCCACGCCCAGGCGCTCATCATCGCCACTGGCGCGACCGCCAAGCTGCTCGGCATCGAGACCGAGAAGGCCCTCATGGGATACGGCGTCAGCGCGTGCGCAACTTGCGACGGCGCATTCTTTAAGGATAAGGACGTGGTGGTGGTTGGCGGCGGCGACACCGCGATGGAGGAAGCCACCTTCCTGACCCGCTTCGCTTCCAAGGTGGAGGTTATCCATCGGCGGCATGAACTTCGCGCCTCGAAGATTATGCAGGAGCGCGCGCACAAGAATCCCAAGATTCACTTCATCTGGAATTCCGCGATTGAAAGCATCGATGGCACCCAGAAAGACGGCGTCACCGGCGTTCATCTCAAGGACACCAGAACCGGCGCCATCAAACATCATAAAACCGATGGCGTCTTCATCGCGATCGGCCACCAGCCCAACTCCGATCTCTTCAAAGGTCAGCTCGACATGGACGAGGTCGGCTATCTGAAGACCCAGCCCGGTTCCACCTACACCAACATCCCGGGCGTGTTTGCGGCCGGCGACATCGCGGATTCCGTCTATCGACAAGCTGTCACTGCGGCGGGAACCGGCTGTATGGCGGCCATCGACGCCGAGCGCTGGCTGGAGGCGAATCACCCGGATTAGGCTCTCATGGGGTAGACAACTGCGTGTCATAGGTAAATGCTGAGGGGTTAGGGCCCACGCTTTTCCAGGGCCCGATCCAAGGAGGCATTCGCCATGGCAGCGAGCCCCGCCAGTATCGTCCCCTCCCCCGCTTCGAATCTCCGGCGCCGTCTCTTAGCTCTCACGCAGCGCCGGCTCGAAGCCAACCGGCGCAACGCCACCCGCTCGACCGGGCCGCGTACCGCCGAAGGAAAGGCGCGGGTTGCACGCAACCCGATCAAGCACGGCTTTTTTGCCGGTCCTGAAAAATGGACTCCGACGCAGCGTCGGGACTTCGAGGAACTCCTCGCCGGCCTCCGCGACGAATTCAAGCCCGATGACATCCGCGAAGAAAGCTGCGTGGCGACGATGGCGGCATCGTACGTGCGGAAGGCCGCGATGCTGCGCTGGGAAAATATCGCGGCGCTCAAGCACCATCAGGAGTGCGACCGCGAGCTGAACGAGCGCATCGCCGCTGCCGCGAACCCTGCCGAGGCGGCATACCTGGAGGCGGGCCGGAACCAGCTCCGTCGCGCCGGACTATGGCGCCCGACTATCCCGGGTCCACGCGAAGCGAACGCGATCATCCGCTACTCGGGAAGCCTCGACCGGACGATTCGCCGCGCGTCGTCAGAGCTCGAAGGTTTGAAAAGCCTCCGGCCTGGAGGGGTTTCTCGGCAGCAGAAAGTGCAAAAACAAACCCACTTCGCGGAATCGGTACGAGGTGGTCCGGAGGCTAGCGAAGCACTTGGAATGCCGTTCTCGGCAGCTACGAAAGTGCAAAAACAAACCCACTTCGAGGCATCACCATCGAAGGATGAAAATGCAAAAGCAAACCCATTAAGTTCAATGTTTACGGGCAATCGTCATGCGCGCCGCCGCGCCAAAGCGCTCGCGGGGAGGCGGACCTAAGGAGCAGTTGTCACGCGCGATTGGATATCTGAAACGGATTGCCGTCCGGGTCCACGCCCTCGCAAAGGTCGAGGCCCGCGCCCGATTTCACCTTGCCCATCTTGGCGCCGCGCTTCATCAACATGTCGCGGGTCGCAGCCACATCATCGGAATGGAAGACCAGCTTCGGCGCCCGCCGCCCCACTGCCGAGGTTCCGTTGTGCAAGGCGAGATTGATCCCGCCGGCAGCGAAATCCTTCCAGCCTTTCTCGTCCACTTTCAGCTCCAGGCCGATGACGTCGCGATAGAAAGCGGTCATCGCTTCCATCTGATTGGTAAACATAACGATACGGCGGATTTGCATACTATTTGTCATATCAAGCCGAGCTCAGCCTTTTTTTTGCGCGCCGAAATTCGAATGACCCGGGAGCATAGATTTAGCGCCTGAGCCCGGCTGACTGGAACCGGCTTAAATTCCATACCGATCGGTTTGTTGGAGTCGGGCGAAAGTTGTATAAGTTTTTCAGGTTCATTCGATAAGGGGCATCTCGCCGCTCGCGGGCGGCGCAAGCATTCAACCCAATCACAAACGTCCCAACCCAAACGGAGGAGGGAACCAAATGGCCGATATCGATCTCCAAATCAAAGGCGGCACCATCGTCGATGGCACCCGCGTCCCGCGCTATCGCGGCGACGTCTACATCAAGGACGGCAAGATCGCGCAGCTCGGCGGACGCGCACCCGGCTTCGCCAAAAAGACCATCGAGGCCGACGGCCTCATCGTCGCGCCCGGCTTCGTCGATCTCCACACCCATTACGACGCGCAGATCCGCTGGGATCCGTGGTGCACGATTTCCGGCTACCACGGCGTCACCTCGGTGGTGCTGGGCAACTGCGGCTTCGGCTTCGCGCCAGTCAAACCGGAAGGACGCGACCGCTCGATGCTGATGATGACGCGCACCGAAGCGATCCCGTACGCCTCGATGCAAGTCGGCATGAAGTGGGACTGGGAGACCATCCCGCAGTATCTCGATTCGTTGCAGCGCGCGCCCAAAGGCATCAACTGCATCCAGTACATGCCGACCGCGTCGCTGATGATCTATGTGATGGGCCTCGAAGCCGCCAAGACTCGTCCCGCGACCGAGGCCGAGCGCGCCGAAATGCGCCGCCTGTTGAATGAAGGAATGGACGCCGGATTGTGCGGCTTCTCGATTCAGCGCCTCGGCAAGCATTCGGCGCAGGCCGACTTCGACGGTCAGCCGATGGTGACCGACACCATGTGCGATGAGGACATCCTCAATCTCGCGCGCGTGCTGGCCGAGCGCGACGAAGGCTTCATCGAGATCACCCAGGCGACCGGCCACATCAAGGATGACCTCGCGTTCGTGGAGAAGCTGGCGGCGACTGCGAAACGCCCGATCCTGTTCCAGGCGATCACCGCGAGCACCCGCAATCCCGACATCCATCGCAAGAGCCTCGAGTGGCTGCACAAGGCGCGCGAGAAAGGCCTGCCGATTTTCGGCCAGGGCGGCACCGTGCGCAGCGGATTCTCCTTCACCCTGGAGAATTGGAATTTGTACGATTCCTCGCCCGCGTGGCGCGACATGACCATCGGGACCAAGGAAGAGAAGATCGCGAAGATGAAAGACTCCAACATGCGCGCCGCGGTCAAGAGCGATGAGCAGATGGCCATCCTCGACAAGATCGCTCCGGGCATCGGCGGCCGGCTGGTCAAGCTCATCGTGTCATGGGTCGAAGACAAGCCGGAGCTGGAAAAGTACGTCGGCAAGAGCCTCGGTCAGATCGGCATGGAAGAAGGCAAGCATCCGGTCGATGTGATGATCGATCTGTCGCTCGCGACCGACCTGAAGGCGGAGTTCAAGCAGACCATTCCGCAGTTCAATGCCGAGTACAACGCCGAGATCATCAACAACTCGCAGTTTACCTTTCCGGGCGTCTCGGACGGCGGCGCGCACACCAAGTTCTTCACCGGCGGTGCGTTCACCACCGACTTCCTGCGCTGGATGGTGCGCGACGAGAACCGCGTCTCGCTGGAAGAGGCGCACTACCGCCTGTCGGCGCTGCCCGCGCATGCGGCGGGATTCAAAGATCGCGGCGTCCTGCGCGAGGGCGCGGCGGCCGACGTTGTGGTCTACGACCTGAAGCGCCTCGACATCGAGCCTGACTGGGTGGGCGAAGTGACGCATGACCTGCCGGGCGGCGAATGGCGCCGGGTACAGCGCGCGAAGGGCTATCGCTCGATCATCGTGAACGGGGTGGAGACCTTCTGCGAGGATCAGTGCACGGGCGCGACCCCGGGCAAACTGCTTCGCCACGGCCACGCGTAGTCCATAAGACGGCAAGTGCGAACGGCCGCGACATTCAAAGTGTCGCGGCCGTTTCTTTTGCGTCCACTGGTTGTCTCGTTGCCGCCGTTCCGGAAAGCTTTTGCTGCTGTGTATGATCTAGTCGAAATCAACCGCGAGCCGAATGATGAGTCCCCTCTGGAAGGATTCCTTTTAGAGCGGACGAAGGACTTGATCCTTCTGAACCTCGTCAATCCTGACGTGGTCTGCCTAAACGGCTACTGAGTGATACGCCGTCGCGATGTGCGGAAGCTCAAGGTCCAACGCAAAGACGCATTCCTGATCCGAGCCCTCCGCTTCAAAAATATAGCCCCGAGCGGGCCATCCGGAATTTCCATCGCAAGTTGGCCGGCGCTGCTGGAATCGCTGACACGCGAGTTCCCACTCTTTACCATTCATCAGGAATGGCTCGACTCAGAAGTATGTTTCGTCGGACGCCTCGCGACGATAAGTGGCGGCACTTTCGGGCTGAAGGAAATCGATCCTGATGCGCGATGGAACCGTTCGCGTTCGTACAAATTCAAGGATCTGACCAAGGTCGATTTCGGCGGCGGCTACGAAGACGCGCTTGCGCGCCTTGCCGTCACCAGCATGCAACGGCGAAAAGCCAAGGTGGTCAGCTTAGGGCCAGGCTCGTGACGATCGGTGGCCACCGATGAGCCCACGGCTGAGCCGCCTCGAAGGCGGCGGAGGCGCGCAGGACCATCGCGTCGTCGAGGTGACGCCCGACTATCTGCAAGCCGACCGGCAGGCCGTCGCGGGTGAAACCGGCCGGCACCGACGCGGCCGGCTGCCCGGTGAAGTTGAGCGGAAAGGTAAACGCGAGAAAACTTTCCGGCCGCACATAGCGGCCCGCGATTTTGTCGGGACCCTGCATGTGAACCGGAAACGCCGCAATCGAGGCGGTCGGCGTCAGAAGGAGATCGTAACGCGCCATCAGCCGCCCCATCTTGTTCACCACCGCCTTGCGCGCGACGTTCGCGCTGGTGAGGTCCTCGGCGGTCCACGGACGGCTCATTAGATCGACCATGTGCGAGGACATCTGGCGGCCGTGTTGCGCGATCATTTCACGCATGCCGCGCAGGTCGGTCTCGCCGATCATCACACCCGCAAACGCCGCCGCGGGATCCTCCCAGCCCGGATTCACCTCCTCGACGATGCATCCGAGGTCGCGCTCGAAGACGTGCACCGCCTGCGCAACGATGTCCGCCACCTCGGGATCAACCGCGGCATAGCCCCAGTCGCGGCTGAAGGCAACGCGCTTTCCGCGCAGCCCGCCCTCGCAGCTTTTTAGCCACTCGAAGTCAGCATGCGGCAGGCTGTGACGATCGCGCATATCGGGACCGGTGACGACTGAGAGGGTCAAGGCGCTGTCGCGCACCGTGCGCGTCAATGGCCCGTAGCATTCGATCGATTCCCATCCCGACGCGCCCGGATAGCGTTCATCGCGTGAGCCGGGATAGAGCGGGATGCGGCCGAACGACGGCTTGATTCCATAGGTGCCGCAGAACGATGCCGGAATCCTCACCGAACCGCCGCCGTCGCTGCCGATGGCAAGCGGACCCATTCCGGTCGCACTCGCCACTCCTGCGCCCGCGCTCGAGCCACCCGAAGTTCGCGCGAGGTCCCATGGATTGCGCGTCGTCTCGAAGACCGGATTGTGACTGGCCGCGCTGTAGCCGAATTCGGTGACGTTGGTTTTGCCGAGGATGATCGCCCCGGCCGCCGTGAGCCGTTCGACCACGATGTCATCCTCGTCAGGCACGAAGTCGCGATAGGCGACGCATCCGGAGACAGTGCGAATGCCCTTGGTGAAAATTAAATCCTTGATGCTGACTGGCACGCCCGCGAGCGGCCCCATCGCGTCGCCGCGCACGATGCCCTGCTCGATGCGTTTGGCCTCGGCGCGCGCGAGCTCCGGCGTCGGAGTACAGAATGCGTGCAGATGAGGCTCGAGCTGATCCATCCGCGCAAGGACCGCGTCGATGACCTCGACCGGAGAAAGCTGCTTCGCGCGGATCTGCGCCGCCAGCTCGACGGCATTCATTTGACAGATTTCGTTCGATGGCATCCTGACGCTAGACCTCCATTGCCAACATCTCGATCCGAGGGGCGTCGATCAAGCGGCCGACGGCATCGGGGCGGTTCCCTGCGCCCGCGCGCACAGTTATAAACTCGTATGGCTTCGATCACGTTTCCGAAGAACTTCCTGTGGGGTACCGCCAGCGCCTCGTATCAAATCGAGGGCGCCTGGAACGAGGACGGCAAGGGCGAGTCGATTTGGGATCGCTTTTCGCACACGCCGCACAAGATCAAGCATGGCGATACCGGCGATGTCGCATGCGATTTCTATCATCGCTATCGCGAGGACATCGCACTGATGGCCGACCTCGGCCTGAACGCGGCGCGCATCTCGCTCGCATGGCCGCGGATCGTTCCGCATGGCAAGGGCGAGGCGAATCAGAAGGGCATCGATTTTTACAATCGCGTCATCGACGAGCTCCTGAGGCGCAACATCCAGCCGTTCGTCACGCTCTATCACTGGGATCTTCCGCAGGTGCTGGATGATCTGGGCGGATGGACCAGTCGCGACACCGCGGGTTACTTCGGTGATTACGCGGCGATATGCGCGAAGGCTTTCGGCGATCGCGTCAAGCATTGGATGGCGTTCAACGAGCCCTGGATTTTTACCGTGCTCGGCTACATGTTCGGCATCCATGCGCCTGGGATTCAGAATCGCCGGCTCGCGATGAAGGCCGGCCACATCGTCAATCTGGCGCAGGGCTTGGGCGTGCGCGCGATCCGCGCCAACTCGTCGCCGGAGATGGTCGGTACCGCGTTCAGCATGCAGCCGATTTTTCCCAAGACCGATTCGATCGAGGATCGCGAAGCCGCCGAGCGCTACCATCGCTTCAACAACGTGTGGTTCCTCGAAACCGCGATGGAGGGCCGCTATCCGAAAATTTTCCTCGAAGGCACCGAGGAGGAATGGCTCGACGTGCGGCCGGGCGACATGGAGATGGTCAAGGCGCCGCTCGATTTCATCGGCATCAATCTGTACACCCGGATGACGATTGCGCATGACCCCCACGACACCATGATGGGCACGCGTCCCGCGTATCATGGCGAGGAGAATGAGCTGACCGACTTCGGCTGGGAGGTCTACCCGCAGGCGCTCTCCAACATGATCATGCGCATCTCGCGCGACTATCCGAAGATGCCCATTTACGTCACCGAGAACGGCGCGTCATACGGCGAGAAGCCCGACGCGGACGGCGAGGTCCGCGACCAGCGGCGGATCAAATTTCTGCGCGGATACATCGGCGAGATGGGGCGCGCGATCGAAAAGGGCGCCGACGTGCGCGGCTACTTCCTGTGGACTTTTACCGACAACTTCGAATGGGCCGAAGGGTTTCAACAACGCTTCGGAATCGTCTACTGCGACTTCGAGACTCAGCAGCGCATCATCAAGGAAAGCGGACGCTGGTATTCGCAACTGGCGCGCACCAGCGTCCTCGAGTTTGATCCGCGCGAGTAACCTCGGAGCGTGGGCCGCGTCTTGCGGTCGCGCGCCGACTCCGATACTCGACAGGTTCGCCAGGCACTAATGGATAGCAGCAACCTACTGATCTGGGTCCACATCCTCGCGATGTCTGCGTACTTCGGCGCGCAGTTCGCGGTTATCTATATGTTGTTTCCGGTCGCGGAGCAGGCGGGTGATGAATCTCGGCGCCGGGCGGCGCTCATCACCGGATTCAAATTCTACAATCCGTTCACGATCGCGATGCTCGGCATCGTCGTCATCACCGGCGCGATGCGTCTCACCGACGTCAAGGCCGAGATGAAGTTTGAGTACTTCAGCCGCATCTGGGCCGCGCTATCGCTGAAGCTCGGGCTGGCATTTTTGCTCATCTTCATCCAGACCTACATCACGTTCGGGCTGGCGTTTCGGATCGGGCGCCAGGAAGAAGTGGCCGCGCATGGCGATGGCGAACCGTTCACAGTCGCGCGGCTGAACTCGATGCTAAGCCGCATCCGCGCCATGATCTGGGTCACCATTTTGCTCACCGCCGCAATCATCTTCGTCTCTCTCACCGTCATGAAGCGTGCGGTCAGTGAAACCGCGAGCGCTTCCATCGACGCCAAGGTTGATCCGGTTCAGACCAACCCGAACAGCGAGGTCACGATCCAGGCCAGCGTCAGGAATCCGAAGATCACGCCGGGCAGCTCGTTCAGCATCGCATAGCGAGCGCGATTGATTGCCTCGCCTGCCTCTTCGTTCTTTACCAAACCGGGGATGGTTGCTTCATTGATTCGTGCGTTCATGTTCTTGCTCCTCAAATGAAATCGGATTTGTTGTCAGTGCGTGAGCTAGATCAAGTTGACCAGCGAGGTGACGATCCACGCGAGAGTCAGGAATCCGAACACCAAGCCGGGGAGTTCATTGAGCATCGCGTACTGGGCGAAGTGCGTGCCTTCGCTGATGTTCTGGTCGTGGCGGATATAGCCGTTGATGGTTGCTTCGTTGGTTCGTGCGTTCATGGTCGTTTCCTCCTCAGAACTCGATAGGAGTGACTTGAGCAAGGGCGGTGCCATACTCAGGAGTGCTGATTTTCTGACCAAGTTCGCAGTTTGATGAAATTTCCGGACGGGATTATGTAAGAAATACGAGGAATTTGCTCGATTTTCGATGAATAAAAGATCGTCGCATTACGCGAGAGGTAATTCGCGGTTCGCTAGTATTCGCAAAAGAATGTCGCAGTTCGCGACTTGCGCATGTCCCACCGTGCAGCGATTTTACTGCTAAGACCCCTTCCTGCGCTGCTCTATCTTTCACATCCAGCATCTGAGAGATTCCCATCATCATGTCCGACGCTCCCGATTCCGCAGCGAGAATTCCTCCCGCCAAACCGACCGGGCCCCTCGTACAGGCGGCGGCCGCTAAAGATGATGCGGCGGCCGAGATCGTCATCGAGCCGGTCGTCGATGACGTAACCGACCGAAACTTCTTCCTGCGACTTGGCGAACTGGCGATTTTTCTGGTCGCCGTGGTGGGAGCGGTAGCCCTCGGCCTCGCCATCACCAGCTACTTCACTGCGCACACCTATATCGCCGCGTACCTGCTGGCCTATGCGGGCTTTCGATGCGCCGATCTGCTGGTGCGTGACGAATACGGTCCGGACCCCGCGCGCGACGCGGTAGTGCGGCGCGTTGCCGATCAGGGCCCGTTGCTGTTGCTCTTCTTCGCGGCGCCATTCGAGCGCACCTACATATGGGGTGGCGAAGCGCCGCGATGGATTAGCGGGCTCGCGCTGGCGCTGGAACTCGTGGGACTTTGGCTCGCGCTCGGAGCGCGTATCCAGCTCGGCTTTTTCTCATGGGAAAAGCGCAACGGCATCGAGAAACACGTGCTGGTGCGGCGCGGCTTCTATCGCTTCATCCGCCATCCGGTGTACGCGGGGGTGTACCTCGCACTGATCGCATGGCCGATAGCTTACGGCGCGCCGATTTCGGCGGTGCTCACGGTCGTCATCGTTGGGATGGTTACCGGCCGCCTGATCGGGCGCGAAGAGAAGGTACTGATCGAGCGCTACGGCGATGAGTATCGGAAGTATCAGGACGAGAGCGACGCGATGATTCCGAATCTGTGGTAACCCGCAGACTACTTCTTGGTGCGCGCTTTCAACTGGCATGAGACCAGCGCGCAGTAAGCCCGATCGGGTGAGTCGGTGACGAATGACTGGCCGCATCGCGCGCAGCGGCGAATCGATTCTCCGGCCTTCAGCAGCGGCTCGAGTTTCTCAAGGTCGCTCTCCTTCTTCTCCGATGACGCATCTTCGAGCTCAAGCCTGATGCCCCTCGCCGCGGCAGCAGCCAGTTTGTCGGCACGCTCGTTGTTCTTGTCGCCGGCGTGACCGCGCACCCATTCGAAGCGCACCTTGCGCGAGGCAACTTCGCGATCCAGTTCGCGCCAGAAGTCCTCGTTCGCCTTGCGCTTCCATCCCAGCATCATCGTGTTCACGACGTAGGAGCTGTCGCTGCGCACGATGACCTCGCAGCCCGGCTCGAGGACGCGCAAACCCTCGACCGCGGCGGTGATTTCCATCTTGTTGTTGGTGGTCGCCGGGTACGGACCGCCGCTCAGCTCGCGATACTCGCCGGCGGGTTCTGCTACCACGACGCCCCATCCGCCAGGACCCGGATTTCCCAGGCACGCACCGTCGGCATAGAGGATGTATCGGCGGACCGGCAAGGGCATCAATGCGATTTCGAGGCGGCGGCGCGGCGTTCGCGATGAAGCTGCTCGAACCAGTCCATGTAAGTGCGGGCGGATTTCTCCCAGGAGAAGTCAGCGGCGAAACAGTTCGCCATCAGCCTGGCCCATTGCTCGCGATTGCTGAACAAAGCGGTCATCCGGGCCAGCGCGGCGAGCAGATCTTCCGGTTTATACTGCTCGAACACCAGGCCGTTTCCGGTGCCGGTTTTTGGATCGAATTCGCTGACGGTGTCGCGTAGTCCGCCAGTGGCGCGCACCACCGGAGGGTCGCCGTACTTCATCGCGTACATCTGGGTGAGGCCGCACGGTTCGAAGCGCGAGGGCATCAGAAAGGAATCGCAGCCGGCTTGTACTTTGTGCGCGAGGACGTTGTCGAACTCGTCCACGATGCGAAACTTATCGGGATAGCGGCGCTGGGCGTCGCGGAAATACGCCTCCAACACGGTATCGCCGTTGGCGAGCATCACGATTTGCAGGTTCATCTGCATGATACGATCGAAGGCGTCGCGCAAAAGATCGAACCCTTTTTGCGAAGTCATCCGCGATACCATGCCCACCAGCGGCGCGCCCTCGCGCGGCGCCAGCTTGATTTCCCTTAGCAGTTCGCTTTTGCAGACACGCTTGCCCTCGAGGTGCTGCGGCGCGTACGTCGCCGAAATTAGCTTGTCAGTGGCGGGATTCCATTCGGAGTAATCCGCACCATTGAGGATGCCGCGAAAGTAAGCGCCCTTTTTCTGCAATACACCTTCCAGCCCGAAGCCAAAATCGGGGTCGCTCAGCGCTTCGGCCGCATAGCTGGGACTCACGGTACTGACTGCGTCGCTCATGAGAATCGCGCCCTTCATCAGATTCACATGATCGAAAAATTCCAGCCCGTCGACGGTGTAATAGCTCCAGTCGATGCCCAGCAGTGAGTAGTCGACCGGATCGAAAACTCCCTGGTAGGCGAGGTTGTGAATGGTGTAGACGGAAACCGCATCCCGCAGCTTCGCGCGGATATCGTCGTCTGCGTTCATCATGATGGTCGCGGCGGCGGCGTGCCAATCGTGTGCGTGCAGCACATCAGGATGAATGTAGTTCGCCGCAACCGCGGCCGCGGCGCGACCGAAAAAGATGTAGCGCATCACGTTGTCGTAGTAGGGCTTGGCGCGCTCGGCGTAGATGCCCTCGCGATCGAAAAAGCCGTCATGTCCGATCAGGTACAGCGGAATGCCGGCCGGCCCCTCGGCTTGCAGAATCGAAAAGGTCTCGATGCCGTGGCCGAAATGGTTCTCGGCAACCTCGGTGACGGTAGTGGTTTTGAGCTGGCGCAATAACGATCGATATCCGGGCAGGATAAGGACCGGTTCAGCGCCAAGCTTCTTCAGCGCGACCGGAAAGGCGCCGATGACATCCGCCAGGCCGCCCGCCTTGGCCCATGGTGAAATTTCTGCCGCGACGATCGCAATTTTCATTTCGAAACCGAGACCTGCGTAGTGAGGTATGTAATCGCCCACGGCAACACCCGCGAGAAGAGCGCACAGTAGCGAAAGCCGTCATTCAATCGCAACGGCGGGATCAATTTACCGAGCCGACTACCTACCCCCCATTTGGTATGCCTCCAGATGCATGACAAATCCGGCGCTTTGCGTCACTATGCGGGACCGATTCTCGCATGCCGAACAAAGTAACCATAGTCGCCGCGCTATTCATCCATCCGGGGCGCGAGGCTGACTTCGAGCAGTTCGAGGCCGCCGCCGAATCCATCATGCGACGCTACGGCGGACGCCTCGAGCGACGAATCGGTTTCCCCGCCAGCGCGCACCAGGAGCGGCCGCACGAGGTCCACCTCGTCACCTTTCCCGATCAGGCGTCACTCGAAGGATATCGTGCCGACGCTGAGCTGCAGGCCCTCGCCGAATTGCGTGCGCGAGCGATTCGTCAAACGACCACCTGGATCGGAAGCGACTTGAGCAGCTTCATCAAGGGCTAGCCTCACTCTTTGATGTCCACCACCGTCACGCCCGGATGCGGCGTTGCAAGCGACGCGGGAAATGGCTTGCCCTTCAAATAGCGATCGAGGAAAGCGCGGCTATAGTCGATAATCGCTGATTGATACTTCGGATTGAGGTCGGTCCACGCGAAATGCCCCGCGCCCTCGAACTCGACGTAGTACTTCGGCGCCGGACTCTGCGGATACGCACCGTTGGGTTCGTTAATGAGCGGCGTGATGCCGAAATCGCGGGTGCCACCCTGATACATCACGGGCGCATCGAGATTGCGCAGCGTCTCCTTATTTATGAATGGCGCGGAATACGGCGACAGCGCGAGGATCGCTTTCACCCGCGGGTCTTTCCACTGCGGCCATCCCCCGCCGACGCCTAGCACCGTGTAGCCGCCGAGCGAATGACCGACCAGCCCGAGGTGATCCCAATCGTAGGGAGCGGAGCTGAAGCGCGGATCCTTGCGTAGCGCGTCGATCAGCTTCTCGAGGTCTTGCCCGCGATCGGCGTAGGTCGCCGCGCTCCAATCCTTCGGATCTTCAAACGATTGCTGTGGGCGGTTGAGCCACGCACGCAGATTCTTGCACGCCGCGTCTTTGTGATTCGGCGCGAATACCGCGTAGCCGGAGTCGGCCAGCGCCCTCGTCAGAAATGTGGATTGCATGCTGCAGCCATGAAAGCCATGCGAGAAAATGACGACCGGCCATGGGCCCACTCGGCCGGGTCCCGGGAACCACGCCATGACTTCGAGCCCCGCCACCTGCAGTTTCTCCGAGGCGGGGAAAGTTTCGGCAATCGAAGCACCGGCGGTGATCACGCTCATGACGAAGGCAAGCGCTACTGCGAGACTGCGCAGCATAGAAAAAGGGCTGCCGGTATCGCGGCAGCCCTTCTCGTTGGAGACCTTCATCCAATCAATTGAGGACGGTGCGCTCAGGGCGGGTTTCCTCGGCCGGCTCCACGTCATCCGCGCTACGCAGCGCGTAGTTGAGAACCTCATCGACGGTGTCGACGAAATGCATCGTCAGCTCACGCCGCAGTTCCTCGGGGATATCCTCGAGGTCACGCTCGTTGCGCCGCGGCATGATGATAGTCTTGATGCCGGCACGGCGCGCGGCGAGCACTTTCTCCTTGATACCGCCAACCGGCAGCACCTTCCCGCGCAGCGTGATCTCACCAGTCATCGCGACGTATGGACGCAGCGGACGCCCGGTCAGCAGCGACGCGAGCGATGCGGCGAGGGTGACACCAGCCGATGGCCCATCTTTGGGAATCGCCCCGGCGGGGACATGCACGTGAATGTCTGAGGTATCATAAAAGTCCGGCGCGATGCCGAGACGATCGGCGCGCGAGCGGATGTATGACAGCGCCGCCTGCGCCGATTCCTTCATCACGTCACCAAGCGAACCGGTCAGCGTGAGACCCTTTTGTCCCTTCATTCTGGTGGATTCGATGAACAGGATGTCGCCGCCGGCCGCGGTCCATGCCAACCCGGTTGCGACGCCGGGGTCCTGGGTTCGGTCCGCAACTTCGGCGAAGAATTTGGGCGGCCCGAGATACTTCTGCACCATCTCGGGCAGGATCTTGTCGGGAGCCTGTTCGCCTTCGGTAACAGTACGCGCGATCTTGCGGAAGACGTGGGCAATTTCGCGCTCAATGTTGCGCAAACCCGCCTCGCGGGTGTAGTTGCGGACCACTTCGGAAACCGCCTCTTGCGTGAAATCGATCTTCAAATTGCCCAGCCCATTCTCAATCAGCTGCTTGGGAATAATGTGGCGCTTGACGATTTCCAGCTTCTCTTCCTCGGTGTAACCGGGAAGCTCGAGGACTTCCATCCGGTCCAGCAGCGCATGCGGGATGGAGTCAAGCACGTTGGCCGTGGTTAGAAACAGCACCTTGGACAGATCGAACGGGACGTCAAGGTAATGATCCTGGAAGGTATTGTTCTGCTCCGGATCGAGGACCTCGAGCAACGCCGCCGCCGGATCGCCGCGGAAATCAGCGCCCAGCTTGTCGACCTCATCGAGGATGAACAGCGGATTGTTCGCGCCCGCGTTGCGAATCCCCTGGATGATACGGCCCGGCAACGATCCGATGTAAGTGCGCCGATGCCCGCGGATTTCCGCCTCGTCGCGGATGCCGCCGAGCGATAACCGCACGAACTTACGGCCCATCGCGCGCGCAATCGAGCGTCCGAGCGAGGTTTTGCCGGTCCCGGGAGGTCCGACGAAGCAGAGGATCGGCCCCTTGGTATCGTTCTTCAGCTTGCGCACCGCGAGGAATTCGAGGATGCGCTCTTTGATCTTGTTGAGGTCGTAATGATCCTCGTCGAGCACCGTGCGGGCGTGCTTGATGTCGAGGTTGTCCTCGGTCGAAACCGCCCACGGCAGCGTCACCAACCAGTCGAGGTAGGTGCGCACCACGGTATGTTCGGCGGACTCCGGCGGAATCATCTTGAGGCGTTCGAGTTCCTTATCGGCCGCCTTGCGCGCCTCTTCGGGCATCTTGGCGGCTTCGATTTTCTTCTCGATTTCCTCGAGCTCGCCCGAGCGCGAATCGCCGTCGCCGAGTTCCTTCTGAATCGCCTTGAGCTGCTGGCGCAGATAGTACTCGCGCTGATTCTTGTTGAGCTCGGTTTGTACCTGCGATTGGATCTTGTGTCCGAGCTCGAGCAGCTCGATTTCGCGAGTGAGGATGGCAATCAGCTTTTCGAGCCGCTGACGAACATCGGTGCTCGACAGCAGATCCTGCGCTTCCTCGACCGCGATCTTTAGATACGACGCGACCAGGTCCGTCAGCCGGCCCGGCTCGCGCACCTGCATCGCGATTCCTTGCAGCTCATCGGGCAGATATGGAACCAGCGAGACAAATTTCGAGAACTGGCTGACCAGATGGGCTTGCAGCGCGTCGACTTCTTTGTCGGCCACCAGCTCATCAGCGAGTCGTCGGACATTGGCCTTGAAGTAAGGCTCGCGTTGCGTGAAGTCGAGCAGATCGAGCCGCGCCAGTCCCTGCACCAGAACGCGCACGCTCTGATCCGGGTAGCGCAACATCTTAAGGATGCGCACGGCGGTGGCGCGCTGATAGACGCCTTCGGGGCCGGGATTTTCCTCTTCGGGATTTTTTTGCGCGGCCAGCGCGATGATGCGATTGCCTTGCCCGACACTATCTATCAGTTTGAGCGAGGCTGCTCTGGAAACGAGAAATGGATGAATCTGGCTGGGGAATATTACAATTCCGCGTAGCGGCAGGACGGGAAGTGTATCAGGTATTTCGACCCTGCTAAGATCCTCTTCAACGTCAAACTTCTTCTCACCCTTGGGCTTATCTGACATTAGCGGTACACCCTTTGGAGAGAACTCGTCGCCCCCAAATCGTCCCCCCGCTGCTTTCGACCGGCTCTGGGTTTACCGTAGTATACGGGTACAAGGCAGACAAGATAATCTCCGTGAGATCAAACGTAAGCATGGTGGTGGCGCTGCGCTAGCGGCGAGAAAATCTTGGGCAAACATCGATTTGAGAAGCTCTTCAGCGCGGATGAAGCGAATGAACTGATCCCGCGCCTCGAGATCCTGGTTCGCGATCTGCAAGTCCAGGCCGGAGCGATGCGCAAGCGCATCGGCGACCTGTCGCGGTTTGACGACAAGCTGAGCGAACTCGATCTATCTAAAGTGATCACACGCTATCCTGAGCTTCGCCCCCTGGCCACGCGAATGAGCGAGATCGCCAGCGAGATTCAGGAGATGGGCTGCTTCCTGAAAGATATCGATCAGGGTCTGGTGGATTTCCCGTTCCTGATCGAGGGCGACGGCGACGAAGAGGACGACGTGGTCTTCTTATGCTGGCAATACGGCGAGCCGCGCGTCGTAGCATGGCATAGCATCGAGAGTGGTTTCGGCCAGCGCCAACCGCTCCCGGGCGCATCGAAACCGTTGCTCAACTAAACCAGTGATAGCTTAACCGTATGGCTGCTGGGCGCAGACGCCCGGCATTCGTTCTTTGACGGACCAGGACCACATGATCGTTCTCATTTTCATATATCTGCTCGCGCTCGTATGCTGGCTCGGCTCGGTAATTTTCTTCTCGTTCTTTACTGCGCCGGTGGTATTCACGGTGCTCGCGCGTCCCGATGCGGGCAAAGTCTTCAGCGTAATCTTTCCTCGCTACTATATCCTCGGCTATGTCGCCGGGGGCCTGGCGTTTATCATCGCGATATATCTCCTGATCGCCAGCGGCGGTCCCCGCGCATGGTGGCTGGCGAGCGTGCTGACGATTGGCCTCGCCCTCGGATGCACCATCTATGCGGGAATCGTCGTGCGTCCTCGCGTCGATTCGATTCGCAGCGTATCGGAGGAGGCCAACCCCGATCCGGCGACGAAGGCGGAGTTCGACCACCTCCATCATCTGTCGGTGATGCTGAACGGCTCGGTTCTCCTGCTCGACCTGATAGCGCTGTTCGGCACCGCAGCCGCGCTTGCTCCTCGTGGCTGAGCCGATGTTCAAAGCGATCGTTCTCGACCTCTTCGATACGCTGGTCAATTGGGATCCCGACGGTCTTCCGGTGATGCACTGGAAGGGGCGCGAAATGCATTCCACGCTTCCGTGGATCTTGCCGAAGGTCGCCGAAGCGCTCGGCCCAAATTACGATCGCGACGCCTTCATGACGGCCTACGGAGCTGTCTACGAGGAAATCGACCACGAACGCGAGCGCGACGGTATCGAGATCACCTGCCTCGAACGGTTCGCACGCACGCTGCAACGCCTCGGCATCCATGAGGGCGCTGAACTGGAGCGGCTGGCCGAAGAACTGACCCGCATCCACATGCGCGGAGTGCGCAATGTCACCTCGGCGCCGTCCGCACGCAAGGATGCGGTGCGTCGCCTCGCCGAGAAATATCGCCTCGGGCTGCTGTCGAATTTCGATGATTCGAAAACCGGCTGGGAAATCATGGCCGATACCGGGGTCAAGGATAAGTTTGAAGCGATCATCATTTCGGCCGACCTGCGGCTTAGAAAACCGAATCCCAAAATCTTTGAGCGCATGCTCTCGATGCTGAACCTGGCACCGCCCGAAGTCCTCTTCGTCGGTGACACCCCGCATCATGATGTCGGCGGCGCGAAAGCGGTCGGTATGGCGGCGGCGTGGATCAGCCGTCACGCGCTTCCGCTTCCCGAGGGCGTCGCACAACCCGACTACATCATCCGCGACCTCGCGGAGCTTCCCGACCTGCTGGAGAATTCCTGATGCGGCGGGCGCTGGTTCTCGCCGTCATCGGCGCCGGCGACGCTCCCGAAGACGTCTGCGCGATGGCCCGCGAGGTCGGACGCGAAATCGCCGCCCGTGGCGCGATGCTGATCAATGGCGGCCGCGGCGGCGTAATGAAGGCGGCAGCGGAGGGCGCGCGTGGCGCCGGCGGGCATACCCTCGGAATAATTCCCAGCTATGATCGCGCAGGCGCCAACGAATTCATCGAGTTCGTCATCGCGACCGGAATGGGTGAGGCTCGCAATGCGATCATCGTCGCGAGCGCGGACGCGGTGATCGCGATGGCGGGCGAAGGTGGAACTCTCGCGGAAATCGGCTTTGCGAAAAAGTTCGGACGACCGATCATCGCATTGAACTCGTGGCTCCAAATCGACGGCCTCCAGCGCGCCACCACTGCGCGCGAGGCGGTTGACCTCGCGATAAAACTCGCGGCGCATTGAAGAAGCTGAATAATGCCGACCCAATCAGAACAGAAGCTGGCGCTCGCATCGCTCGAACGGGCGCCCTTCTCAGCGGACTTGGGACTGAAAATCGTCTCCGCCGAAAATGGCGAGGCAGTCGTGCGGATGCCATTTTCAGAAAAGCTGCTCAACGACGGCGGACCTCAAGTGCCGATTCATGGTGGCGCGATCGCCTCGCTGGCGGATTTCGCTGCATGTGCCGCAGTTTGGAGCCTCGCCGCGACGCAGCGCAGCGCGACCATCTCGATGACGGTGAATTACACCGGCCCCGGAATCCAATCGGACCTCATCGCAAGGGCAGTGGTGCGGCGCGCCGGCAAGCGGGTCGCAAGCATTAACGTTGAAATCCGCGATCGCTCAGACGCGCTCGTCGCGGACGCATTAATCACCTACAAAATCGCCTGAATATTCTTCACTAACGGCTTTATTCTGTAGCGGGCGCGATGCGAACCACCAATGCAATCGTGATCGGCGGCAGCTTGGCCGGTATGTGCGCCGCCCGTGTCCTTAATGACTTTGTCGACCATGTCACGATTGTCGAGCGCGATGCCTATCCGTCGGCTCACGAGTTTCGCGCGGGAGTACCACAGGCCCGCCATGTCCATAATTTGCTGGCGCGCGGCTTGCGCGAATTCGAGGGCTTTTTCCCCGGCTTCGAGCAGCGGATGCGCCATCACGGGGCCGTAGCAGTGGAAACCGGTTGGGACGTTGCTACCATGTCGCCTGGCGGGTGGAGTCAGCGCTACCACACTGGACTTTGGCAAATCTTTGCGAGCCGTCCGCTTATCGAATCTACCGTCCTCGAGTTCTGCCGGCGTCTGCACAAGGTCACCATTCTCGAACGCACTGAGGTAACCGCGTTGCGCGCCGCCGACGACGGTCGTCACTACTGCAACGGGGTCGAAGTTCGGTCGCGTGATGACGGGCAAACTCGCACCCTCGACGCCGACCTGGTGGTCGATGCCAGCGGAGCCCATTCGAGGGCCGCGGAATGGTTGCGGCAGTTGGGGCTGGAGTTGCCCGAGGACGAAGTCGTCGATGGCCACAACGGCTACAGTTCGCGCTGGTTCAGCCAACCTCCGGATCAAGCCTGGCCGCCCGATTGGTGGTGGAAAGTGATGGTCCTGCGGATGGCAACACCGCAACATCCATACGTAATTGCTTTCTTCCCGATCGAGAATCGGCGCTGGCTGCTCAGTTATGTAGGCGTTAACAAGCAATATCCTCCGACTCGCGAGGATCAATTCATGTCTGCGCTTGTGAAGCTGGCTTCTCCGGTGGTCGATGAGATGGTGCAGCGGATGGAGCCGATCTCTCCGGTCTATCCCAGCCGTGCGACTCAGAATCGGTGGCGCCACTACGAGCGATGGAGGAAACCACTTGGAAGGTTCCTCGCCATCGCTGACGCGGTCTGCTCATACAATCCGAGATTTGGCCAGGGAATGAGCGCCGCCGCGGTATCCGCCAAGATACTCAATGATTGCCTGGCCAGGTACGGGGTCAGTGATCCGTGGCTGCCGGACCGGTTCTTTTCTGCGCAGGCGCGCTTCCAGCGCACGCCGTGGCTGTTCTCGGCGGCCGATGACTTGCGGTTTCCGGAGACGGTGGGCAACCTCACTGCGGAGATGCGGTTCTTCAACTGGTATCGACCGATGGTCGCCCGATGCTCCAGTCAGCAGATCGGCAGGCGCCTTGGCGAAGTAACTCAGTTTGTTCGACCACTGTCGTCGCTGTTCGCGCCGCAGGTAGTTGCGCGCTTGCTAGGGGCCGCGATTCGACAGCCGACCAGGCAATCAGGTGGGAAACCCTCATCGGGCGGAATCCCGCTGATGCCACCCGCCGCGTAATAGCGATTTTTCGACTTGAATGCGCTTGATGTCGAACTGGTGATCGCGCCGGCGATCGAATAACGACGTTAAATCTCGCGTTGAATTTTCCGAAGAACGCAGCGTCTGATCTCTAGTCGGGCGAGCGAACATCGACGCGAGTCTCCTACCGAATCCTGCGCCGCCCGCGTATGGAGAAATTGTTATGTTACATTACGCGCTGGTATTTCTGGTAATCGCGATCATCGCGGGAGTACTGGGATTTGGCGGAATCGCGGGGGCTGCCGCGGGTATCGCGAAGATTCTCTTTTTCATTTTCCTGGTCCTTTTTCTGGTCGGCCTGGTCGCGGGCCGGGGATCGACAACCGTTTAGTTTCGACTCAAAGGGTGGCCGGCGTTAGTTGTGCCGGGAAGATCGCGCGAGGCCAAAAGCCTCGCGCGTTTCTTCATTTTGCGCAGGCCGCCGCCGAGTACTTTTTGTGGTAAACCCAATGGGATGGGATTTTTTCTCGAACCGATTCGAACTGCTGCCGCCGCGCGCGGATTAAACCTGTTGGCGGCGACACCGGCCGATCGATACGACGCCGGAGTGAAACTAGAATATCGCGCTGCGACCATCGCGCCTGCAGCGAAATCGATCATCGTAATTGGAAATGGCGGGGGAGCGTTTTGGAAGGCATTCAAACGCCACACCGAGGAGAATCCCGGCTGGACCGCGCACGACAACCCGCTCGATGACTTCACCCGTTTCGCAATCGAACGCGAGATCGCGCCTCTCTTGGCGCGATCGGGTCTCGCGCACACCTTCGTTTATCCATTTTTGAACACCGGCCCGACGTTGAATTTCATGGAAGCCGGAAAGGCGGCCGGGCTTAGCGGACCTAGCATCCTCGGCGTCGTGGTGCATCCGGTTTATGGCCCCTGGATCGCTTTTCGCGCGGCGATTTTGGTCGATGAATTAATCGATGCGCCCGGCGAAGGCTATCGATTCGATCCCTGCCCTTCGTGCATTCCTCGCAGCTGCATTACCGCCTGCCCGGTTGAGGCGGTGAGCGCCACCGGTGGGTGGGACATTCCAAAATGCCTGAGCCATCGCGTCGAAGTTGAAGCCGATTGTGCGCCGCGTTGTCATGCGCGCGCCGGATGCGTGCTGGGCCCCGAGCATCGCTACCCCGATGACGAGCTGGCGTACCACCAGATGCGCTCGCTCCGCGCGATGCGCCCCTACTACGAGGCGCATCTCAAGCCGGAAAGAACAGATCCACCACAGAGACACAAAGACACCAAGTAGATCAGACAACCGCTCGGAAAATTTCGTCCTTGATCAGGGGAATATTAAATTTGATCAGCAAGCCAACCCTGAAACCCGTGAGGTTGAGGTAAGGTCAGGAGCTACGTGTCGCAACCCGACTCCATCCTTTGAACTGCTTTAAATTCGACCATCACAGATTTCTGCGACGAGCCAGTCTCAGCCCCGCTTTTGGAATCGGCTCTGCTAGCTTCACTCAGTGTCTCTGTGTCTCTGTGGTTACCGCTGAATCTTCTTCGCCACCTCGGTCGCGAAGTAGGTCAGGATCAAATCGGCGCCGGCACGGCGAATCGAGGTCAGCACCTCCATGATGGTGCGTTCCTCATCCAGCCATCCGTTGAGCCCCGCCGCGCGAATCATCGAATACTCACCCGACACATTGTAGGCCGCGACCGGGACGTTGAACTCCTGCTTAACGCGATAGATTAGATCGAGGTACGGCAGCGCCGGTTTGACCATCACGATGTCGGCGCCTTCGTCGAGGTCGAGCGCGACCTCGCGCATCGCCTCGTCACCGTTGGGCGGATCCATCTGATAGGAACGGCGATCGCCGAACTTGGGTGCCGACTCCGCGGCCTCGCGAAACGGCCCATAGAAAGCAGACGCGAACTTCGCCGAGTACGCCATGATCGCGACATGCGCGAAGCCGTTCTGATCGAGCGCGGCGCGAATCGCGCCCACGCGGCCATCCATCATGTCGGAGGGCGCGACGATATCGGCACCCGCGCGCGCGTGCGAAAGCGCCTCGCGCACCAGCAACTCGAGGCTCGCGTCGTTGTCGACCTCGGTGCCGACGATGGCGCCGCAGTGGCCATGATCGGTGTACTCGCACATGCACACATCGGTGATGACACACAGGCCGGGCACGCGCTCCTTGATCTCGCGAATCGCGCGCTGCACCTCACCCGAATCATTCCACGCCTCGCTGCCGACGGCGTCCTTCCGTTCGGGAATCCCAAACAAAATGATCGCCGGCACGCCCGCCGCGTGAGTCTCGCGCGCCGCGCTGACGACATTGTCCACCGAGAGTTGGGCGACTCCGGGCATCGAGGTAACGGGCCGCTTCACGTCGCGTCCCGGGCATACGAAGAACGGCTGAATGAGATTGTCCGGCGAGAGCCGCGTCTCCCGAATCATGCGCCGAAGAGTCTCGGTACGACGCAGCCGGCGCGGGCGATTTATCGGAAATGCCATGGTGGCCACCTCTCGAGGATGAGACTACCTTGCCGACCGCTGCGACGCGAAGTAATCGCGGATGGCGGCAACCAGCGCGGGAATCGTATAGTCGCGCGGTTCCACCACCACGTCGAAGCCGAGCTGCCTCGCGGTCGAAGCGGTGATCGGACCGATTGCGGCCACTTTCGTCGCAAGCGCCTGGTTACCCATGAGCTCGAAGAAATTGGTCGCCGTGCTGGAGCTGGAAAACGCGACGAGATCATAAGGTACGTCGCCCGGTATGTTGCCTTTGGGTGCGATGGTTTTGTACGCCGGCGCGACGACGACTTCCGCGGCGCCGCCCTCCACCAGCAGTTGCGCGAGAGCTTCGCGTGCCACCTGCGCCCGGGGAATCAGGATGTGCGCTCCGCGAACCTTTTCGGCGCCGATCGCATCGACGATGGCCTCGCCGCGATACTCGCCCGGTATCGCATCGACGATCAGCGCGTATTTCTTAAGCGCGGCGGCAGTCGCGGGGCCGATAGCCGCGATGCGTCCTGTGCCCATCGCACGGATGTCTTTTTGCAGGCTTCTAAGCCGTTCGATGAAGGCCTCGACGCCGGTCGCACTGGTGAAGATGATCCAGTCGAAAGCCTTGAGCCGCGCGATCGCCGCGTCAAGGGTCGCATACGAATCCGGCGCCACCGTCGCGATGGTGGGAAACTCGATCACCTCGGCTCCGAGGGTGCGCAGTTCTCTTGCGAATGACGAAACTCTTTCGCTGGCGCGAGTAACCACGATGCGCCGCCCAAACAGCGGCATCCGCTCGGCCCACTTCAAATGCGCGCGCAGATCAACGCATTGGCCGACCACCACCACCGCGGGCGCGCCAAGCTTGGCTCGCTCGACCTCCTCCGCCAGCGCTGCCAGCGTCGAGGCCACCGTTTTCTGACTTGCGGTCGTACCCCATTGAATCGCCGCGGCCGGCGTCGACGGCGGCAAACCCGCGTCTGCGAGGCGCTTCAGCACTCCGCGCAGCCGCGCCGTCGCCATCAGGATCACGATGGTGCCGCGCGGATTGGCCGCGTGCGCGAGTTCATCCCACGGCACCGACGATTCACCCCTGCTCTCATCTTCATGGCCGGTGACGAATGCGACGAACGAGCCGTGCTCACGATGAGTGAGCGGAATTCCCGCGAAGGCCGGCACGGCAATCGCCGAGGTTATTCCGGGCACCACCTCGAATTCGATCCCCGCCACCGCCAGCGCTTCGGCCTCTTCGCCACCGCGCCCGAAGATGAACGGATCGCCGCCCTTGAGCCTGACCACGGCCATCCCTTTGCGGGCATGCCCGATCAGCATCGCATTGATTTCCGCTTGTTCGAGATCTTTGTGCGCGCCGCCACGTTTGCCGGCATGAATCAGAGTGGCCGACACGGGTGCCAGCCGCAGCAAGCCGGGATTGACGAGGCTGTCGTAGATAACGACTTGCGCGCGGCTAAGGATTTCCGCTCCGCGCATGGTGATCAGATCGATTGCGCCCGGTCCGGCACCGACCAGAAAAACTTTTCCGCTGCTGTCAGATTCCATCAAGAAGGTCGCGCGCGCCGCGCGAGATCATCTTAGCACCGAGGGCCTGACCGAGGTGGAGGGCCGTCCGCGCATCGCCCGCCGCAACGCGCTGGGAAATCTCCTCGGCGAGATCGCGGGCGCCGTCGGCGCTGAACAGAATAGCGCGCATCGCGAGTCCATCATCTATATGGGTGGCCTTGACGCCAACCGGGGTGACGCATGAGGCATGAATCGACGCGAGGAAGGCACGTTCGGCGGTAGTTTCGCACTGGGTCCGCGGATGATTCAACGACGAAACCGCGCGATCGATTTCCTCGGAGCCGCAAATTTTTCCATCCGCCAGGCTTTCGATGGCGAGCGCCCCCTGCGCCGCGGCCGGCACAAACTCGCGCTCGTCCAACTCTTCGTATTTGATTTCCGCAAGTTTGCCGAGGCGCTTCAACCCCGCTATCGCGAGGATGACCGCATCCATCTCGCCCGACAGCGCGCGTCCCAGGCGCGTGTCGACGTTGCCGCGCAGCGGCACCACCTCGAGGCCCGGGTTAATCCGCAGCGCGGCGAATTTCCTGCGCGGCGAGGTGGTCCCAAGCCTCGCGCCTTTCGGCAGCGACGTCAGCGACGCGCCACTCTGAGCGATCAACGCGTCATGCGGATTCTCGCGCGGCGGGGTCGCGATGATACGAAACTCCGGCGGCAACACCGCCGGCAAATCTTTCATCGAATGGACGGCGATATCGACGCGCCCCTCGGCGAGCGCCGCCTCCAGCTCCTTGATGAAGAGCCCCTTGCCACCGACGTCGGCAAGTGAGGGCGAGAGATTTTTATCGCCGCTGGTTTTGATCGGGACGATTTCGATTTCGAGCGCCGGCAGCGCGGCTGCGATCGCATCGCGCACTATCCCGGCCTGGACGATCGCGAGTTTGCTGGGCCTTGAGCCGATTCGGAGCGTCGCTTTCATGGTGGATTGCGAAGGCCTCAGAGCGGGTCGTCGTCGCTGGAATCTTCGATGAGATCGTCGTTGAGGTCGTCGGCTTCGATCGAGGCCAGGTTCAGGTCGGTGGAATCCCCCAAAAGCCGGCGTGCGATTTCCGCCGTGTAAAGCGCATCGGGCGAGTTGCTGTCGTGATGCCGCAAACCCGCCATCACACGATGCAGCAGCTTGTTTACCAGACCGCGAGTGAGCATCTCGATGCGCTCGCGCTCGGCCGGCTCGAGGGTTTTCAGCCATGCGCGATGACGGGTCAGCTCCAGATCGCGCAGCCGCTCGACGCTGACGCGGATGTCCTTGATGGTGGGCACGATTTCGAGCTCGGCGAGCCATTTGAGGAACGCCTCGATTTCCTCACCGACGATTTCCTCGGCCTTCTCGGCCTCGCGCTCCCGCTCGCCCAGCGACTTCTGCGCCACCGCGTCGAGATCGTCGATATCATAGAGGTAGAGGTTTTCGATTTCGTTGAGGCGCGCGTCGAAATTTCGCGGCACTCCGAGATCGATTAGAAACATTGGGCGATACTTGCGCTCGCGAATGATCGCCTCGACATCGTGATGCGCCAGAATCGGTTTGGTCACCGAGACCGACCCTATAAGGATGTCGGCGATGCGCAGGTAGGGCTTGTAATTTTCGAACGGCACCGCGGTGCCGCCGAGCTCGCGCGCGAGCGCGACCGCGCGATCGAAAGTGCGCGAGGTGATAAGCAGCGACTCGATGCCGAGCGCCTTCAGATGACGCGCGGTCAATTCGGCCATCTTGCCCGCGCCCATCAGCATCGCGGTCTTGTTGCCGAGCGTGTCGAAGATCTGCCCGGCCAGGCTTACCGCGACCGAGCTAATCGACACCGAACCATGGCCGATCAAAGTGGCCTTGCGGACCCGCTTCGCGACCTGGAACGCCTTGTGGAACGCGCGATGGAGCACGAGCCCGACGGTCGCCGCCTCGGCGGCTTGTGCGTAAGCGAGTTTCAACTGGCCGAGAATCTGCGGCTCTCCAACCACCATCGAGTCGAGACTGGCGCCGACGCGAAACAGATGACGGACCGCGTCGCGCCCGCTGAAATGGTAGAGCGCATCACCGAACGCAGCGCGTTCGACTTTGCGATCGCCGGCGAGAAAGCGGACGACTTCTTCCTCGGCGCGATCAGGATCGGAGGTCACGCCGATGACCTCGACGCGATTGCAGGTCGAAAGCAGCGCGGCCTCACCAACGCCGGTGGCCAGCTTGAGCCGCTGTAACGCGGGCGCGACCTCGGCCTCCGCAAACGCGAGCTGTTCGCGGATCGCGACCGGCGCAGTGCGATGATTCACGCCGAGTATGAAGAGCGTGTTTTCCATTTAGCCGAAGGTCCCGCCATGCTTGCCCGGAAACGCCAGGCTCAGGCCGACGAAGGACCCGACCAGGGCACTGAAAACAACGATGGTCAAGGCCGCCGCACGCCTGCCGCGCCATCCCACCGTGAGGCGGGATTCGAGCAATGCGGCATAGAGGATCCAAATCACCAGCGACCATGATTCGACCGGCTCCCAATTCCAGAAATGCCCCCAAGTCGCGTCAGCCCAAATCGCGCCGCTGACGATCGCGAGGCTCAGCATCAGGAAGCCCCACACCAGCAAGCGATAATTGATGCGGTCGAGTTTTTCCAAACTCGGGACATCGCTGTTCGCGGGCCGCATCGTGCGCTTGGCCTTCAGCTTCGACTCGTAGACCAGGTAAACGAGGCTGACGGCGGTCGCGAGGACGAACATCGAGTAGCCGAGAAACGCGAGGGTGACATGGATCGGGAGCCAGATGCTGCGCAGGCTCTGAGGCAAAACGAGGCGCGCGTTCTGCATCGTCATTAAGGCGATTAAAGCTGCGAGCGTGACAATCGGACCGACCACGGCACCGATGATCGCCATCCGGAATTTCACAATGAGGACCAGGGTAATCAGGGCGATCAGCCACGCGAGAAAGGACAGTGACTCCGCGAAATTAGCCACCGGGATATTGCCTGTCTGGATGCCTCGCGCGACCAAATCGAGCGCGTGAAAAACTGCGCCGATTCCCAACGCAATGGCTGCCGAACCGGTCCACCGGATGCGGCCCATCGCGCGATCCGCGATGAAACCCGCGGAGGAGAGCGCGTAACAAAGCAGAGCCGGTGGAAGAAACAGAGTAATCATGAACACGCTTTATCGAACGATCGGCTTTTCCACGGTAGTCTTTCCGCGCGCGCCGCCAAAGCCTTCCAACCCAAGCTTATCGAAGCCGACGCCGATCTCGCGGCGGACGATTCCGTCCACCTCCTCGAGCTCGCCATCCCGGAGATATTCGGGAATCCTCGACGCCGCAAGAGCGGTAAGCTTCGCGGCGCGGATTCGGATGTTCGGCTCGTTCGCTTGCAGGTGCCGGCGCGCGGCGCGCAGCACTTCCAACGCGAGGCCATATTCAGGACCAAACAGACGCTCGAGGCGTTTGATGATCCGTTTCGCGAGCGCGGGGCTGGCGCCGTCGGTCGACACTGCGATGCAGAGCGAACCACGCCTCATCACCGCGGGGCCGATAAATGTGCAGAGCGCGGGGACATCCACGACGTTGACGGGAATTCCGCGCGCGCGTCCCTCAACGGAGAGCCGCTGCTGAAGTTGCGCATCATCGGTTGCGGCATATGCCAGCGTCGCACCGGCCATGTCTCCATCCGCATATTCGCGCTGGACATGCTCGATTCGACTCGCGCCAGCGAGTTTGCTCAGCTCGTCGATGAGCAAAGGACTGACGACGGTCACTTTGGCGCCGGCCTCCAGAAGGCTTGCAACCTTTCGCGCGGCGACCTCGCCTCCGCCGATCACCATGCAGCGGTGGCCCGAGACGTCGAGAAATATGGGAAGGTAAGCCATCGATTCGCTTCGGGGAGATCCTATTATAGGTGAGGCGCGCTAGACAGTGCCGCGAAGCAGCCGTGGAGGCAGTTTGCCGATGAGCAAAGACGAGGTGGGGAAGACGTTTCGAGCGCTGAATCGGACCCGGGGCACCATCTTATGCGAGCGGCTCGAGGTCGCCGCGAGCATGGCTGCGAAAAGCCGCGGCCTGCTGGGGCGCGATAGCCTCGCGCCGGGCGCCGGGATGCTGTTCGAGAACGGCGGCGTGCTCCCGCTGATGTGGATGCACATGTTCTTTATGCGCTTCGCCATCGATATCGTTTTTCTCAACCACGACAATCGGGTCTTGCGGATCAATCATAGCCTGCACCCGTGGCGAGTCTCCTCGGTGGTATTCGGCGCACGAAGAGCGCTGGAACTCGAAGCGGGCGCCGCTCTGCGCAGCGGCACCGCGAAAGGAGATCAATTGGAGTTGGCCGAGGTCTCGCCGTGAATGGCGGTTTCAGGGGGCTTCGGTAGGGTTTCCCTACAGACTGGAGTGCATGCTTGTAGCGGGCGGGCAAAACTGAGTTGCAACCGGATCGCCTTCGGTAGGACCTCGCTTAGCAATGATGGGGATGGCGGCTGGCACGTCATCTGCTGAATCTGGTTCCCGTCCCGAACCTCACCCGGATCGCGCGACCGCCCGAACCCTACAATTTGTATAGAAAGCGGCTTGAGTCCGCGGGAAAACCGCCCGGCCCGGACCTTTGCGCTTCAACCATTTTGTTGCTGAACCGCAACCGCAGTGGCAGAAGCGCCTTTTCCCGCCGGCATCGCTTCCTCGCAATCGCTGTCTTTTCCCTTTAGGCCCGCTTGGCATGGGAGATGCTCAATCGCCTTCTGCTCGGACCAGCGGTACATCTCCGTTGCTACGGCAAGGGGGGAGAGTGCCTTGGTTTGATCCCGAGGGGGGACCGATGATGCGCAGGGCGGGAATGCCGCCGGAACATATGACCAGGCTGATCAGTAAATCCTACTGTTCGGCGTACTGCCTGGAGGGGCAGATTTTCGATCGACCTGGTCCCGGCGCTACCCGCCCACGCTCCGGCCTTCCGGCGCGGAATAACAAGGAAGTCGGAACCATGACCATCGACCCGGGGGTCCCATCGGCGGCCGCTTCACTGAGCTCGCTCGACGGGAGCCGCTGACACCAGGTGCAGACCGATTAGCCAGGGACACACCACAAGGAGATTACCGCCGGCGGCAGCTAAACCGAAGCTTCTGCCGTTGGGGCAAGCGTTTGGAAGGTGCGCGGGAGGAGACCGGACTGGGAGGGAAGGTGAGATCAGATCATCCAGAAATGATGACCGAGGACGCCGCCACGGCCGGCGCCTACGTTGATCATCCTGAGCGATCCGGTCGCATCGTCCGACCTCGTTCATGTCTGCTCCGGCGCGAGATAAGGGTACGCAGCGAAAACTCCGCAACCGCATCCGGCGAGGGCAACCGCCGGGATGCCAGAGAGGCAACGGGAGTCAATCAACATGGAGTGGATTACGCGCAGTTATCTATCGGCACGCGAGTGGAGCAAGGGCCAAACCATGACCGAATACGCGCTGATCTTATCGGCCGTCGCAGTCGTGGTTTACATCGGATATCAAACGATGGGCGGCGACATCTCGAGTCTGCTGACCGCGGTCGACAGCAACCTCTAATTGGCTCGGGTAGGAAGCTGGCCGCACCCTGCTTCCTACCTGACAACTATAAACTGGCCACTCGGGAATCATTCTATGAACTGGAGGACACGTACTGTTGCGAGGATACGAGGTCTCGACGGCCAGACTATGACCGAATACGCCTTGATCCTGGCCACCATCGCCGCCGTCGTCGTTTCGCTTTACCACACGTCGGGAACCATCGTTCAGGGTCTCATCAACACGATCGACAATTCCCTATGAGCGCATCGCGTCTCGCGGCGACGATGACCAGCGACCAATTCTATCTGCGCCAGCGCGCGGGCAATCGATTTTGCCGGCGCGTTTTTCGTTCGAGGAGGAATCGTGACCAGCTTGGGCTGGAGACTTGGATCTCGTGAAGTAAGGAGTTGGCCGGCTGCCTGATGGGGGCCGGCGGGGGGAGAAGAGAATGAAACGGCCAGTGATTTTTGTCGCGCTCGCGGGTCTGGCGGCGATGCTGGCCTCGGTCGTGGTGTACAACGCCCTCAAAAAGAGGGAGGCCGAGGTCGAGAAGGCGATGGCCAAAACCATCTATATCGTGGTGGCCGCGACCGATTTGCCGCTCGGGAGCAAGATCGATCCCGGCCAGTTGAAGCTGGCCCGATGGTCCGCCGACGCGATTCCGGATGGCGCCTTCACCAATCCCAGCCAGGTGGCTGGTGCGTTCGTCAAAAACCAGTTCGTCACTAACGAACCGATCGTCGCGACCAAGCTATTCCTCGGCCAGAAGACTGCCGGGGTCTTGCCGTTGCTGATTCCGCCCGGACTGCGTGCGGTTTCGGTCCCGGTGGATGAGGTCAGCGATATCTCGGGCTTCATCCTGCCGCATGCGCATGTTGACATCCTGGTCGCGGTCGCAAACCAGGGCGCCGGCAGCGGAGACAAGCCATTTTCCAAAATTGTTCTCCAGAACGTGGAGGTCCTCGCGGTCGCGCAGGAAGTCGAAAACAAGAAGGACGAGCCCGACCTGGTCAAGGTCGTCACCCTTTTGGTCACTCCGCAAGATGCTGAACGGCTGGCGCTGGCGACACGCGAGGGAGTGCTCCATCTTGCGATGCGCAACTATTCCGACAACAAGATCGTCCTGACCAGCGGCGCCGACGTCGAAGGACTGCTTCACCAGTACGCCGTTGGCGGAACGCCGGTGCTCCCGGTGCAGCACGATCCGGCGCCCGTGAGCTATCGGCCACCGCCCAAATTCCAGGTCGAGATCTACCGCGACGGAAAGAGCTCTGAGTCGGTTTCTTTCGTCCGAGAGGCAGCCGCGAATACCGGCCGGCACCATTCAGCGCCGCCGGACGGAGATGGCTTTTCCACCGTCGACGAAGACCACAACTCCGACCAGAGCGCGATGACCGACCCATCAGCGGACAAGGACGATAGCGCCGTCTCGCATGCTTCCAATTCGCATGGTCCGACGTTGCCTCCTTCGGAGACCGTTCCTGACGATCAATCGGCCTCTTTCGCCCCTAAGGGCAAGACCATCGATATTCCGTGAGGGGAGGCGGGGAGATGAGGTATCAAGACATGAAAACACGTCGTGGTAGTGGAACGATTGACCTGCTTCCGTGGCTGTTAGTCGCGATGAGCTTGTTACTCAGCCAGCCGGCCAGGGCAGCTGATAGTGCGACCCGGCAGGAGGAGATCAACCTCAATGCGGGTCAATCGCAAGTCATCGAAAATCTTGATCCCGGCGACAAACCATCGATCAGCGTGGTCCAGAATCCGCACGCCCTCGTCGTGCACAACGATGATCCCTCCAAGCTGGTACTGCTCGGCGCCGAGACCGGTCAGTGGAACATTTCGGTCAAGCTCAAGGACGGCGAGAGCGTGACGTACAACATCAACGTGAGCGCGATCAAAAACTGGTCCGCTCCGTTGAAGCCTGGCACCGCCCCGGCCGCGATGGGCGATGAAAGCATGGCCGCGCCGGCTGCGGTTACCGGATCGATGCCGGCCGCCACCGCGCTGGATAGCGGGACTGGCCCGGTCGTAAAACCGACCACCGAAACCATAACCATGAGCGACACGCCGGTCGCGCCGCCGAGCAATATCCATACCCCATACATTCCGGGAGCTGACCTGAATAAAACCGATCCTGGCGAGCCCGCCAAAATGGGCGAACCGGCTCCCGGAGCCGCGGGTCCGAGCGACAGTTCGGTAATTCCGAGCCAGGCGGTTTCCGCAGCAATCATGCGCAAGGGCAAGTTCACCAGCGATCCCTCGATTGTCTCCTCGGGCGATTCGTATGCCACCGACGGCGTCACCTATTCGGGGGGGAATCATTTTCTGCCGGCGGACGGAATCTCGATGATGAACGGCACTTCGCAAGTGATCGATTTTCCGCAGCGCATGCGCCGCGTCTCGATTGCCGATACCTCAGTCGCTGACGTGCAGGTGATTAATCCCTTCGAGCTTAACCTGATCGGCCACAAGCCGGGCTTCACTACGCTAACCGTATGGACCGGCCAGGGTCATTACGAGGAGCGTCAAGTCCGCATCAGCCCGGATGGAAAACAGCAAGTGCTGCTCAACTGCATTGTGGCCGAGCTGGATCGCGGGCAGGTTGAAAATCAGGGCACTAACTTTTCGGTAGCGCTGGAAAAGTACGGGATTTCGCTGTTCGGAGTTCCCGGCGCGGTCGGTACGCCGTATAACGCGACCACGGCGTTGACGCCCACGGTCGTCAACGCGCTCGGCAACACCATCAGCGCGCCTGGTCAAATGCCCACTGGCGGTGCGCTTATACCGCTGCTGCTATCGCAGGGAGCAACCTACGGAATCGCCGCGCAGAACTCCAATGTCGCGGCAAACGCCCTGTTCCAGTACCTCGAAAACCACAACATGGCAAAGATTCTCGCGGAGCCGCGTCTGCTGGCCAATACCGGCGAGAAGGCGAAGTTCCTATCCGGCGGTGAGATTCCGATTGTCGTCGCGCAGGCGTTGAATACCTCGATCGTGTTCAAGGAATTCGGCACCAAGGTCACCTTCGTTCCGACCGTGGTGGGCGTGAACGACATCGAGCTACTGGTGCAGCCGGAGGTTTCCGAGCCCGACTACGCTCACGGCGTAGAGTTGTTCGGCTTCCAGGTTCCGGCGTTTGTGACGCGCAGAGCCGAGACTCAGGTCCGTTTGCGCGACAACCAGACCCTGATCATCGCGGGTCTGATCCTGCACGAGAAGAAGGAGATCATTCAGAAGGTCCCCTATCTCGGCGATGTCCCCTACCTCGGTGGTCTGTTCAAAAACACCGAATGGGATGACACCGAGACCGACCTCGTGATGAGCGTTACGCCCGAAATCGTGCGGCCGCTGCCTTCGGGA